>Ga0181412_1000169_pt1 | contig 27599 bp, 16 predicted proteins | sample 35SPOviralmetaG_FD_130113 | JGI IMG/M metagenome (GOLD analysis project Ga0181412, IMG submission 130113) | Marine viral communities from the oligotrophic San Pedro Time Series (SPOT) site, San Pedro Channel, CA, USA - 35 SPOT_SRF_2012-08-15 | ecosystem: Environmental > Aquatic > Marine > Strait... | reverse complement strand
ATACCATTGATTACACTTAAGTCTTTTATTGATGGAAGCTCCCTATCAGTTCTAGAATTTAATTCTGTAACATCAATACTACCCTCTGGCGTTACCACTAAATTAGTGGACACATTACCTGAAGGGGTATCGTTAATAGCTTTAGTTACAGCGTCTACTTCATCTTTTATTGGGATAAATGTAGCATCATCTTTCTTTCTAAAATCTACTTTTGAATCTGTATCATCTAGTGTGGCTTCCAAGTCTGCCACCTCTTGAGCCGCTGCAGTTGAGCTGGCTTGTAGTTCTTTAAATCCTGGGAAGTATTCTTCAGTAGTTATTCCCTCGAACTTAGCATCGTTCTCTATTGCTTGGAGGAGCGAACTATAAACGTCTGACCCAGTTTGTCTGTCAGCGGACCTTTGGCTCGCAGCTCTTCCAAGAATTTCTTTCCTTTTTCCCTGGTCGACATAGACGGAGTTGACTGCTCGGTAGTTTTGTTTTTCATAATTAATATTATTAGCTTCTAATTCCTGTACAAAGATACCAATTTTATCTTGAAGAGTTGGGTCATCAAAGTCAAATATATTTATAAAACTTACTTCCCCTGTATCTTCATTAATACTATAGTCTGTTATCCCTGCTTTTTTCAAGGCATTCATTACACCTTGAGTATCTGATACATTTAATATGTATTCGTTTCCATTATGTTTTTCAGAACCCTCTTCCACAAACTCAGCAGCTATGCTACTCTCTTGTGTTTCAGGAGCTAAGGCTGCTGTTAACGCAGCGTACTCTTGAGCTTGTTCTATTGTCGCATTCTTAAGTACAACTCTATTAGATATCTCTACTATCTCTGTACCTGCGTCATTCTTGTATCCACCAATACCCTCTTCAACCTCAACCTCTAATCCTAGTTGTTGACCTATACCAGTTAAGTTATTTTTGTACTGCTGATACCCCTCACTTTCTCTCAAAGTCTGTGCCTGTTCAGCACTCTCTATTGTAGTATCAAAGAATGGGGCAACAGCAACGATAGTCTGTGGCTTAGTTGTAGGCTCTTCTATTTGTTCCGTTTCTGTGGTCTCAAGTTCTGTGGTTTCTGCTGTGGGTACTCCTGTTCCCACTCCTTCGCCAATTGCGGCTTGTTGGCGTGCATCCACGCTCTCTGTTTCTGTGATTTGAACGGCATCTGTATCTGTTTTGGTTTCTATTTTTTCTGCTAATTGTTTACTAACTTCCTCATCATTAACCACCTTCCCATTAAACTTACTCATCTGTTTAGCGGTTCTTTTTCCAATCTCTTTTAGGAATGCTTCCTTGGTATATGATTTACCATCAATTATATACTCTGATATACCAGCTCTTACATCACTAACCTCAACTCCTGGTGAAGTTATAGACTCTATCTTAGCTCGCTGACCGTCAGGTGCTAAGGTTTTATTCTCTACAAGATAAGCAATCTCTGCATTAATATCCTTTATCTTCTGTCCAAAGATTTCTCTACGGTTCACATCAGCAGAATACTCTTCCTTTGCAGCTAGAAGTTCCATTAATCTAGCCTTAACTCTTTTGTTCTTAGGTTTGTTTTTAGACATACCGAAGTCCACTAGGTTATCTGCATCCTTAGAAAGACCTAAATTCTTTTGTATACGCTGAGCTTGTTCAGAATTAATCTTTCCTAGCTTTAGCATGTTGTTAGTCCACTTAGATATTCTAGTGTCAGAACTTTTCTCGAAGGCTATAAAGTTTATATCAGTAAGCCTATTGGCTAGCTCTATATTACTTTTACTGCGAACATTAAACATCTTATTTACTGCAGCAGTAGATGCGTTAGAACCAAAACCACCAATCATCTCTGCACCAATTTCCTTTCCATCTAATGTTCCGTCTGCAACCAACTGAGCAGCAGCTTCCCCAGCACCTTCCATAGCAGGGTCAACAATACCACGCTCGGCAGCGGCAAGAGCCAAACGTCTTCCTTTGGCTGCTACGCTACCAGCTTGAAAAACTCTACCTACTAATCCAGAACTAATGTAATCCATGACAGCTATAGGTATACCTCGTTTCATTCCTCTTTCCTTAGCGGTAGCCCATACTTTATCATTATTTATTGCTTCCACCACATCGTCAGGGTCTAGTACATCATACCCATTAGCCTGCATCGCATCAAAGAACTCATTGGTATATTCCATAGAAAAATTAGTAGCTGCCATACCTACTCTCATTCCTTTTATACCTCCAGCAACTGTTCCAGCTCCTGGAATAATACTACCGAGCGTAGCTCCTGTTGCAGCACTACCTGCTACTAGCTCAACTCCATAAGGTAACATCATTGATATAGAGTTAGCAGCTAATGATAATGCTAATTCACGTGGGTTTCTAAGAAATGAATCTAGCGATTCTCTAAAACCTACAGCCCTGTTCCATCTTGCCATCTGTCTACCTTGTTTCCCCTTTTGGCTGCCACCCTTAAGACTAGCAATCATCTCTGCTGCTTTTCTAACATCTTCTGGGTTGTTTATATCTAAAGATTTCATATCGAAAGGCATGCCTGTAGATAGCTGAAGGATAACCTCAGAGGCATTACCATCCTTTAAACCTTTCTGTATCTCACCATATACTGCAGCTATACCTGTTTCGTATTCTTCAGTAATAGACTTATCAAACTTCCTGTCGTAGAAAGTTAAAGCGTTCTCATATTTTCTAGCAGCATGAACCTTCTCTGAGTTGATAAGAGCGGCTTGAGTTTTAAACTCATCTAATAGTAAAGCGTCCTGCTCATCTTTAGGAATAATATCTGTAAGGTCCTTAAGCTCTACACCAAATAAAGAAATAGACTGCTCATTTAAAGCGTCTTGGTAAACTTGTGTTTCACCATTTGCCATAGCCGCCTCTTGAGCTAGCATGTCATACTTTTTATTTAGAGCAAGGTCAAACTTCTCTCTCATCTCTATAAGCTCCTCTGTATTCACTTCTGAATATAGAGCGTCTTCCTTCTCTTTAAGTTCTTTTAAAATTTGAGAGGCATCATCTCTAAGTATACCCTCAACATATAAGTTTCCGTATTTTTTTTTCTGCTGGTCAGTTAGCTCGTCTTCTGTATCAATACCAAAATCTCCAAGCTGGGATTCTATAAAATCTATTTCATCTCTGACTCTAAGATACTCATCATATCTAGCTGTTTCGAACTTGTAGTTCTTATCTATCTCTGAGTACAAGGACTTCCCTAAAGCATCTGTAGTATGAATATCTTTCCATTCCCCTTCAGCAAATAATTCTGCCTCCTCAGCGGTTTCAAAACTAAATACCTCACCTCTTTCCTCGGCTACTTGCTTAGCATCATCAAACTCAAGCTCCATCCAATCATCAGCTATAGTTCCATAAAAATTATTGTCCTTTGGAAACAGAGTAGGTATAACTTTGTGCTTGCCATCCTCTTCGTATGATGTAAATTTAACAGTAGAAAAAGAACCATCTGGATTTATTAAGTGATTTCTTCTGATGCTTCTTGCTTTCTCAGCTTGGTTATCGAACTCTAAGGAGTCGTTATCCTCATATACCTCTAGACTGTTGTCTACTATAAAGTCTTTTAGTTTTTTAGATTCTAGAATTTCATCGCTAGAAAGATTAGGGTCTAGGTTTATTCTTACTGTTTTAGAGTTATCAAAATTAGAAACAACCATAGCATCACCCATGCCTGTCTCTTCAAATGTCAATCCATATTTTGTAAACCTTCTTGTAAGTTCCTCAACAACAGGCTGTTCAGCCTGAGCTATTAACTCTTCGTTGATAATATCAAGGTCAGCCTTAAATCCATCACTCTTTAGAAGTAGCTGTTGATTTTCCTGTGTTTTTTCTGCTATTAGGTCCTGCTCAATTTTTTGCTGAGCAAGATAATTTTCCATATCAATAGCTCGCTGTTGCTCAAAATCTTCCCTTGCATCTACTGCGGTTTGTTGTTCCTCTGGAGTAACAGGAACTGGAGCTTGTTGTAGTTGTGTGTTGTCTGCTTGCTGAGCAGCCTGCTGTCTCTCGTCTTGAACTTGAAAGTCTTGTGAGGACAAAGGGCTTTCCCCTCTTGCATCAACATCAGAAACACCTTCAGGAGCTATAAGCTCATCGCCCTCAAGAGGTTCGAATGAATCCGAAGAACCAGTTTCCGAAGTGGACTCCGTAACTTCTTTTTTTTTTACAGGCTCAACTTCAGTAACCTGATACATATTTAAAAAATCATCTTTTGATTTTGTAAAAAGACCATCTCTAGAAACAACATTAAATACTTTGTCTTTATAAGAAGAATCTTGGAACTGTGTTTGAAACTCTTCAAAAGATTTAGTGTAATATCCGTCTCTAGTTAATACGTCAAATAAAGTTTTTAGTTTATCCATAATTATTTTTACTCGTCTAGTTCACCTGTCTTGCCTCTACCTTTTTGTTTTACTTTACTTTTTTGTTTTGGGTATTTAATCATAAGATTCACATCCGCAGAATCTTTACCAACTAGGTCAATATTTTTCTTTATATAATCTAACATTTTTTTAACAGCGTCAGGTTTAGTAATATCAATTTCAATCTTATCTTTTTTACCAAATTTTACAAGTCTTTGTCTCGTTGCTTCATAAATTCCAGTCCCTTCTTCTAGCGTAAATCCTGCAGGAATTTTATCTTTATAGTCCTCTACAAATTTTCCATTTGCATCTTTATCCTCAGTTATTAACTGAGCATACGCTGTATGGTTATTTGGAATATCATCACTCAATCCTCTCATGATAGCTTCCATTGCTGTTTCTTCTACCTCTATAACCCCACCACTAAATCCTGTAGATTCTGGATTAAAAGCTAAGCTTGTGTCTATTTTTGACAGACCTATAATCTTATCTATATCTGTTATCTTCTGCTTATCTCCTAAGAAGAAGTTAGCTGAAGCAGTTATCCAAGCTGCTTGGTCTAGTTCCTTTCCAGAATCGTCTCTAAAAGCTATTACCTCATCAGCTCTATCATCATTGAATGTTAGAATAATGTTCTCACCTGTTCTATCAATTGTGGAGATATTAGGGTTAATACTTCTTAAATAATCTTCAGCCTCCTGAACCTGTGCGTCATTACCGTAGTATAGCTGAGCTATATTTGTTGTCACTTCCGTATCCTGAGCTTCTTTATTATCTTGATTAACTTGAGTTGCACTTGGTTTAGGCTCAGTATAGGTGCTGATTGTTTTCTCTCTGTCTATCTGGTTTCTGAAGTTATTCTGAACCGCTTCAAATGCTAATTTTTTCTGCGGTTCAGTTCCAGCGAACTCAATTGTACCACTACCGTTATCCTTAACTAGTATTTTACTAGGGTCGCTAGCTGCTTCAGCTGCATCAAATGTAGGTGTAAAACTATTTCCCTCTGAATCAACACCAATATAATTAGTAAGAACAGATAGTATGTTTAGTGGATTAGATTCTAGATAGCTGTTAATCATATTCCTCTCCATCTTCTCAAAATTATCGACAGCATTCTTCTGATTCTTATCTAAAGTTCCTCTAAGGGTTGCGTCAAGCATCTTGGTAATTTGACCTGCGTACTCTTGACCTCCAGCATCTCGGATGGTGTTTATAAAACTACCTAGCCTATCAGCCTCTACCGCCATTGTTTCTCCTACCCTAAATTTGTCATACTGTTTTGCGTATCTATTTTTAAGCTGATTAACAGTTAGAAAATCATTAGGGTTTTTACTTAAAACTCTTGTACCATTTGGTCCATCTACTAGCTTACCAATACTTACACTACCATCCTCCTGGTTTATAAAAGACTTTACATCAGTAAGATTTCCCAGTCCCTCTATCTGCCCCATCAGCCAGGATTCTAACTCCTGACTCTCGCCAGCTTCCATTCGTTTCATTTTTGCAGCATACTCTTTCTGATACTCTTCTGATAATCCAAACATCTGCTTGGTTCCATCAACTAAATTCTGACGAGCAACAGTATAATCTCTATCTTTCATAAGACCACTCTTAAGTAATCGGTCCTGAATAAGCCTAGTTTTAGAAGCGTCTGCCGCATGGTTTAGAGCAAATGCGTTAGCGGTCTTAAAATCTCCAGAAGGAGAGTTATTTAAAGTCTCTTGGAAGTCTTTAGTTGACTGGTCAAAAGCATTTCGTTTTGCTTGTCGGTCATCACTAGCTTTTTTAAGTACACCAGTTAGGTTTTCACCAACTTCTGCCCAGTTTATTTGTGAAGCGTTTTCTCTTTCAACGTATCCGTAGTAACTCATTTGTTTTTTTTATTTTATAATCCTACACTAGCAAATAATTGTTGTCTTTCTGAAGGAGACATATCTAATAAAGCTGCTTGAAAATCTCCTATCTGCATATTAGAGTCTGATATAACTGGGCTATATTGTGAATCTTGTATCCCCCCAAATGGCTGAGCTTGAGCACTGATTTCTAATCCTGATGCTAAAGGATTTCCAAGTTGTCCCTGCACTTTAGACTGTAAATTACTCATCATAGCAGACCTAGGATTAGCTGCTCTAAAATCAGCTCTTGTTCCTCCACCTGCTAAAAAAGCTGACTTATCAACTCTTCTGTTTTGTCTAGCCGCCTTATTAATCTGTCGTGCTCCTTGACTTTTACCATAAGTGGGAACCATAGCTAAGCCTTGCTGAGCAACATTTGCCACACCTTGAATAGCCTGCTGCTTTGCAATAGCAGCCTGCTCTGTAGCATCAGCCATTGCCTTTTGAGCACCTTGCACTTCTCCTAATTTTATTTGAGCTTTTATATCACTCTTCCTTGTTGCTTCATCAGCAGACAATCTATCAAGCTCAGACATTTCTGTTGCCATACCTACACGCTGTCCCTGTGCAGCTTCCTTTGCAGCAGCCTGAACTCGTGATGAACCTGCTAAAGCTCCACGCTGGTCTCCCTCTCTAATAGCGTCCATCTGAGTTTTTATAGTAGTATCTATTTGTTGTCGTTCTATTTCATAAGGTAACTGATTAACAGATAAAGCCTCCATCTCATTCTTAGTAAGCTCTTTCTCAACCTCAGCCATTGCCATAGCTGCAGCTCTCTCAGCATCTCTAGCTAATCTTTTTTGTTTCCCTGCCTGTATAAAACTATTAGTTGTAGTTCCAACAGTTATCGCTAAACTTGCTATTGCTAATCCTGACATAATAAAATTCTTTTTTCAATAATATGCTGAGGTAATTGCTTGTAACTATCTGCATAAACATCCGCCTCAGCTTCTTCAAATGTTTTTGCATCTGTCTTATACACACAACACCATTGGGTATCCTCATGCACAAGTAAAACTCTTTGTGCTCCTTCCTTTGTATGTATAAGATGAGGAGCAGTGATAGTCTCTACCGTACCCTCATCAGTTAAAAATGAAACCTTACCCTTTAATAAAAAAGAAGGATGATTTTGTTTATGAACCATAGATATTACTATATTACCAGCTGGCATAAATAACTCTCTAGTATATAAACCTCCTTCTAGATGTTGTTTTAAAGGATATACTTTCTTTAACTCTTCACCTTGAGGAGTACCTGCTTTATGAACCGCCACCTTTCCTGTAGCTATCAGCTGATTCTTAAAGTTTTCAATTTCATCCCAAAGCAATCCAGTGCCTGTAGAAATTCCTCTTAATATATCAGTAGATAAAACTTCTGTTTCCATATTTCTACAAAGATAAGAATTTTAAGGGAAACTTTTGAATGCCTCACTTTTTACTGCAAATAATTCTGTAGCACTCGTTGATTCGTTGCTTAATGTAAACTCACAGTAGTGTCCCATTACTCCTTGTGATTCAGCAATAGAGTTCTTAATGTATAAAAAATACTCAGTCTGACTAGGAATAGGTACAACTCCAGCTACGGTGTTATCTAATTCTATCAAAACATTACCTATATTACTAAATGTAACTGTTGTTACAATACCTGCTAGAGTAGGTTCTAAATCACCACTAGCATTAGCTACACCAAAATAAAAGGCATCGCCTATAGATAACATTGAACCTATATTTACAGGCGGTTCAAAAAGAATAGTTGTAATTGGTCCATTTATAAAAAATGAGGTACTGTTACCAATTCCAGTTAGTGAGCGTAAAGCATACTGGTCTAGATTAGCAGGAACATTACCACTATTTCGTATGTAAGCAAACCAATCGTTTTCTTTCTTCTCGTAGTACTGATTACTAGGGTTTGATAAATCTGCATTTATAAATCCTGTAGTTTGTATATCAGTAATAAATGTGCCCTGCCAAGGGTCATCACTTTCTAAAGCAATAGTTTTAAACTTTTTATTTTCTAAGGGAGACTCATTAAATATACTTGTTAATTCAGAGACACCTTGAATACCATAGAAATTATTTCTAGTTTCATTTGTATTATGCTTATACAAGTTACCACCTTTAAAGGTATATAAGAATTGATTCATTCCTTTTATTATCTCAGGGAAGTAAGAATAAAAAGAAGGGAACCCTTGTGCTGCTTCGCTATATGTTAAAGTGTAATTTTCCATTTATATATATTTTAAGTGCAAGTACTTACTGCTGTTACCAATCCATTTTTTATTCTTAATAAATCGTTATTAGGTAGCACAACAACTCTACTAACATCTGTAGGATTTATTGGGCTAGCTCCGTAACTATCTGTAAAAACCAAATTACCCACAGCTGGTTGAGTTAACGTTTGAGGTGTAAGAACAGAACCTGAACCTGAACCTGAACTTGTAGCATTCTGAGCAAAATAATAAGTTTGGTCTGCAGTAGAACATGTGTCTATATCTTGTAATGCAGAGCCTGTAAAACTAGGTAATAAAGCAGGACATAGTGCTTTCCAAGAAAAAAAAGTTCCTAGAATTGGAGCATAGATATCTACATTCATATTTGTAGCAACTGCTGAGTTTTTAGGAACAACCATAGTATATACAGTGGCTCCCCCTCCTCCTCTTAAATCTATCTGACTAGCTTGAACAGTTATAGGTTGATTATTTCCAGTGTTTAGATAAGACCCATCATTTTGTAATGAGTATATAGGAATATTTCCTGTACTTACAGGAGTATTACTACTCGAACCATAATAAGTTGGGGTTCCAGCTGGTGTATTAAGACCTACTGGACGGTCACTATTATTTATAAAAGTTAATTTATTATATGTTTGATTATTATAGGTAGCTAACATTCCATCAGGAATAGAACTCCCAACAATAGAATAAATAACTACTGCTCCTAAATCAGTTCCAACATTAATTTGACCAAGAAAAGACCCTTGTATATTTGATGATTCACCTGCTTGTAATCCACAAGGTGGAGCACAAGATGGACATTGTTGAGGTGCAAGTAACTGACAGTTTAATTGCTCTCTTGCTATAACACCATCAGAATAAATTCCGTCTGCTGCACAAATACTTAAATTAGAATCAGTATATACCGCTGTTGAAGCTCCTAAAGTTGGTCCGTTTAAATAATATGTGTTTGGGTTTGCCATTGTATTTTAATTAAGGTGTGGTTATACATTCACAACATGCATCAAAAATATCAGCTGTGCTGTAACATAAATCTATTTCAGTTGGCTGTCTATAATCATAAATTAAATATAAATATTGACCAGTTGTTGCCATAGTATAATCTCCTACATATTGTTGTGGTGCAAGAGAAGAGTCTAAAGGAAGAGCTGAGCCTGCTGCTGCTATCAATGCATTTATATCTGCTGGACTAGATGTATATAATGTATTAGTCCTTAGTGCAAAAAACTCATTTTCCGATGGGTCAAAATTAAAATCATCGACAGGTCTTTTATTACAAATAACCTGTACATCAGCTCCGTTTGCTGGTATAACACCAGCTCCTTGTGGAGCAGTAACCGAACTAAATTGACTAACAATAATTATATCAGTACCATCAACAAAATTAACCTGTTCAGAATGAAGAGGGGATATATAGGTTCCATCTACCCATCTGTATTCATTATGGATTTTTTTACCTACATCTGTAGCGTTTGTTAAACATACTTGGTAAACCGTCAGTATGTCTGAAACAGGACAGTCTACCCTAACACTAACTGTTGTTCCTGCTAAACCATTTATCATTACCTGAGCCTGAGTTTTATTAACTATATTTTTATCGAAGTTAAAAGTAAATGTCCCATTATCTACTCCTGTTGTTGGTACAACAGTATTTCCATTCCAGTATACCGTTATGGCACTTGGACTGCTAGAGGGAGGTGTGGTTGCGATTACTTGAATTTCTACATCACCCACATATAAACCTAAATCAACGCAATACTCTATAATTTCATCTTCAGAAAATGTAAATGTTCTTTCAATTCCACAATCTACACATAAAATTTCAGAAGGTAAATCCTCATCATTTATACTTAAAACATATTCGTTCATATAAGGGTCATACCCTCCAATTTTTTGCTTGTTTAAGCTATCTTTAAATCTATCCCTAAACCATGAACGCATACCTTTTTCTGAGATAACACTGAGTTGTTCGTTCTGACCAGAACTTCCAGATAATTTTATTAATGCTCCACGCTTAGCGTCAGTAAAATACTTATCAAATCCCCATGAACAAAAACTTTCAGGATTCCTAGAAATACCATATTCTTCTACTCTAGCTATCTGCGTACCTAGAACTTCAGGAACTGAAGCTATCGTTCCTCCACCTATAGAATCACTAATTAAATTCTTACCTGCTAATACATAAGATATTTTATCTTCCTGCAGTACAAGAATATCAGTTTCTCTTCCATGTAATTTTTCAATAGGTCCATAAATATCTTCACATGGCTTAAAGTTTAAAAGTCCTAAATTAAATTCATTTAACTTATTTACGTTACTCTCGTCATTGTAAACCCCACTATATGTTAAATCAGCAAAACGATGAGCTTGTTTAAATTCTACTTCTGAAGTAGAAGCAGTTCGCTCTCCTAGAGAAAACTCTCCTCCAATTAAAGAATCTCTTATTTTAAAACTTTCAACACCATTACCGTAACTAAAACAATTAAAAAAATCAGTTTGTATTATAGCTGAAGATGTAGCAGTTTGATTCTGTACATTACCTTCATGTCTTCCTGTAGTTTTATCAATATTAAATACATCTGCTGATTCGTACCATAAATCTGGAGTAGCCTCTTCAGGGTCTGTTTCAAAAACTATTGTATTATCAGCTCTAAAAACTTTAATGTTTAATATAGCACAAGCTTTTTTTCTAGACGAAGAAAAGACTCCACTACAAGCATTAGTTCCTGAAGCCATTAAAAACTTTTGATTGGTACTGAGGTCTTCATAAAATCTCCAGTTGTATGTACAACGTTCAAGATTAATACCGTTTAAATCATTGGTTACGGTAGGGTCATAATAGTTAGCAAAGTAAGGAGGGTCGCAATCTGGACTTCCGCTTACTGTAGCACTTCCAGAATTTAATCTACTTTGTATATTATCTCCATCCCACCATTCTTTAAAATTATCATAATCACGAGAGGCAACTAAATTTAATAAAAGATTATACGTTCTTCCGTCACATTGATTACCAGGACCACCACGCCTTTTAAATTCAGCCTCAATCTGTATACGAGAGCCAGCTGGTATAGTATAATCAATATAATTACCTGGACTTGCAGGGTCTTCTAAATTAACAGGGTATCGTACTATAGGATGGTTTGAACCTCCTCCTACACATACACCTATACGCCCAAATTGTACAGTAGGATTGTCGCTTGTAATAGTTTGAAAATCATTAGCTAATATTTTCATGTATGTTCCAGCAGGAATAAGTATATCATTCCCATCTTCGTCTACAGGTGGAACTGATAAAAAATTTTCTGTTTCTGCTTGTTTCTGAAGTACCGTAGCGTACTGACATCTTGTAGTAGGACCAGCAGTGTCTGCCTTTACTCTAAGCCTATCGCCCTCTTCTACTTTTCTTGCATTCTCTCCTTCTAACAAAAAGTATGTTGCACTAGTTGTAGGGTCTTCAAAATAAAAATTTGTATATATAGTATCATAACCCTCTTTATTTGGTTTTAACACAAACTTATATTTTGTAGCCCATTTAGGAGCTATTTGTGCAGGTGGAATAGTAGCTTGTATAAAATTTTGTAGTAAAGCTACTGAACACCCTGTGTGAACAGTATTATTAGGACTTACTAATGCAGTTGATGAACGATTAAATTCGTCCATATATACCATACCTAATTCATAATCTCTATCACTATGTAAACTCTTAGGGTTTCCTATACCTGAAAAAGAACCTTCTGCAAAAGTAATAGTATAATATTCATAAACGTCTGTTGTAGGTGTTACAGGGTCATCTACAAAACGCATAGCTAGTAACACTAGACCTATTTCTGTACTAGCAGGGCTAGAAATTATTTCTATTGGTTGTGCAGGTGCACTAATACCACTGGCAAATTTTATATACGAATCTAAATTAGCAGGTATATTACAATTAAATTCATCAGTAAGAGTTACTCCTTCGCAAGATGTTGGATTGGTAGGAACAGCATCGTATACAGGAAGTATATTAAGAGCATCCCCTACTAAACTAACAAATAAAGGGTCTACTGATAACTCATAAACACTTGAAAAATCTGCAGGAAGTATAAAGGAAAAAGTTAATGTTTGGTTAGTAGTAGTTTGTGTTGGAGCAGTCCCTGAGCCAGAAAAAGAATGATGACTAAATCTTATATCAAAAGTTATACTAGCTCCACTAACTAAATCAAATTCATCTAAATCAAAAAATACTTTAGCATTTGGAATTATTTGACTTCCATCTATAGTATACGTAACACTTTCAGTTCTATCACTAAAACCTCCTGTTTCAATTTCTTCTGAAATTAAATTACAAAAATACTCTAATCGAATAGGATTGTCGTTTAAGTCTATTAAGTCGTAACCATCTACATAATTTCCATATATCAATCTATTACCCATAATAGTTTGAGCTTGAGCTTTTAAAGGCACATTATCAAATATACGCACAAGCTGAGTAGGATTTAAAACGGTAAAAATTTTACTGTTAGCAAAAGATAATTCATAAGATTGATTGTCTGCGTACCCTAAGTTTTCTTTATTAAAAACTTCAATTGATTTTATAACATTCGAATTTGTTTCTTTAAATACAACTTCTATATCTTTAACTAAAGGACCTCCAGCATTATATGAGACGACAACATTATTAAAAGAATTAACCATCCCTTCATTAAGACCACTACTTAAAGAATAATTAAAAGGTTTAGGAATAAAAGCAGGTTCACTAAATTGAGACAGTGCAGAATATTCTCCATCAGCATATTTATATCTATATGCAAACGTTATAAAACTTTCTTCTATGAAATTTTCTTCTCCTGATAAATTTCTTAATTCTATTTCAGGTGCAGAAGCAGGTGGTTTTTTTATAACTAATAACTGCTCTTCTAGAGTAGGGGAAGCAGCATCATAATTTCTATTTATGTTTATAAATCTTGGTTGGTTATAATTGTCTGTCCAAAAAACTAAATCTTCTACTCTATTTACTCCTGTTATTAAAAATTCAGGATTAAAGTTTAGTACTGTACTAGTTAAACCTTCTGTTGCTACATGATAAGTTAAAATATTTGATTCTATATTAAAAGAAACAACTAAATCAACAATACCTGCTGTAGAATGAGCTGGGTCATGAACAAACCAATAAAGAGTTTCTCTTTGACCATCCTCGTAAGCCCCTATACATCTAGCCTGACTGCTTAAATCAACACCATTATATTGTAATGAAGTTAACTGAGTATTTCCTTTTGTGTTTTCAACAGACCCAACCTCTGATTCTTCAGTTGAACCTAGACGAAGATTCATAGCATTAACATACTCGCCATTAGGTAGCAAGCGTTCGTCAACGCTTTTATTCATTCGTCCTGCAATAAAATTCCTAGTAGTTTTTGCCATGCTTATTTAATCCACTTATCCATACCTCTCATGTTCTGTAACAATCGCCCTGGATGTATATTACTTATTCTAATTTTAGCGTTTCTTAATAATGAAGAGCTTCTTTTTCTAGCTCTATTGACAACATATTCTTGAACTCCAAATTTACTATTTAAAATAGCATATTGAATGTAAGCGTATACATACTCTTCAAAAAGTTTGTTGACAGTTACTAATGAATCATCTCCATTTTCCATTCCGTCTGACACATATTCTACAATACATAAGTTCCCTGCCATATCAGAACTAAAATTAATAACACCACCTTTAGGGTCTATCTTGAATGTTGGATTAGCATTCGCTGTTTCAGTATTTAATCCATACTGTGCTCCAACACCATAATCAAAATACCACTCTCCATCCACGCAATAACCTTCTCTATTATTGTAAGGACTTTGGTCGTTAAGATAAATACTTTTTTTAGTTCCCTCTACTCTTTGTAAATCTATAAAAGCTTGTGAAGGTTTTAATATATTTCCATCATGGTCAAATAATATTCTACATGTATGGTCCTGAAGATAAGCGTCACTCCAGTTTGTTTGTATGTTTTCAGTTAATGGTCTTAGAACACCATCTTTATATAAAGAAACTCTAACCCAGTTTACATAATCCTGCGGAAGAACGAATCGTAATCTTTCACAAACATCTAACTCAAGAATTTTTATTTCTTTAAAAGCATCATAGTTAAGTTCTTGTATAGCTCGTTTTGCGTGAAATAGAACTCTGTATCTTTCCTCGTTATTAACTAAGCTGTGGTTACCAGCATACATTAACATAAAGTTATTTACTATGTCGTATAAGCTTACATACTGGTAAGACCCCCAGTTAGCTTGTTCTGTGTGTGGGTTGCCTGTATTTTCGTAATATGTATAATCATTTATATATGCCATTATTTTTCTTTTTGCGTTTCAATAGTATCCAATCCTGTTGCAAACTGTGTAACTTGAGCTTCTCTTATAGACATTCCTGCATATTGTAATATCTTATTAACTAGTGTGGGTTCATCTTCTAATGGAATCTCAAAATCTTGATACAATGCACTAGATGAATCAAACGAAGGTTCTCCTCCTACTAACTGCACGTATGTCCACTTAGGGTCTTTAGGGTATCTAATGTACTGACACTTAACTCTACCAATTGAGGTTACATCTTCAGGGAATACATCTAACGATACGCTTTCTGTTGTATAAGCTGGATAAGAAGAGTTAGGAGATGTAAGTATAGAATTGTTCAACATTGTTATTTTAGTATGTGTAACTCTTTCTGCTTCATTAAAACGTGTTCCTTTTTTATATATAGAATATTTTGTGCCAACAGGACCTGTAAGATTAGGTGAAACCTGTAGTGTAGTGCTATTAACTACAGTTACTACTTTTAGATATTGAACACCGTTATTCTCAATTGCTACAATATCCCCTACACTAATATCACTAAAATCAGCATTAGCGTCTATAATTCTATTTTGTCCACCACTAACCCCTGTTGTAGTCCCTTCATCTAAAACCTCATTAAATACTAAAACTTTGTTTAATAAATAATAATCACTACCTGTTGTAGCTAGTGAAGGAACAGAGTAAGTATTATCTACCTGATTATATAATCCTGCTGTTACAGAAAATAAGTCAATCGCTTCCTCATATATCTTTTTAATATCCGCTAGTCCTATACCTGATTTTCTAGCATTCTCTTGATTTACTTGATAGTTATACTGATAAAAGTAATCTTCAAATATATCTAATTGAGCTTGCTTTGCGTAAAGGTTAAAATCACTAGGAGTAATATATCCGTAGTTGTTTTTATTAAGGACCGACAGCACTGTTTCTCGTACCGAATTAATAATGCTCATCTGTTAAATTATTTACCACAAAGATAAGTAAAAAAAAAGAGGTTGCATTTTTGCAACCCCTTGGTATAACGTTAATAGAAATACTATCTTTTGTTTTCTAGATTTTTTTCTAAAAATTTTAATATGTCAACTCCTTCATCAGTTTGTAAATAGGAAGAGATAACATAATAAGGGTCTTCCCCAAAAGGAAGATTTAACATCCTCTTCTTATTTTTAGGGGTGTTAAAGTATACATCTTTTTTATTATTTTTAAATATTAATACCTTATGTGAAAAGAACTCTTGAACTAAAGAATTTAACTTTAATGTAGGGTCTTTAACAGCATTTAAAAATTGTGCTGGCTCCTGCTCTGCAAAAATTAAGATATCTCTTCTTAACTCAGCTGAGGTGGTTCTAGATACATCTGTATTAAACAATACTCTAGCTAATGCTTCCACTTGGTCTATATCTAATTGTCTAGCTTCTATTAAAGCATCCACTCTTGAATTTAAAACATCCATTTCTTTCTGAGCATCTTTTTCTGTATTAACCTCTACAAATTTAGCACCATTCATTGGGTGATAATGTAAGAACTCCTGAAGAACTGGATTAGTTCTAGATACATGTAAAAAACCATCTTCAAAAATAACAGGTTCCACAATAGCGTTTCCATCCTGCTCGTCTTCAAAAGGGCTTTTTTGATTTCGTGCATATCGCAAAGCTCTGTTTTCACCTTTGACCTCATCAAAATGCATTAAAGGGTATCTTCTTGAATTTCTAGTTGGCAGCATAAAAGAAAGTGGTGCTGCTTCTTTGGTAAGTTTGTAAGTCTTATTGACTAAATTATTTTTTTTCATTTGATTAAAATTTAATTATTAAAAAAAAGGGAGGGCAATAAATACCCTCCCCTGTATTCACATTATTATGATTGGAAAATCACAAAGTTATTTGCTCCCATAGTACATACACATCTTTCAGATAGGAAGTTTACTTCCATTGCATCTAAATCAGATGTTGCAGCACCACCAGCTGAACCTGTAATCCAAGTCTTGTAACGTCTGTCTTCTGTTTCAGAAGCTCTATAACGAACATGTAAGAAAGGACGCTTAGCATTCTTTCCTAAGATTTGGTCATATACAGTAGTAGAACCAGCAGGAACTAACATACCGTTTACAGCACCAGTTCCAGTAAGACCTCCACGCATTGTTGGGTCGTTTAGGTATTTCCAGTCGGACTTGTAGAAGTCATATCCTCTACGGAATCCTGTAAATCCTAAGTTAAGAGCCATCTCCTCATCATTGTCAAATAGACCGTAAGAAGTACCATTAGCTCCACCACCTTGAGCAGAACCGTTAAGCTCAGCTAACATATCATCAATGTCAAATCCAAACTGACGGTTTAAGAAAAGTACGTTTTCTTCAATCGCCCCTTGCTTATCTAAACGAGAAATAATAGTGTCAAAATCCGCTAGAGCTGTTGGGTTTCCACCTGCCCATACGTTTCCTCTGTTTTCCACTACGTGGAATACACCTTCAGAACCTTTGTTTCCTACATCTCCTCCTGCTGCAATTGCTCCAGAACCTGCTTCAGCTGGTACTGCTTCAATCATTGCTGTTTCTAAGTAGTCATCAAAACGTAATCTTGTTTCATGCTCTGACTTCAAATACCATAAGTATCCTGAAGCTCCATTCTCTGAAGTTACTTCAATCCATCCGATTTGAGCCATATCTGAACCAGATACTGCGTACTTATCTTTTATGATAATTGGAGAGTTATCGAAGATTTCATCTTCAGCCTCTAAAGAACCTTGCATTCCGTTGCTTCCTTTTTTAAATTCAGAACCATAGATAAAGATAGTTGCATCAGCATTTCCTGCTCCTGTACCACCTGTAAATCCTTGAGCATTGTAAAAAGCAACTACGATTTGGTTGGCGTTTAAACCACCTGCTACACCTACTGCAGTAACAATACCTTTAAATTCTCCTGTTCCGTCATTTTTAGAAACTACAACAGTTTGACCTACACGAATTGCAATTGTTCCAGCAGTTAAGCCTGTTGCAGCTCGGTCTGGTACTAACGCATCGTTAATATCAAATGTTACATTGTCTCCAGCAACTACTGCTGCTGTACCACACTGTGTGTATTTAGTGTGTAATCTACCTTGCTCTGCCCACTTTACTAAGTCAGAGTTACTTGGTAACTCTGCTCCTACTAAACGTAAGAAAGAAGAGATAGTTCTATTACCATAACGCTCGAACTCTTTCTCGTACGTATCTGGTAAGTACTGATTCAAAAAGTTGAAATCAGTAATGTAATTAGTAGCCAACGGCACTTGCTGTGGTGCTGGCTGTAATTGAAATCCTGGACCTACTGGGTTAGTATTTGGTCCTAATAATTGTCCTGCCATTTTTAATTTTTTAAAATGTTAATTTTTATTTTTTATACTTCTAATTTTTAAACCTTTTCCAGTACTTGGGTTCATTGCACGAAACTGAGTTCCTCCTTTTGAAGTAACTTCAGGAGCAGAACGTGTGGACATATTGACATTCTTTATTTTTCTTGTCACGTCCTCTGTTGCTGCCGCCATTCCTTGTTCGTAAAAAAACCTTGCGAACTTATCAGGGTTCATTGCTGCCGATAATGCTTTATGATACTCAGATGCATTTTTAACTAATCCACTTTCATCTAAATGACTATCAATAAAATTCTTGATACTAGATTGAGAGTTTTTAATTTCCTCCACAGTTCCTCCAGGATTATACAATAAGTTAGCTTCATCAATACTGACCTTAAAACCTTTAAAATCTTGATTTAAAACCTTGTCTGTTTCTTGTAAAAAAAACGCAGACCTTCTTTGACTTTCCTCGTCTTGAGTTTTTGCATTATCAACATATTGTTTATAAGCCTTATATTCTTCACTATCATTAGAAATACCAACACTACTTGACTCAAGCGGTTGGTGATACATTTCTTTCTGTTCGTTAAAGAACTTCTTTGCTTTTACAATTGCCTTCTTTCTTTTTAACTTAGCTCTTTTTACATCAGATTCATCATCCACATCCTCATCAAATGAATAATCTTCCATTAATAATTCAACATCTTCTTTATCAATGCCTTCCTCTGTGGCTAAAAGATACTCAGTTAAAATCTGGTCTCCATCTAAAGAATCAAAATCTCTGTTTAACTTAACATAGTCTTCAATCCCCCTACCAGTTTTCTTTTTATATTCAAAATAAGCTGACACATCTTCAGGTAATGGTTCGTTGTTTTGTTTTTCATCAAACAATTGACCTACTGATGATATGTCTTTATCATATCTATTCTTAATAAAACTAAGAACGTCTTCTTCTTTTAATTCAGTACTTTGAGTTTCCTCTTGTGATGTACTATTATCTACAACCTCTTGTTGTGATTCTGCTTCGTGTTGTTGTTCTGCACTTTCTAGTAGAGTTTCTTCTACTTCTATTGCTGATTTTTCTTCAATAACACCTACTTCTTTTACTTTTATTTCCATTAGATTAAATTTTAGTACAAATATAGTACATTAAACAATATAAATTATTCAGTTTACCTTGGGTCAAATTCCGCTAAATCAAAGCCGTCTAAGCTATCTTCATTAGACTCAAATGTTTGAGGAGGTAAATTATTTTTTCGTTGATTTATAAGCTTAGATTGTTCAGAGTTCTGTTGACTTATTCGAGATGATTTTGCATCTTCTCTACTTACCTCTCTATTAGCTAAAGCTTGTTCCGAAATATCTCTTAATTGTTGATTATACTCAAACTCTTGAGCCATCAATTGACTTTTTAGTTGAGCTTCATTCTTCATCTTCTCTATTTCAAAAGCAATCTCCGCTTGTTTAATCTGCATCTTAGCATTCATCTCCGCTTGAGATTTCTGCATAGATGCCTGTGCTGCCATCTGTTGAGATTTTAATTGCTGCTGAGCTAACATCTGCTGCTTCATCATCTCATTTTTTTCATCACGCTCTTGCTTCTGCTTACGCTTAACTTTTAATAATTGATTAGCTAATTTTATATTTTTTAATTCTCTTATATCAATTGCATCTTCAAGATTGATATCACTCTTAGACAGAGCAGTTTGAATGTTTTGTTCAAGCTGTGCCTTCTCTTCTTCATCTGGAGAAACCTCTATAAAAACTCCGAAATCATAAATATATAAATCTGATATATCACCTAGAATAGACACATTATATTTTCCTATCTGGCTTATAAAATCTTCTTTAAAATCTGCATATTCTAAAATGTCAGCCACCCTGTATGTTAACGCTTCGGCTAATGTTCTATAAACATATAAACTACCTTGTAATATATGACGTGTAGCTGTATTAGAATTAAGTGCTGCTAACTTCTGTAATCCTACTAAAGAATTAGGGTCTGGAGTTGAACCATCTCTAGCTTCATTTAACCCTGTTACAGTTCTAATCATGTTAAGATAATGATTGTAGTTTGTAATTAGCATTTGTGTTTTACTAGCACCACTATTAGATGTAAGCTGTTGGATAGGAACTCTAGCCTGGTTAAAATCTCCGTCTTGTGTATAGCTCCTACCTATAACACTACCTGTCTGAAAGTAAAGCCTTAGGGCATCTTCAGGATTATAAGCCTGACCTGTACCTAAATCTACTTCATTTAATCCATCAGCATCTATAAACACACCATCAGGAACTACTCTAGCTATAACCTGTTGTAATTTTAAATGAGTAATTTGTATTAAATCTGCAAAAGGTATCATCCTCCTAACTAAAGATTCAATAACTCCTTTATACATTCTTGGAGCTACCGCTACATAATTAGGGAGAGCATGCTGAGAAGAAGATTTGGGTCTAACCATATTCTCTGCAAGTTCCCATTTTAATAATATATCCGTTCCCATAACCATAATGCCTTCGTACCATACGTCAATAGTTTTAGAAACTTTTTCAAACTTTCCATCTTCCATCATTTCTGGTGGAGGATTAAATTGGTCGTCTTTTTCTATCATTTTAACAGCACCGTTCTCTGATATTCTTTTCTTATATACCATCTTCTTAGTGGTCTTATAATTAAAATACATCAATGTTACAGTGTCTCTATAGAATATATCATTTTGATAATACTGTGCTACATTATAATAATCATACCAGCTCTGACTGTATTTAGATATTTTTTCTAAATCATCATTAGTAAGCTTAGGGTCTATCTTAAGTAATTCTGTTATAGGAACATTTTTAATTTCTCCCCAATAAAAACAATCTTTAAAATGAGGGTCTTCAGTATAACTATATACTACATTAGCAGGGTCAACATATTTAACTTCTACACCAGAACCTGGTAAGAACTCATGCTTCGCCACTCCTATTCCTAATACTGTTAAATCATAATCAACTCTCTTACGAATATCCTGATAATGATTTTCAGCAAACATAGTATCTATAGCTTCTTCTTCTGCAATTTCAATAGCAGGTTTATAGTTAAGCTGCATATATAAAGTAAGCTCCTCATCATTCTCAGGTAACGAATCAGGGTCCATTGTAAAAGGGTCTGCTCCTGTCATCTCTTTAATATCTAATAAGATATCTTTAGCAGCCATTTGACCTTCAATCATATCTTGATACTTACTTCTTTTTCCTTGAGATAAAGCATCTTGAGCGTATGCCTTAACCTTAAATAATCGGTCGGACATTCCGTTAACTACTATATCTACAAATTTTGGAAGTATAGGAACTGGAGTCCAGTCTAAGTTGAGGTAAGATAAGTCTCCATCAACTGCTAATTCATTTTTATATTTTGCAACAGATTGCTCACCTCTTGCATATAAGCGTAGTTTATGAAAGTCTCTCCATTGAGAATAATAACGACAACCGTTACCATCTTTTTTAAACCACTCATACTGTATCGCTTGCCCTATTTGTAAGCCAAACTCATCAGTGGCTTTTTCTGCATCTGACACAAATTGACTAGGAAAACCTACAGATGAAATTTTTACTTTTACTTCTTTCATCTATCTTATAATATCGCTTGTTAATCCCTTGTTGGTATACCTTGCAAAGTTAATGGAAATTTTTGAGCTTTTTGTTTCAGGTGTGTAAAGATGCTTTTGACATGCCATTATAGCTAATCCACTACTAATAGAGGCATCAAACCTGGTTCTATTGCTTATATCAAATTTAGCCCAATCCTCTAAAGTTCTGGTAAACGGCATAGTACCCATTAGGTCAGAATCTCTAAATGTGTTTTCCATATCTAATCCTATATGTTTTTCTATAAAAGACTCTATTGCTGCAGCGTGAGCTTGCTTTACATCTTCGCTAGAGTTAGGTATACCTCCTAATTCTCTTTCTGTTCTTGATAATTTATTATATGTTTTGTCAGGTCTGTTTAAACTAAATCCTCTGTACCCTCTGTTTTTAAAATGATATAATAATCTTGGTTTGTTATTCTCCACTAGTATAGGCATTCCGTAAAACACACAAGCCATTAATACTTCTTCAAAAAATATCTCTGCTGTTTGAGGTCTAGCAACATATTCTAAAAAAAACTCATTGCTAGGTGCATCATCCATATTAAACTTAGTAAGCCCATGCAAAGCACCATTAGAACCTCCGCCTCCTACAACTCCTGATATATCATAACTGTCACATCCAAAAGCACCTAAGTGTTCGTTCCCTGGAAGATTCTTACCGTTTCGTTTTATTACTCTATTCTGTAGGTTTTTATTAGGTGTCCATGAAACCCTAAACCGACCTCTATTATTAGGTGTCCATACAACAGAAGAATCTTTAATACCATCCTTCCAAGAAAAAGAACCTTGAGTAACGTGATGTTCTGTTATCATAGAATCATTGTAATCTATCTGCTGATATATTTTTGTTAAATTAAATAATGACTGCTTACTCTCATCTCTAAACGCATGAGATTCTGTTCGAGGAAACTGACGATAAAATTCATTTAAAGCATCTGGGTCATTCTTTAAACTGTCCACTTCCGCTTCCCAATAATCTACCGCACCATTATCTATTATCTCTCCATCTACTCCTACTGTTTTTTTTTCAGGTTTCCTAAACACTGGCATTCCATATCTATCTATAAAACCTTCCATATTCCATTCCATAGGAATAAATAAATTATATAATCCACTTTTAGTTTGCCCATTAGAATTTCTACTGGTTGCGTCTGAATCTTCGTAAAGTTTTTTAAAGTTACCACCACCTTTACTCAACGCATTAGAAGTGGAACCCATCATGCACTTCCCTATAACTCTACTTCCTAGTCTAAGACAAGTTTTTGTAACCCTCCAGTTATTAAGTATATTGTTAGGCTTTATCCATTTTCCACTTTCGTCATGCACCAGTAATAAAAGCTTTTCACCATCATAAGAGTTATCATCTGTATTCTTCCAGTCAATTGTTGTGTCTAACCCAATCAACTCTTCTTTGTCCGCCACATACATATTCTTCTTTGTTATCTTAGATGCAGGTATCCTAAAAGCAAGTTCTGTTTTAGGTTTATCCATACCATCCTGTATAGGTTTAAAAAAGAAAGGCAATCTATTAGCTATAGGAACTACTTTATCTGTGAACATCTTCTTGGAATCCGAACCTGTTTTAGATAATATCCCAACTCTTGAATCTTTTGCAAGAGTACCTGTATTAACACATTCCGAAGACCCCATGTAAGAGAATCCTGACCGTCTTATTTTTAGGTATGTCATTCCAAAGCTTCTACTATCTGCCTTACATGCTTCCCAGAATATGTAAAATATTCTATTAGCTTCTCGGTAATCTGGATATCCTACGTCAATGCTAGTCCATTGCAGATACATATAATGTGCTCCAGTTATATATGTAGGAACTCCATTGTTCATAAACCAATAGCCTAGCTCTCTACTATCAAACTCATTCTCAATATAATCTACCCAATTATTTTTAAATTCAGATGGCATTTCATTCCATTGAAATATAGATTGAATTTTACTTAGCTGTTTAGGAATATCTATTCTCTCCCAGTATTGGTCTGTCTTAGATTTAGACCTACTGTGTATTTGTTTAGGCTGCTTGGGTAAGCCAACTATAACGCCTTGTATGTTTAGTATATCTCCAAGCTCTCCAGTTTTTGATATACATATAAAATCATATTTTTTATTGTAGCCGTAAGTCCAGCTCTTATTCCTATTCTTATTAGTAAGGACAGCTTTAGGAATATAGTCTTCTAATATTTTATATAAATCTTTATTTTGACCTTCGTTCTGCAAATCCTTGTTTTGTATCTACTTTTTTATTTGTCCCAGATAAATCGAGAGCTTCTCGTTCTGCTTCTATTCTGCTTAATATTTCAAATGCATCGAATATAGCAAGCTTCTTTGTTGCTGCAGCATTTTTTAATCTATCTGCAGACAAGTCGTCTTCAGGGTCATGCTTAATGATAGCTTCTTTTGCAACTTTAATTAGTTGTTCTACCGCTCTGTGCCCTGCTTCTATTATCTTTAACTTTATTTCTTTTGATTTCATTTTTAATTCTTTTAACTTTCTTCAAAGGAATATTATCAAATTCATCATCATCCATCCAATCCCACTCTCTACTCATAATATCATTGTAATTTGGTGGTCATACATTCTATAAAGTTTATCTCCATCGACTTCAAACTCATATTCACTATCAGGTTTAAAGGATACAATGTCTCCTTTCGAAACACCTTGACTAATTAATTTAGTGTTAGGATAAATCATTTTGCCAACTAGAGGTTCTTCTTTTGTATTCTTAAATATAATAGATTCTTTTGTTTTTATTGGTTTAACATAACAATACCTGTCATGAGCATACCAATCATCCCCCTTCTTAAACATAAAGAACTGGTCTGAATCAACTAGAAATAAGTTATCTTTTAAAAAACTTCTTCCGCTTCTACGTCTTCCTTTTATATCGTTGTAAAATTTAAAAACATTATGGTGAACTAGAAGGGTGTCTCCTATTTCTATAGGACCACAGTAATTTATAGGTAATGATTTTACCTCTGCATATCTATTAGAGTATGTAGCATCCTCTTCCGAGGAGCTTACTAGAAAATCTATACCTCCAATATTTTTAGTATTAGCGTATCGCTTATTATCTTTTGGGGTAACTATAAAGTCTGTTGGTGATTTCAAAAATTTATATTATATTCAATGGATACAGGCATAGCCGAGCTAAACTCCTTCCAAAGAATTACAACATCATTGTCCTCTATGTATATTTTATAGGAATTTAATTCAGAATCAAATTTGATTAAATGAATCTTATGACTTCCACTAAGCACGTCTTGTCCTACTATATAATGCATAGCCCCTGACTTATAATCAGGACCGACAGATATTTTTCTTATATCCATTATTTATTTAATTTAATTATACATTAAAGCCCATTGTCACTAAAGTATCTTTTATTTGGTCGTACCAATACTGCTCAGGGTTTGCAGGGGAAATCTCTAAATCTTCTGACCAATACATTCTTGGTGGAGTGCTTGTCGTGTAATCATTTAACATAGTTATATTAGAATATGCATTAGCAGGTATACTAGCTGGACTCCCTGGGTCTCCTGCAGGATAACTATCACTAACTGGAGGGTTATTAAAGTTTGCTGCGGCTAACATTCCATTAGGTGATACTAAAGGAGCTATAGTACGTTCATTTGATGAAAGTGTATGGAAAAACTTAGACCTGTATATATTAGTAGTCCCTGCTGCAGTTTCAAGTGTAGAAATAAAACTTCTAACAGCACCTATATCAGCTACCATATTAGGATTTGTAGCATTATCTCTATTTTCCCAACAAATACTTCCACTACAATCCATAGCATAATTGGTTTGTGCATTACCGCCTCCAGATTCATCACCAAAAGCAAGAATTACTACATTGTCAGCATCTGGATAATATCCTCCAGGTCCTATAGTATCTCCCAAACCTTTATTGGCAAGCATTCCTATTTGTCTTTCTACATAACTCATCCCCCAGTACACACGAGCTTCAAACTCATCACTACCGTTAGTAGCTCTGTCTGTATTTCCACTTGCTTCAGTTCCTCCTGTTGCATAGAAATCTTGAAGTAAGTTTCTTAAATTAGATGTGTCTGCATAATCAGCAGATTTAATAGCGTCTGTTAGATTAAAAGTTAATTCAACTCCTGTGTTTATTTGAGCAGGTAGTGCTACAGGAGAACCATTAGCATTTACTAAACCAAATGAGGTAGAAGGATTTTGTCCTGTTACAACGAAAGTCCCTGCAGGTATCCCAGCTCCAGTTATTTCCATTCCATCTCTAACTAATAAATGTGCACCCAAAACACCAGATTGAGTAGAAGCATTAAAATTCGTTGCTAGCCCTACATATTCACCTACAACTGTTCGTGTTTTTATTACAGTTGCACCACTTGCAGTGGTTGAAGCAGATATCTTTATACCTGTCATACTAGCTATCTGAGATGTCACTTCTATTGTATTGTTCATAGACCCACTAGTATCACTCCAAAACTGGAAGTAAGTATCTCCTGTTACTGTTAATCCTGATATTATAAAAGTTTGAGTTGCTGATAATCCATCATTATCTGTTACTGTCATCACTACATCAATATTTCCTCCAGGATATGTTCCTGTTAGCGTTCCTGTGCAATCGTTATTATCTGTAAAAACCAACCAACTAGCTCCTGCAGCAGGGAATATCTCTACCCCATCTACTGTAATAACATAATCTAAATCTGCACATGGTGTATTGTCATCACTTGTTGTCCAGTTATATGTCCAAGTATCTCCTGCTTCTAAGTTAGGATATGTATTTGCAGCTACAGGGTCTGTAGATGTCCATTCTGGTCCGACAGGAGTAATTGGCACTACCTCTATCTCACCTGTTAATGTCTGAGTTTCAGTTCCATCTACTGTAAATATTCCTCCTGGATTAGTCGCAGTAAAAGGAGCGGATGCTTTAAACTGATATCCTGTATTAGCTAGTCCGTTTGTTATAAACTGATAGCTAACTCCTGGTTGTCCTTGTTTAATGTCATTTAACTCATTACCTGCCAAAGTATAGTTTGGTGCACCTGGAGTATTATCTATAATGTTATTATTAAAAGGATTTAATGTTACGGTTACAGGAGGTATAGGTGTTATAGAATTTGTTTTTTCAAAATAGAATGATAACTCCATATCTCCATACGTTGGAGTTATTCCTGAGTTTAAACTGCCTTCACATATTACACCAATATTTTCAAATGCATTTAAAACAATATCTAAATTAGAAACATCAACTTCCCCTCTTGGATATGATTTATCATAAAGGTCAGATATAACAAATAAATCTTCCTTTTTAGAATAGTTAGCATAATTAGAAATAGCATTATTAGCAACTTCACCTATAGATACAGTCATTGTATCTCCTGGAGGAATATCCATAACAACATCCGAAACCCAAGCCCATGTAACTAATTTTAATTTTAGAGTTACAGGAACTCTCCATAAAGGAACTTGTGTAATAGGTGTAACAGCAGATGTCCATTCTAAAAAATCTTTTGGTAATTCAGGACCAACTCCACCACCTGTATTACTTCCTATTGCTTTAAACATCCCATTTACAATAAATGTTTCTGATGAAGCAGGAGGGGTAACAGTATTTAATATATAATCAGCAAGACCAGCTATTGTAAACGTTTTAGTTTGTAACTCAATTGGATTTGACAATGCGTCTGTTCCAATTAAATAATCCTCTGGGTTAATAGGTACCTGATTGGGGTAAGCTAAAGTATTGCTAATTTTTGCCATCTTCTATTCTTTTTCTTTTATCTCTCCAGTCTGGAGATTTATAACGGAATCT
>Ga0181412_1000168_pt1 | contig 27659 bp, 34 predicted proteins | sample 35SPOviralmetaG_FD_130113 | JGI IMG/M metagenome (GOLD analysis project Ga0181412, IMG submission 130113) | Marine viral communities from the oligotrophic San Pedro Time Series (SPOT) site, San Pedro Channel, CA, USA - 35 SPOT_SRF_2012-08-15 | ecosystem: Environmental > Aquatic > Marine > Strait... | reverse complement strand
TTTTTATGATAATCGAGGGGCCCTTGCGGGCCTCTTCTCTTTTCAGCTGCGCCCTGGCGCCCAGGGCGGGGAAGAATAAAAAAGAAAAGAAAGGGCGCAGGGCGCAGGGCATATAATAAAAAAGAAAAGAAAGGGCGCAGGGCGCAGGGCCTGCGCATCGCCTGCCAAGGCGCAGGGAAACATTTAACTTGTAAGCCTTTTGAAATATGATACAATCAAAGCATTCAAAACAAAGGACCAACTACCATGAAAAACGCAGTCATCTACAACGGGCCTAGCCTATTGGATGGAAAACCCATTGTCGTTATAGCGACATATTCAAACCGCAATAAAAAGACAGGCCACGTTGTCCAGACTTATATTCTGCGCGCGGATCTTAACCCATTAGAAGCCAGCAAAACAGGGGAAGATTTTTCGATCTGTGGCAATTGCACCATGCGCGGGGAAGTAACAACAGACCCGCAACGCAAGCAAGCCAAAGGGCGGCGCTGCTACGTTAACCTAGGGCAAGGCGTCTTGATTGTTTACAAGTCATACTTGCGCGGCGTCTATAAAGAGGGCGCGGCGCGTGATATGGGGCGCGGGCGCTTCGTGCGCGTCGGAACATACGGGGATCCAGCCGCCGTCCCGTCCCACGTTTGGGACGAATTGCTGGCAGAAGCGGCCACTTGGACCGCGTACAGCCACCAAAGCGGATGGCGTCCAGATATCGCGATGCAAAGCGCGGATAGTCACGCGGATGCAATCGCCCATTGGAAGGCAGGGCGCCGCACGTTTCGCGTGATCAAGGATCTTGACCACCTGGACAAGGCAAAAGAGGCTTTGTGTCCCGCATCAAAAGAGGCAGGGCGCCGCGTCCAGTGCACAGCTTGCAAGCTTTGCAAGGGATCCAGCCTAGCAAAATCAATCGCGATAGTAGAGCACTAAGACAAGGGCCTTCGGGCCCTTTTTCTTTTTGCGCCGCGCCTTGAACCGTGGACCACGGCCCTATAAGCTATAAGCTAAAGCATAAAGTCAGGGCGCAGGGCGCAGGATACCCTCCAAAACAGGGCGCAAGGCGCTAAATAAGGACGCAGGACTGTCAAGGCGCAGGACGCAAGGCGCAAGGCACCCATGTGCAAGGACCTCGGGCCCCTGATCTCCCCTAAATAAAAGTATATCACGCTCCTTGGACCTCTTTGCCAAGTAAAAATTCGCACCTCCGCGTGACCAATATGCCATATTCCAAGCGACTTGATGAGGTGAGAGTTTTAATGCATTGGATTTCGCTACCTTTAATTCCATCCAAAAGGGTAGACCATCCCAGACCATATGAACATCAGGCACACCGCCACCATGCTTGTTTTCAATCCTTGTCGCGAAGCAGTTCTTCGGTAGGTTTGTCCTGATCGACTGCCAAAAATTCGCCTCTGGTCCCTTGCTCATTGGGTGTCACATCCTTCATTGTGCCGTCGATAACAAATGCTTGTGGGTATTGCTTTTGTAGTGCGGCTAGCCGTGCGGTGATTTCATCTCGGGACATCTGGTCAATGGTACTGATCTGCTCCCGCCTATCGACAGTCAAACCACCCAAAGCGGAGCGGATTTTCTCGGCATTGATAGCGGCAGAAAACTGCCCCGCCTCCTCCGCCCCAGAGGATAATTGATACAGACGTTGGAGTTGCCCTATCGTGGTCACACCATACCGCCTCTGCCTCTCCTCTCTGAGTTCCTGCACATACTCTAGGACATGCGGATAGTCCCGACCGTTCAATAGTTTTGATGCGCTAGTGTTCGCAACCTCGGCAGAGAAACCTGCTTTGCGTGCGGCTTCAGCGTTGGAGTATATACCTTCGACGATGTGTCTAGCAAACGTCCTCTGCCTGTTGGTCAGAGTTCGACCGTGCTCTTCCTCAATCTTTTTCTCTAGTTTTCCCATGAGTTCCTCGTTGTTATTAACAAACAACCTATACCAATCAGCGGTTTGTTTCAACTTTCCTATATAGCGATTTTTCTCCAGTGAAGTGTAATCAAACGTAATCAAGTGTAATCAGTTTTGGGCTGACTGGACGTTATAAATAAGGGGGTGATTACACTGATTACACTGATTACACCATATTTGAATGAAAAAAAAAAAAAAAATAAAAATCTCTGGGGAAGTGCCTATACTGTAATCACCTCCCACAAAAAAACTTCTTGACCCAAGAACCGAGGGCCGATAACTTGTTCCCTGTTACCAACTATTCAAAACCAAGGATCAAGGATCATGAAACTAGAACTAAAAGCTATTAAGCACACTGAGTGGGCATCGCAAGAAACTCACTGCTACCAAGCTTCCTTATATGTAAACGGCAAGCCAGTTGCTATTGTGAGCAATGATGGACACGGCGGTTGTGACCGTGAGTATCCCCACCCTAAGTTCAAGGGCGACTACCGCACTACGATGAATGCGGTACACGACTATTTCAAATCATTACCTAAAACTGATGCCTGTGAGTGGATGCCCGACGGCATGGAACAAACGCTAGAGTTTTGGTGCTCTGATCAGGTCAACGATTGGCTCAGTGCTCGTGATCTGAAGCGCAAGATGAAGTCACATGTATTAGTCCAGCTCAAGGGTGACTTCAGTTACAACGCTGGCATCTATCAAACCAAGTATCACCCGACTGTTACTAAGGGTGAGTGGATCACTAACAAGCAGTCTGGTGAGACCCGTCGAATTTTAAACGACATGCCTTTTGATGAGGCTCTAGCAATTTGGAAGGCAAGTTAATGGCGTATGTTGCCCGAGAAAGGCTTTCGGAACTGACTGACGAGTATACCTTTTGGTGCAAGGCTCAAGGTTTGAAGTGTATTGATGCGATGGAGTTGATTCACGAGGGTGAGCTTAACAGGCATCAGAATGCATGGGTTGTTGATTTCATTGCTCGTTGGGAAGAGGCTGAAGAGTCTGACTTGCAAGAGTGTTGGCACAGAGAAGGGGGCGAGTGATGAGCGCCTATTATAACGAGATCGATCCGTATGCCGCAGAATGGCTACGCAATTTAATCAAAGCTGGACACATCGCGGACGGTGTTGTCGATACGAGGAGCATCGTTGATGTCAGACCAGAAGAACTTTTTGAATTTACTCAGTGTCACTTCTTCGCGGGGATTGGAATCTGGAGCCACGCGCTCCGCTCCGCGGGATGGGAAGATGACAGGCCTGTGTGGACGGGCTCATGTCCCTGCCAACCTTTCAGCCAGAGCGGCACAAGAAAGGGGATGTCTGACGAGCGGCACCTCTGGCCTCACTGGCACCACCTCATTGCGGAGTGCCGCCCTTCAACGGTCTTTGGCGAACAGGTTGCAAGCAAAGACGGCCTCGGTTGGATCGACCTTGTACAAGCTGACATGGAAGGAGAGGACTACGCCTTCGGGGCTTTCGATATGTGCTCTGCGGGCTTCGGCGCCCCGCACATCCGGCAACGGCTTTGGTTCGTGGCCGACACCGACAACGCGGGATCACAAGGGCGGTTATCAGGGCGGTCGGATACGCAAAAGATCGGGCAGAAAAACAACTATCTCTACAGACACGCTGGATCTGACAGCACAGTTGTCGAAGATGGCAAGGCCGATAAGACTAACGGCTTCTGGAGAGATGCTGACTGGCTCGGATGCCGAGATGGAAAGTGGAGGCCAGTTAGATCCGGCACATTCCCGTTGGTTGATGGGGCTACCGCCAGAGTGGGACGCCTCCGCGCCTACGGCAACGCCATCACAGCGCAGGTCGCGCAAGGTTTAATCGAAACATACATAGAAGAAGGAAGAAACTAATGCCTAATCATTGTTATTTAGATGTGAATGTCCAAGGTCCGCGGGCCATGGCGCACGAATTATTTTTCAACGTGGAGCTCAAGTACCCTCGGTTCTGTGACGCTGTTGTGCCGCAACCGTTGTCCTCGTTCTCTAATATCGACCAATATCCGGACGGACCTATGGACTGGCGCATTGCACACTGGGGAACCAAATGGGATATCTGCGAGGTTGAGATCACTGAGCCGTTTAAGATTTCGGACGATGAGACGAAGGGCAAGTTTGCTTTCAAAGGCTGGACTGCGTGGTCTCCGCCCGTTCCTGTATGGGATCGTTTGACGGAGTTGGGGTTTGATATTTCTGCCTCTTACGTGGACGAGTTTGAAATGTTCAAGGGCGCCTATATTTTTGGCAAGGACAATTGCTGGGATCCGAAAGAGGAGGTGGCGTGATGGGGGAATTGAAACCAATTGCCGAGGCTCATGCCGAGGCGGAAGCGTTCTTTGAGCGCGATGACGTGCAAGCCATTTTTCAAGAGGCGTTTGCTCTGGCTACGGTGAAGCTGCCTAACTACCAGTTGGGTAAGACTTGGTGGAAGCGTATGTATAAAGAGCCCCACCCCTCCAAAAAGAAGCGCGACGCGCTGTATGAATTGGAACGGGATTTGTCATACGTTGCGTTTGCACTGAACCGACGTGTCCAAAGCGTTGAGATAAAGGAGACGCATGATGAGTGAGGATTATTTAGTTGATTTTGTAACAAGCTTAATATCTCAACAACGCCAGACGTTAGATCACCAGTTTACTGAACATGAGTGGGCGCGTCATCAACGTATGAATCTGAGCGGCATTGAGTTGCCGCCATCAATCGACAACGAGTTTGAGATGGAGACCATGGTTCGCCATGTGCTTGACGATTTGAAACATGCGGACATGTACTTCGTTGGTAAAGAGTTCAATGAAATATTAACCGACTATTATGATCAGACGTATGACGGTTCGGATGAGCCTCTCAGATTTGATCCGACATCTCGTCTTCCTTCGCCTCTTTGTTTTATAGTACTTGACCAACTCCAACCCAAAAACAGAATTACTTCTGATAAAACCTCGGCTTATGCAACTGAGCCATCTGCGAATGATGCCCAGTGGACCGAGGGTCTTCCTGATGGTGTCGATCAAAGGCGTGTTGGATTTTTGTGCCGCGAGGCGGAAGACGGGGCTATAGATATAAGGTTTGTCAGTGAGTATGCGTTTCCATTTATGTGCGGAGGTTACAAGATTGGAGGGGGACTTATGTTTCCCAGCGGTTTTTCACAGGGTCATATAGACGACTTTACCACTAGCATCATAGGGATATCCGGCGCGTTCTCTTTGATAAACAATCCAAGGTTCGTGATTCAAAGTCCTGCGGGTACTCGACAGCAGCGGAAGGCTGCGAATAAAGGGCAAGGTGTTCCGGTGGAAGCGTGGCACAAGATTAGTTGGAACATTGACGAACCTGTGCAGCCTAGAGACGGGGACTCCAGAACATTTAACATGCCGCTCCACTACACCCGAGGTCACTGGAGACGCAACGCCAAAGAGGATTGGAAAGATGTTGAGTTTATCAAGGGTCAATGGATGCAGTGGATTAAAGGGTATTGGTCAGGGCATCCCGCGTTTGGAATTAAGAAGGGCTATCACGTACCTAAGATTGGAAGTGCGGCATGATGAGTGAGCATGAGATGAACGACTTGTTGGACGAGGTGTTCCGCAAGGCATTCGGGGAGCGGTGGTGATGGAGCTAGAGAGGGAATATTCGCGGAAGCCAGACACCTTGAAAATATGGCAGCTTTCTAGGGAGGGTTTGTCTGCCCGAGAAATCTCAGCAAAGCTGGGGTTCAAGTTCAATAAGGTAAACTCTGCACTTCGCCGTGGTCGTGAATCAAACGAATTGCCTCCAATATTTAAAAAGGCAATCTCACACGCTCGTCATCACAAAAATTACTTGAGACTCGGATCGATATCTACTGTCTTGGACGATCTCACAAATGAACAGGTTGATTGGCTGGCTACACAGACCCGGCAACTCGGTTGTGAAACGGTGGCGGAATTTATTTTGGAACTGGTGCGGGATGCCCACGCCAATGAGGAGGTGAAGAATGGATAAGCTAAAAGAAATGCTTCGTGAGATGGAAGATAGCCTTGGAATCTGGGGCGATATCATCGGCGGCCTTTGCTTGCTGCTACTGTGCTACGCGATATTAAGTTTGCCCTGGTGTTGTGATGGGTAGGATGCGAGATGAATTTATTCGGTTGCAAGAGACGCCCATCCAAGATGAATGCCCTGACTGCTTTGGCGATATGATTGTTGAAACAATTGTGCCAATTGTAAGGGGTCCGAATATTGACGTGGGGTTCCACGATTACGTGACCGAGAACTGCTATGAGTGTACTGACGGAAAGGTTGATCGTCTTTGCACCGAGTGCGGAGAACCTGTGACCATGATCATGGGACCAGCTGCAACCATTTGTGAAATGTGTAAACAATAAGGAGGAATAAATGAAAACAAAAAACGATCTATCCCCTGCGGACCAAGCGATACTGAGATATCTGCGCAGTCAGGTTGATAGACTACAGGACGAGCGGTACAGGCAACAGGCTCGTCCATCGATAAAAAATGAACTGCACATTGCAATAAGAGATCTGCGAGAATTTACCGCAGAAAAACGAAAAGAAGGAAAACGAATATGAGTACAAGTGAATACGAAACCCAGAAGAAATTTAATCTCCAAGAGATGCCTGTCTTGATCGAGGCTCGGTCAGATACCGACAGCGCGTTCGGTGTCAACGAGCAGGGCGAGGAGGTTTTCTTCAGTAGCCGTCTTGTTAAACGGATGGACGTGCGTGAGGGGGACGAGGTCGTTGCCCACTGTGTGCCTAATTATCAAGAGATGAAGTCACAAACGCCCTGGCGCTGCATAAAAATATCTTAACTTGAAACTTGTCCTCCAGTAGTTTAGAAGTAACAAACAAATGGAGGACAAGCTATGTCACGTAAAAAGATGAAAGATAAAGATAAGCAACAGTTTCAGAATGTTGGACTGTTAAAAGAGGACCACGAACTCCTGCGCAAGTTGTCGGAGTCAGAACAGAGGTCCATGGCGCGACAGCTTTCGGTATTAATACGCAAAGCTATTGCTGAACTACAAGAATCCTGATAGGATACTATCATTGCTCGATTGAACATTCGCCTGTTTCAATCTGACTACCTCAACTGCCCCGGCTGGCTAGGTTTCGCACTGCAAAGTCGGGGCTATTTTTTTGCCTCGTTGAATTTGCCTTTTTTCCCTGCGATCTGGTAGTCTTTTTCTTTTGAGTACCCTCTGATCTGCGTAACATTCGTTTGTGACTTCTTCATTCCACGGAGCAAGGCCCTAGCTACGTCATCCTCAAGCCCAGTTTGCTCGGCGAGAACCCTGGATCCGGTGTCCAAGGTTCTCAACCCTTTCTTAAAGTCTACCATGGTTTCGATTATTTCATCGTGGGTTTTAGACTTAGCCATTCTCTCGCCTCTTCACCTAGCACCTTGGCCCCGATGTTGATCTTGGTACGGAGGGCCTTGACTATGCGTTCATCGATGCTGCCCTCGCAGATCAGATCGATGTATGTTACGTTGTTCTTCTGCCCGATTCGATGCGCTCGATCCTCTGATTGAATGCGCGTCTCCAGGTTGAAGTCGTTGGCGTAGTATACCACGAGGTTTGCCTCGGTTAAAGTCAGACCATAGCCAGCGGTAGCTGGGTTGCCTACGAAAAACCGGAGCGGGTGATCAGGGTTCTGGAAATTCTTGACGATGTTGTTGCGGTCGTCGTCGGTTGTGTCCCCGAAGTATGCCGCAGCGGAACCTGCCCCGAACTTATCGTTTAGCATTTGCGTAATCTGTTTGATGTCATAGCGGAACCGTGACCAGATGATAGCCTTACCGTCATGCTCGTTCATGATCTCGGTCAGAGCATCCATTCGTTTGGATGGGAAGTACATCATCTCATCGTCGTCGGTCTTCAAATGACCGGACATGATCTGTTGTAGCCGGAGCATCTGGGTAATCACGGCAGGTGCGGTGACCATTTCGCCATCATCAAGCAGAACCATAGCGTGGCGCCGTACATCCTCGTACATCTTGAACTGCTCCGCGGTCATGCCGACATATCTAGCGGTGTAGATTTTGTCGGGGAGATCGAGGCAGTCTTTCTTTAGTACGCGGAAGGAGAACCTGTCGATCTTGCCAGTCAGTTCATCGATGTTCTTGAACCCGATGATCTGTTGGAACGCTGCCTGGCCCATGGTTTTGCGCTGCACTACAGCGTATCGTCCCTGGAATGCGTAGTATGACTCGTAACCTAGCAGCCCAGGGCGGAGGAACTCGCACTGCGAATAGATATCCATCGGACTTTTTGTTATAGGTGAGCCTGTCAAGAGTCTTCTATACTTGAACCCCGCAGCGATTTTCATTAGAGCTTTAGTGCGCTTGGCTTTATGGTTCTTGATAGTTGTTGATTCGTCGATTGCGATCAGGCCGTTCTTGCCAAGCGCACGAGACATCCACTCCCCAGCATTCTTCCCCTTGATCGAGGAGAACGACTCCACGTTCATGACAAATATAGTTAGGCCGTTGAATTTATCTTTGACTGAGCGCATCTCCTCGGTTTGTTTTTTGTTAGGACCAGACACCCAACGGATGACGCGATGGGGGATGTCGTCGGACATATGCTCGGGGATTTCCTTGGCTACCCAGTTGCGGTAAACACCCTTGGGTGCGATGACCAAAGCGAAATTAATCCTACCAGTTTGATACAACATACCCATGTTATCGATCAAAACTTTTGACTTCCCAGTGCCCATCTCCATGAACAGACCGAACTCATTCCTGTCCCAGCCGTACTCCAAAGCATCTGCCTGGTGATTAAACGGCGGGAGCTTATATTTGTAGTTGACAACCATCACATACCTCCACTATTGTCTTCGTTACGGATAGCATACGGCGTTCGTACAAATCAACCCTGAAGAGGAAAAACTTTATGAGTGATATATTCGAAGACTTATACGACGAATCAGAGGCCCTAGCGTCTATTGATTCTGGTACTGGGAAACAGCTTAGTCAACTGGTTCGATCCTTGCGCAAAGTTGAGCAAGAGATCGGAGATGCAGAGGCCCACATCAAATCTTTAGTGCAGGAGAAGCACAAGCTCTCGGTCGAGAACATACCTGCATTGATGGATGAGATGGGTGTCGAGCGCGTTGATGTTGACGGGTGTACCGTTGAGCGCAAGATGATTGTCTCTGCGTCCATACCAGTTGCGCGGAAAGAGGAGGCTTTTAACTGGCTTCGCGACAACCGCCTTGACGACATTATTAAGAACGACATAACTGTGTCCTTTGGTAAGGGCGAGGATAACGTGGCGGGAGACGTTGTCGGACTGCTACAAGATCGTGGCTTTGATCCGAAGACCAAGACCCACGTTCACCCTTCCACACTTAAAGCGTTCATCAAAGAGCGTGTCGTTGAAGGCAAACCAGTTGACCTCGATATGTTCGGGGCATTCATTTCAAGCAGAGCACAAATTCGGAGGAAGTAATATGGGTAACGCAGTTGCTAAGAAAAAAAGTGCAGAGTTAAGCACAGATGTCATGGACGACATCCTAGAGTTTGCTGGTGAAGGCGCGTCCTTTGACAGTTCCGAGATGCAGATACCGTTCGTTCGTATCCTGCAAGCAATGTCCCCCCAGCTCAAGAAGCGTGAATCTGATTACATTCAGGGGTCAGAGCAGGGTGATATGTTTAACAACGTCACCATGGAACTGTTCACAGGGGAGAAGGGCATCGTTGTTGTGCCTTGCTTCCAGACCGTCAAGTATTTGGAGTTTATTCCGCGTGACCAAGGTGGAGGATTCCAAGGATACATCGATGCAACTGACCCTGTCTTGCAAAAGACTACACGATCAGGGGCCAAGGAAATTCTTCCTAACGGCAACGAGTTGGTCAAGTCGGATCAGCACTTCTGCTTGGTGATTGGTGAGGACGGGATCACACAACCTGTTGTGATCGACATGAAGTCTAGCCAGTTGAAGGTCAGCCGTCGTTGGAAGACCCAGATTGCGATGCAAAAGATCAAGCACCCAAAGACAGGGCAGATGGTTTTGCCTCCGTTGTTTGCCACTCAGTGGAAGTTTACCACTGTTGAGGAGAGCAATGACCAAGGTACGTGGTTCAACTACCATATTGAAAAGGTTGGGTTGGTTCAGAACCGCGATCTTATGCTTGAGGCAAAAGCCTTCCGCGAGAGTATCGCTGCGGGCGAAGTAAAGGCTGCGCCAGAAGAGGGAGACTCCTCCTCCCGTGACAGTACTTCTGGCAGAAACGTGGATGTAGTAGTTCCTGATGAGGACGAAATCCCGTTTTAAGTAGCCTAGAGGACGGCGGCTGGGTCTGTTCGCCGTCCTCGACTTCAACGTGAGGAGCAGTAAATGTCACAGGCAAAGAAGTTGCTTGCCGTTTTTGCAGGCGCAAAGAACGCGCATGGCACCACCTCTGTTGGGAGAGTGGGTCGCAATGGAAAAGCAGATTCAAAAAGTAAGATTATCCGAGAGCCTCTGACCGAGAAGCTTGTACAAGATCACATCGATGGGAAGCAGGGTGTTGGCGCGATCCCTATCAACGAGGACAACGCGTGTCGGTTCGGGGCTATCGACATTGATGTGTACGATTTAAATCAAAAAGAATTACAAGACAGGATCCAAAAGCTAAAGCTTCCGCTGCTTCAGTGTAGGTCCAAGTCCGGCGGCGCCCACCTGTATCTATTCCTTAAAGAGTGGGAGCAAGCGTCTGTAGCTAGAGAGTATCTGACAGAGATGGCGATTATGCTGGGTCACAGCGGAGCAGAGATATTCCCCAAGCAGGACTCAATCATCGTAGAGCGAGGAGACGTGGGCAACTTCATAAACATGCCATACTTTGATGCAGAAACCCCGCAACGGTTTTGCTACGACCGGAAGACAGAGTCCATGGAACTCGATGAGTTCTTAGTTGCGGCGAATAAAGCCAGGGTAAACCTGTCCGATCTGGAAGCCATAAGATCTACAACGCAAACGCGTAAGCATTTCTCTGATGGTCCCCCATGCATCCGCAACATTTTCTCCGATGGACCACAGAGCGAACCCAGGAACAAGCTGCTGTTCTTTATGGGTGTGTACTGCAAGAAGAAGTTTCCGGATAGTTGGCAAGCTTCCCTGGAAGAATACAACCGCACGTTATTCTCTCCGCCCCTTCCATCCTCAGAGGTGCTGACTGTGATTAAGCAGCATGACAAGAAGGACTGGGGGTATACCTGTAAAGACGAGCCGTTCAAGTCCTACTGTGACCCATCTCTTTGTGTGGTTGCAAAGCATGGTATCACCGATGACTCTCCCGATGCACCACAGGTCGGTGGGTTGACGATCATGTTGTCGGAGCCGCGGTTGTACTTCATGGATGTAAACGGACTACGGATTCAGTTGAGTTCGGAGCAGCTACAGAACCAGACGCTCTGGCAGAGAGCATGTATGGAGCAATGCAACTTCATGCCGCCGACCACCAAACCACAGAATTGGCAGAAGATGGTCAACGGTTTGATGAGCCAAGCAACGTACATCGATGTTCCGTATGAGGAAACGATTGCGGGTCAGTTCAAAGAGCACCTGTTCTCCTATTGCACCAGTCACATTCGTGCCATGGCCCCCGAAGAGATTGAGATGAATAAGCCGTGGACCGATGGTGGTGTGACGAAGTTTAAGTTGGAAGGCCTGTTGGAGTTTCTGCACCACCGCAGGTTTGTTGGTCAGACCCGAGCTCAAATCATCCAGATGATACGGGACATGGGCGGCGACAGTGGAGTGCAAAATATAGTGAAAGCCAAAGGGAGGCGGACAACCCTCCGATGTTGGTATGTCCCAGCCTTCCAAGAAGATGAAACCGAATTGCCTGTTAAGGAGATTTCAAATGACATCCCATTCTAATCGACTACTTAGGATAGGAGAGGTTGCGGACCTACTGGGTGTGTCTCGATCCTACGTCTATAAGCTGGCCCAAACACATGAGGATTTTCCGAAACCAATCGTTTTAGGGGACGAGACAAACAGGAGGTCATCGAGCCGATGGGTTTTGTCCGAGGTTGAGGACTGGGTGAACACCAGACCTAGGGGAAAAGCATTATGATACCGAAAGCGCAGCTGGTTCTGGGTCCACCAGGGACGGGCAAGACCTACTATTTAATCCAGAGAATCAAGGAGGCGTTGGATAACGGCACTCATCCATCAAGGATTGGGGTGATCTCATTTACCCGCAAGGCCATTGAAGAAATGGTGGAGAGAGCTTGTGCAGAGTTTAACTTGGAGCCGAAGAACTTTCCTTACATGAAGACCAGTCACTCGTTCGGGTTCCACGGTCTGGGGTTGCAGCCTCAAGATATCATGAACAAAGAGGACTACGACAACATCGGGCGTGAGATTGGACTGACGTTTGAGGGCAAGATGCGGATGTCCCTAGAGGACGGCTTGTCCCTACCTACGATTGGAGGATCAGGGTCCAAATATCTGCAACTGGAAAACCGAGCGCGGCTGCGCATGGTTGATCTGGACCGTGAGTTCAATGATGCGGGTGACCGTGATTTGTTTTTCCCGAAGCTTGTGCAGTTATCCAAGCAGATCGAAGAGTACAAGTCGGCGACTAACAAGTACGACTTCGTGGATATGATTGAGAAGTACATACCGTTGGGAGAGGTGCCGAACTTGGACTTCATGTTTATCGACGAGGCTCAAGACTTTACTCCGCTGCAATGGCAGATGGCTGAGAAGATAGCGGACAATGCCGATCAGGTTTTTATTGCGGGAGATGATGACCAAGCTATCCACAGGTGGACAGGTGTAGAGGTCGAACTGTTTAACAAGAGTACGGATAAGGTAAAAGTTCTGGAGAAATCCTACCGTATTCCCAAGGCCGTGCATCGTTTGGCGAACGACATATCCGAACGTATATCCGAACGGCACGAGAAAGAGTTTGAGCCCAGGGACGAGGAGGGGGTGGTGGAGTTTGTCTATCACTTGGATGATATCCCCTTGTACGAGGGATCGTGGACCATCATGGCTCGGACCAACAGCTATGTCATTGACTTGGCAGAGCACATAAAGAAACTAGGGTTTAAGTATTCAATCAAGGGACGGCCTAGTGTGTCGGCTACCTTGGTTTCAAACATATTTACTTGGCAGGATCTTTGCGCTGACAAGACGGTGTCGTTACAAAGGATCAAGGACTTCTACTCATCTGTCCCAAAGCAGGGGCAGAACGCTGTTGTTAAGCGGGGATCCACACAGATGTTAGATACATTAGCTCCTGATTCGGAGCTCACCATGGAGCAACTGCAAAAAGAACATGGCTTGTTGGTCGGGGCAGATCAGTCTGCGTCGGAGGTGTTGCGGATTGGCAAGGCCGAGAAAGAGTCTATTGCGGCTATGATGCGAAGAGGAGACGATCTACTATCAGAGCCACGTATCAAACTGTCTACCTTCCATGCTATGAAGGGCGGGGAAGATGATAACTGCGTCGTATATACGGCGTCCACCGCAGCGTGTGTGAACAGTGACCATCCAGACGATGAGCATCGAGCGTTCTATGTTGGGATAACCAGAGCACGGCACACGTTGTACATTCTACAGAGCAACAACAAATACAGGTACACGCTATGAAACGTGATGAAGTCTTAGACACAGCCAAAGAGTTGATCAACGGGCAGAGGGCCCAGGACTACGGAGATGCATACGATAACCACAGCCGCATCGCTTCAGGCTGGAATATTATTATCAGCGGCGCATTAAAGAGCCACGGTCACCTGACCCCGTCGCATGTTGCGTTGATGATGGACTGGGTAAAGAGCGCGAGGCTCGTTGAGAACATCGATCATCAGGATTCGTGGGTGGATAAGTGTGGGTATAGTGCCTTGGGAGCAGAGCATAACGACAAGCAGGATAACCCTCCGTCTCTATTACTTCCACGGCACAATGAAATCTTGAATAGACTGAGAGCGAAGAATGCAAAGTAATTTATTTGGCAGCGCCCTGCATCACCAGATCAAGAACGAACTGGATCTAATAGATCAAGACTGGAACATCCCAACAGAATACCCAGACCTAACCGGATACAGAGAAGTCGCCGTTGATCTGGAGACCTACGACCCTAACATCAAAACCCTCGGGCCTGGGTGGGCCCGTAAGGACGGTCACATAATAGGGATTGCTGTGGCAGCGGGGGAATACCAGGGGTACTTTCCTATCCGACACGAGAACTCACACAACCTAGATCCAAAGTTCACCATGCGCTGGCTCAAGAAGCAGTTGTCTGTACCTGAGATGAACGTAATTATGCACAACGCAACCTACGACGCTGGCTGGCTTAGAGCCGAGGGCATAGAGGTCAAGGGTCGGATCATTGACACGATGATCTCAGGCGCACTGGTGGACGAGAACCGCTGGTCCTTTGGCCTTGATGCGATGGCTCGTGACTTTGTTTCCATGCGTAAGAACGAGAGGCTCCTGCAAGCCGCTGCGAAGGACTGGGGCGTTGACCCTAAGTCTGGAATGTACAAGCTTCCACCTAAGTACGTTGGGGCATACGCCGAACAGGACGCTGTTGCTACACTCAAGTTGTGGGATGCGCTGAAGGTAAGGCTCGATGAGGAAGAACTCTGGCACATATGGGACATTGAGAACGGTTTAATACCCTGCATGTTGGACATGCGGACCAACGGTGTACGTGTTGACCTGGACAAAGCAGAGAAGAACAAGAAGTTGATCCGCAAGCAGTCCAATTTATTGCGCGGTAAGATAGAGAAAGAAGCAGGGATGGAGGTGGACATCTGGGCCTCTGCATCCATAGCTAAAATGTTTGACAAGCTGGGCATGGAGTACCCAAGAACACCGCTCAAGATACAGACTGAAGACGTAAAACTAGAGAACGGCACGATTGAGGAAAAAGAAGTCAGCCGCTCTGGAGACGCTCCGTCCTTTACAAAGTCTTGGCTCAATGATCACCCCGCTGAGATATGCCAGACGCTGGTTAAGCTGCGGGAGTTTGATAAGGCAGACGCTACGTTTATCGACAGCATCTTACGGCACGAGCACAACGGACGCATCCACACAGAGCTCCACTCTACACGTAGGGACGAGGGCGGCACGGTAACAGGGCGGTTCTCTTCATCCAACCCCAACCTACAGCAGATCCCCGCTCGGGATCCAGACATCAAGAAGATGATCCGAGGTTTGTTTATTCCAGAGGATGGAATGAAGTGGGGATCGTTTGACTACTCGAGCCAAGAACCGCGGCTCTTGGTACACTTTGCAGCAAGCGTTCCTTCCGCAATGCGGAGCCATGTGGTCGATGATGTAGTAGAGGAGTTCAACAGCGGCGACGTTGATCTACACCAGATGGTTGCAGACCTTGCAGGGATCACGCGTAAGCAAGCTAAGACCGTGAACCTGGGGATCATGTACGGCATGGGCGTAGCAAAGCTTGCCGACCAGCTAGGAATCCCTCCGGATGACGCCAAGGATTTGATCTATAGGCACCGCAATAAGGTTCCGTTTGTTAAGCAGCTTGCCGATATGGCGACCAAGAGAGCCGACGAGAACGGGCACATACGCACCCTTCTGGGACGTAAGTGTAGGTTCCCCATGTGGGAGCCCAAGAAGTTTGGAGTAGGCAAGCCTATGGCCCACGACGCCGCTCACAAGGAGTATGGGTCAGCCATTAAACGAGCGTTTACATACAAGGCACTCAACCGTTTGATCCAAGGATCAGCAGCCGACCAAACCAAACAAGCGATGCTTGATTGCTACAAGGAGGGTCTTACTCCTATGCTCACGGTTCATGACGAGTTATGCTTCAACATAGATAGTCCAGAGCAGACTGCTAGAATAAAGGAGATTATGGAAACAGGGATTCCGCTCAAGGTCCCATCAAAAATCGATGTAGATATTAAGGATGATTGGGGAGAAATAGAATGATTGAGAAGAACATGAAGACACTTGGCTTACGCCAAATGCACCCGATGCAGGTTTTGGCGCTGATGGATTTCATTGGAGACGCGCTATCTATCGCTGCGATGGTAGACGATCAAGAAATCTTTAACGACATGGAGACAAGCGCAGATGAGCTAGTTCGTTTGTTCGGAGGTGTAGGGGTAACAACAACCCCTGCCGATCACTGACCTTGCTGACTGCGGCGTAGTATCTCTGTGTTAGCAGACTGCGTCGCAATATCTCCACCCAGTATCGTGGGCGCTATGGATTGTATCCTCTGGAACGTGTCCCCTGCCATGTCTGTGATCCCGCCTGTTGCTCGATCAAGGAAGGATTCAGCAGGTTGAGGTGCTGGTGTGGTCGCGACAGGTTGGGTTGGTCTGTTGGAAAGTATGGGAACAAAACCAGATTGTACTGGTGGCGCGATATTTGTTTCTGATTCTGTCGTAATAATAGGAGTGTTGATATAGGTGCGGCGAACCGCATTAATAGCTTGAGTGGGTACACGTTTAAGAATACGATTTTCTCTCTTGACGTTTACCTCTCGGGCGACTTCTCGTATCAAGCTCCGGCTAACCTTGATGGGATCAAAACGATTATTTAAAATGTTTCTTAGTTCTTTTCTAGTGACACCCGTTTGTTTAAAAGCTTGAAAAACTTCTCCTCGGCTCATGCCTGCTGCCATAGCCTTGTCGATCTGAACTTTCAATTCACCCTGGTGCCGTCTTCTAGCCTCATTAGCTTGTACATACGCGTCGAGAACGTCTTGTTCTGTTACATCGTTGTCATCGGCAACTCTAGTAAAGATCGATGATGCTGATGTTCTATTTGCAAGATACGCTCCCCCGTCGTATCCAAGACTGCGAGATACATTAAGTTTCATGGGGCGGATACCTGTAAGCATAGCTCCAGCTTCCTCCGCAGCAATGTATGGGTCTCCGGATGCAGACGGTAGTCCCACGGCTGCGCGAGTAGCACGACCTGGTTCAAACTTCCCACTTTTAACGGTAACAAGTTGATCCAAGATCCCAGGCATGAAGGCTCCAACCATGTGTGTCATGGATTTGGAAAACTTGTCCCCCCACATTTCAGCAGGTTCATATATCTTGGAGCCCGTCTGGGTCTTACCTTGACGTATTGTAACATCAAGCAAGCGTTCAGTCGCCATGGCCTCTGACGCAAATGGTTCAGCAAACTTCTTAAACCCAGCCCACGCGCCGTTAAATATTTGCTCAGAGGTGCTGTCAGACACTTCTCCAGTACGGCTGTATACCTCCAACGCAGCGCGGGCTGGAGCAAGCATGAAATCGTAAGGGAGCATGTAAGATAAATCCGCGTACTCAGCTTTGCCGTCTTTTGGTTTTGTCAGGTACATCATCGTGTTGCCCACAGACCAGTATGGTTTGTTCTCTTCAAGAAGTTGTTCTTCTTCAGGAGTTATGTCTAGCACACTATGCGCCGCATCCCGCATTGCCACAGGAGCAACAGTTGCCATTGAGATGTACCCAGTAAGCCGTTGCGCACCTATCCCCCTAATTTGACGAGCCAGAATCCTAGCTTGAGCAGGGTCTTTTATCCCAGCCTTAATCAGGTCGTTCGCTGTTATCCCCATTTCCTTAACTGAACGGTTCACAACGTTCCCTGATGTACGGATGATCTCCGCTGGAAATGCCATGAAGTTACCCATAACGGGAATCCGGCGCAAAGATTTTATTGCTTCTGGAACCATTGAGTATGTTGGCATGGTCTGCTTGACGATATCTGTTGCTAGAAGATTGCCAAAGTCCGTACCCGCAATGGACGAGGTTCGAGGAACAATACCCACGTTGACAAGTGCTTGTTGCGTTGCATCATCTAAGGCATCAATATCTAAATCAGCCTTGCGCAATGCTGCTCCGTATCTAGCTTTCTCCCCAAGAGCACCGACCACCTTCCAGTAATCATCCCCTAGTTGATAGGTCTTCTGCATAAATCTAACAGGGGCTCCTAATGCGCTTTTCTTGAAAGCTTCTCCACCTTGTCGTAACCGAGCCGAGACGCCTATTTCGGTCTGCTCTTTTAGCAGTTGTTGCAGTTCGTTGAGTTGAATGTTCTGACCGATAGCTCCTTCTTCAGACATAGCTTTCAAAAGTTTGTACTGCTCTGGGCTACCAAGACCAGATGTCAGCACTTCTGCGCTTTCAAACACACCCATGTTCCTGCCAAGGAGACCGTTGGCACCAATAACAAATGTGTTTGATAAGAAGTTGCGGACCTGAGACAACGGGTTCAGAACTGTCTTGGACATCTGAGACAAACCTTTAAGCTGCAATGCTACAGCAAGGGCCTCTTGGGAAGCGTTGTTAGCCCGGATAGGTGTGGTCAAAGAGTTGTAGATTTCATTGGGTACAAACTTCCCAGACAAGGCGCCATACTTTCCGCCAAACGCTCCTTCAATATTAGGCGCCACACCTTCTGCGGCATCGTCCGCTGCTTTCTCGGCAGGCACAAACTCGGATAGTTTAGTATAACCGTATCCTTTTATCTGATTGGAAAGAGGAGAGTCGTCCGCTATATCCGCTCCCTCAATAATAGGCCGAGCCCCTTGACCACTGCGAAGTCTAGCCAGTCCGTCATTAACCCCTGTTGATCCAACATCATCCAGTATCTGTTGATACAGACGCTGAGACACAATAGTGTTTGTCATGTCGCTAATAGTGTGGAGGTACGCGTCTCTGGGGTCTTTGATCTCTCCCATCATTTCTCTGAACATTGGAGACTCGTCAAGAATACCAGACCTGCTTTCCAACATGTTGGTAGACAGCTTAAACAAATCTCCACGGGCTTTGTTTCGAACTTCTTCCGCGCCCTTTGCCAAATAGACATTGGATTGTTTTGCATCCGGAGCCAGCACCCCTTGATTTTCCAGCACTTGGTTAAACCGTTTTTGCATCATCTGCTCTGCTTCCAAGCGAGGATCCCCTACAATCTGAGCTCGACCAGGGTGGCCTTCCGGAAGTGTGTCTAACCTTCTGTTCTTGTTTATTATTGCCTGTTCTACCTCGGCTAACGCGCCTTTGTAGTTAGGCATTTTTTCTACGATCAACCCTCTGAACTTTTCTGGGCGAAGGTTAATTTCATAAAGCCTACGCAAGTATTGCCCTTGGTTAGCCTCAAACACACCCGCAATTCTAACTACTTCCTCCTCAGATAAATTAGAGTCCCGTAAGGATTTTTTCATCGTGTCGCTCAGACGAACGATTTGATCACGCATAGCCTCCGCTGCTTTTAAAGCTTTTTTCCCATGCGCTTTACTAAAATCTTCTGGAGTCATCTCGCCTGTAAGAAAGTCAAATGTCTCATTGTGTGTTCTCTGAGCTCTAGCTTTCCCAAGCCCTGGAACTTTTTGCAAACTGATAAGTTTCTTTGTGGCTCTATCGTAATCTCTAAGATGACCAGCAGCGATTCTTTGTTCGTTTTCTGTGATCCCATCTGCCGTTCTTACAGAAGCCATAACCTCTGAAGGGGCAAGCCCGTCAGGAGTCAAAAACTTTTGGACCCGAGGCCCAACATACGGCATGTTTTTTATTCCGTCTCCTAGGAAATCCAAACCGTTTGATATCCCACGAGCTAACGCGGGAACACCAGGGACATTCCCAATAGCTTTAATAGACGCCCCTGCAACAGGAAGCACGGCTTCCCCTGCGGCGTTAAACATCATACCTTCGACTCCAAGTCTAAACTTATTTCTAAGTCTAACTCCCGACAAGTCCATGCCTGTAAGACCTTCTTCGTCTTCAGTTCGCAACTCATCAGGCATGGCATCCCAGCTATCAGCCAATGTTGTGTTAGTGCTAGGAGACACCAAGACATCAGCTACGCCAGTGCCTATAGTGGTCAAACCTGCACGTCCTACACCAGTGCTAGTCGTGGCTTTACCAAGGTTAGTTCTGCCAAAAGCTTGCGCTGACCTACCAATCCTTGTACGGGCATCGGCAATCGCAGTGCCAGACTTTAAGGCTCTGCGGGCCTTGTCTGCTTTAGACACCCAGCTAAATACTCCGAGCCCTGGAGTGGCGTAGTTTACAATAGCTTCAGTGATCTTCCCCGCAGTCCTCTCAGGGGTCAAACCAAAAGATGTTTTAAAATCTTCAAAGGCTTTAGTTGTAGCTTCTTGAGACCCCTCTTCCACTAGATCTGTAGCCTCTAAACCCGAAGCACCAAGTTCCGAGATCCCTTGAGCTATGTTAACAAGCCCAGCGCCCGTACCCCGAGCAATAGAACCAATCACCGTCTGGTCAGATTCTTCTTCGGTTTCAGACTCAACTCGATTCGCTGGGATAGGAACAAAAGTATTATCACCTCGATTCGCTAGAATAGGCACAAACTCTTTAGCCATCTAAACCTCCTGTGTTTTATAGGGGTTAGGATCTCCAGGCACTGTGTATGTTTTTTCCCCCGCGGCGAGGGCAGCGGCGTTAGCCGCTTCGTGAGGGTCTGGTACAGAGGATTGAGCAAATTGTGAATCAGGGGAAGCCTGACTAGCAATTTTTGCAGCTTGTGTATGAGCTTGTTGGGGGGACATTTGTAACGTATCCATCTGATCTTTATACAAATCCATGTTAGATTTATACACTGTAGACCAAAGACGATCTACGGTCGGAAACCCCGATTTGGCTCCTGCACGGATTTCAGCAAGGTCCACCTCTCTATCGAACTTCGTTGTTGCCGCATCTTCAGCTAGTATGTTCTGAAAAGCAGTAAGAGTAAGATCATCATCTCGCTTACGATCTGAGGCCTTACCTTTTTGTATAGATGCTACGCCTGTAAGTAATCCATTTGAAATGTTTTGTATCGCATTGGGGCTTTCTCCAGCGGCTATAGCAAACCCCATCATAGCCATGTTCATCCAAAACTCTTCTTTTTTATCCGCGTCTGTCCGACCCAAGAGGTCACTGAGAAGTTTCTTTTGTGCGAGAATACGCTCCTTGGTTGTCATGTTTTTCGTATCAACGCCTGCTGAATCTAACACTGCTTTAGAAGTAATCGTGTTTGGATTAACAGTCGGATTCAACTTCATTTCTTCTGTGACACTAGTAACCTGTCGTGCCAAACCATCTGGTCCGAGCGTGTTATTAGTTACTTCATTTGCCGTTGCTATTTTTTCCTTTCTGGTTGGCTCCTTCTCCGGAGCAACAAAAAGCGCCTCTTTCATTTTCCTCTCTTCTGTAGACGGTTTAGCATCTTTTTTCTTCGGATCTAAAATTGCATCGGTGATTCTATTTAAATAAGAATCTAGGGCGAACGACCCCACTTCACCCTTTGCCATCCCACTTTCTTCAGCCGACTTACCGCTTATGTCAAAAGGCTCACTAGGAACCAATTCTGGAATTTCCTCGACAAGTTCTCGCTGAGATTCAAGGGTCAGGTAGCTAGGGTCATCTGACCCTGAACCTTTAACGATAGCCGCCAGAGAAGCGTTTTTGATTTGATCTTGGATACTTGGACCAGGATCCTCTTCCGGAAATAAATTAGAGAGTCTTGGTACTTCCCCGTAGCCTTGTCGTAGGTCTTGAAGGAAATCGGCTGTGTCTCTAATATTTGTGGTCACACTGGTAGGCAGTCCAACCGCTGCTGAAACTGGAGCCGCTATTTTGGCGGCTGCTTCTCCAATAACTGGAGGTACAGACAATGCCGCTCCCCCCACAACGTCCATCACCTTCGCAAGTGGCAGAACCAACATCTTAGCTATTTGCCTAACATCGTACCCTTGTTTGTTAAGCTCGGCAATCTCAGCTCTTTTAGCCACCGCTGAGTCAGGGTTTTCTTCTATGTTCTGACGTTCAAAACGCTCAAGACCGCTTTCTGTGCTAACAGGATTCTCAGGATTCTCAGATGCGGGAATAAGAGTTTCAAGGAGACGTTTACCATAAGAAAGGTTACTTGGGTCAACAAGCGCGTTGATGTTGACGGGTGTACCGTTGAACTGACTACCTAACTGAAAAACGGAAGGTGGTCCGTTCTGGGAAGTTAATTCAGAATTGGGCCCCAAGGCATTTGCAATTATTTCGTCTGTGGCTTCACGGTCAATTCGATCATTAGCTTCAGGTGAAAGAAGCGCCCGAGCGTTAGCTACTATTTCCGCATCGGAAAGTTGTCTAGGACCTTGATCAGGATCCGATAGCTCTGCCAGTGCATTGCGAATAGCGGGGGTGTTGAGCTCCGTTGCGCCAATATTCGGAGCCCTATATCCTGTGCTCTGAGAGTCCAAAGCGGTCCTTGATGGGTTCCCAGCATAGACATCAGCTACATCCCGCATAACTCCTGCGATTCCACCTTCTCTGACCCTAGGGGCGACGGCCTCTACAGGAGCAGCATTATTATACTGTTCAGTTCGTGCCGCTTGCTCCAAAGGAGACGGGAACCCTAGACTAGGAGGACCCGCAACGTTGATGTTGTCATACGAGGGACGACTGGTAGTTTCCGGAACCGGAGCCTCGGGTATTTGCTCTGAGATGTTTTGCAGAATACTACGTTCTACAAACGCGTCAGCAGGGCGCAAATTCATAACATTCAGGTTGTTTTCCGCCGCCATAGCGCTGTCCATCACAAAGGATTTAGCCATGACCCCAGGGGCAATCTCCTGCAACCGTGCAAGGGTATCAGCCCGCAGCCGAACCGGGCGACTTTCGTTTACGCCTGGTATAACTGCAACATACTGTTCAACCTCGGGCGCACTTGCATTCCCGCCTTCAGCGTACATCTGAGCCGCGCCAAGAAGTTCTGGGGAAGACGATATGATTCCGCCCATATTAGCCAGCTTGACCCGAGCGTCTCGATTGGAAAACATTCTGCGGTTTAAAGCACTCATTGATTGCCTCCAAACATACCTGCCCTACCAAGACTATACAGTCCGCCCGCCAACCCTGCAAACTGAGATATCGGGCTTGGGCCTGGTTTTTGCTGTTGCGTGAACGTGGACTGCGAAGTCGGCATACCCTGGAAGATATCAGAGTAAAATCCAAGTTGCTGATACGGCTGCATAACGTTTTGATATTGAGTCTGGCGTTGAGCATCAAGCTCGGACTGCCGTTGCTGCTGCTCTTGACCACCGAAGCTGGACAACGTATTAATATCGTTGATGTTTAAACCTTGGAATGCTTCTCCAAGTTTAGCCTGTTGCATACCCAAACTACCAATGCCCTGACCGAGTTGCCCGTACCGAGAGGCTCCCTCTTGCATGAGCTCGGCTCCCCGCAAACCAACTTGCCCCGCCGCTTGCGCTCGAGCAAGTTGCTGCTGTTGCGCTTGAGCGTACCCAGATTGTCGTAATCCCGCAGCAGCTCTAGCCTGCGCGTCTATTGTATTACGTTGTTGCTCTGCCGCTTGAATACCCTGACGAGAACCACCAAAAGCTCCCGCTCCAACCGCCTGCGCCGATAACCCTTGTTGCTGAATATCACTTTGGCGTTGAATATCCCGCATAGTCTGATCGACAACCGCCTGATCATAAGGATTCATATAGGCTTGAGCAGCGTATGGATTCAGTATGTTAGCCGCGGTTGTTGAACCAATATCTCCCGCCGAAGTAATAGAAGCAGACAGAGGATTAAACCCCGCTTGCGCCGCCTCAATCCCCGTCCCGACGCTTGCCGCGCCAGCTTGCAACATGGGAGTGTAGGACCCTACGCCTTGTTGCGCTAACTCAGTAGCCTGTTGTTGCAAAGGATTACGCGCTGCAACCTGATAAGCAGGGAGCGTGTAATTTTGTTTTCCAAGACCTTGAGCTCTGTCAAGGATTTCCCTCATATACGCCTTTTGCCACTCGGGAAGATCTGCGACGGAAGTTTGAGTTGTAGTTTGAGTTGCCATTGCAGTTAGCCTTTCCTAGCCACTTCAGCATACATTCGTGCTGCTTCAGCGCCCCTTGTTCCATTCGCGGCGCCGCCAAGGCGCATCCCTGCTCGTTTCATATTCCCGTCAGGATCCATGGCAGCGAGATCTTTCCCTGATAGTATGACTTCCCCGTTGCCTACCAAGATTTCTTCAACAGGGCGACCATTTTGTGTGATCATACCCGGTATGGAATCACTGGTCACGGTTCCTGGTCCACGGATCAAGCCGCCTTCTACAAACTGCGCGATCCCTCCTTGAGACATCCTTTCTACGTCTGACGAATAAACTTTTTCGACAGCAGGTTGTGCCGCCGCCGATTGGTATTTGGTTATATACTGTCGATCATACGCATCTCTTTCCTCCGCCGTGTTGAATGCCGGAGATTCTCCAGTGACAGGATCAATGTATTTAGACTTATACAGGTTGTCGTCCCAACCTTCTTGCTGGTCAGGGCCTTTATTAAAATCTACAAGACTTCCAATGCCGCCGCTTGAACCACGATCCCCACGCTTGAACACCTTGTCCGCGATTGCGTCTTTAATTGTGCTGCCTAAGATATCTTTAAAAAGATCGCCTAGACCACCGCCGCCGCCGCCGCCGCCGCCGCCGCCGCCGCCAACAATGCCTTTTAAAATATCTCCTAAAAAACTCATTACGCTTCCCCTCTAATAGCTTCGGGCGCCGTCACCGTTATTGAAGTGCTTCGAATCTCAGCGCCTGTCCAAGCCTGCCCACACTCAGGGCAATTCCCTGCGGGGTAGCTTTCAACTTCTTCGGGCGTGTCTACTGCGTTATCACAGTTTACACAATAAACCATATCAGAACTCGTCGAAGGTTTCCAGCGTGATCCATCAGGCATCGTAAGTATAGTCATGTAATTGTCACCGTTGTTGTACCGACAGCGCCCGTAGCTTGAGATCCACGGACATACGGAGAATACTCTAAAGGTACTCTAACATATCCATCGTGACTAAAGATAGCCCCAGGCTCTAAGCCGCTGTCATCAGTTTGAAGGTTAGTAAACACTGAAAAAGTATTACGCCCCTCCCCAGGGTTCTGCATTTGCGTCAAGTACACAGAAAAAGACCGCACAACCTCTGCCAAGTACTGTTGGTCATACTCTTCTGGAGCTATGGGGAAAAACGGGAGCGCAAGATTCCTAGACATTAACGCATCCCATCAGGCTGAACATCCACCCTTGGAGATCCCAGCCTCCACGTTGTACCTGTTTCCGTGGTCTGTATTTTAAACGCAAACGATCTGCCTCTTAGCCGAACATGAACTTGATCTGTAAACTGCTCAACAGGAACCGTTGCTGTTTTTTCTACACTCTTGGAGTTACTTTGCAGATATGTGCCCCCAGGGAAGTTGCGGGCTTTCAACGTCATCGTAGCTTGCGGGCTTTCATTTGTACTGTCGCGGAAAGTTAAATCAGGGATCATGCGTTTTAAAAATGCAAACTGATCGCCCTCTCCTAAACTTATCTGACTGCTTTCAATATAAGCATCTATCCCCGTAGCTGGCCTTGTGCTTCCGTCATCAAACCCTATCTCTTGGTAATAAAGAACTTGATCTGAAGCAGCGGCAATAGGTAAGGATTCAACCCCTCGATCTAGCCAGCATGTCCGGTTCAAGGACCCATAATACCAAATCTGCTGCTGGTAGTTGAACACAACATAGCTGTCATTCTCTGCGCTGGAAGCAGAAGGATAGAACCACCACACCTCAGAGAAAGCCGTGTTAGTGCCCGCCGTAACCTTTTCCAACTGACCAGAGTTAATATTGCTAAACACGTAGTCACGAATAGTGCAGGGCAGGCGCTGCACCGCGCCACCAAAGACATAAAACTCTTCAGCGCCCATCCAGAAAACCTGGTCCTCAACGGCGATTGCCGCCAACGGCCCCGCAATAGTTATGTTTTCTGACAGAGTAGTAATACCAAATGTGAAGGGTGGTCCAAGAAACTGCATCGCGTGGAGCGAAACATCTGTAAACACCAATACTTGCTGCCGTGTCTCAACAGCCGTGATAATCTCGGACCCAGAACCAAGGCGCAAGTCCCCCGCAGTGTTGGTCGCTGTAGAGTTCCACTCTGTTAAAGATTCTTGGTCCGAGAACCGTATAAGCAATGGATCTTGCACTCCAGGGTTTAGTTCACTGTCACACCCAAACGCTATGACGTGGCGATCACGATCAGATACCAATACCTGTTTAGCTATAGTCGGGGTTGTTGCAGCCCCCGCCAAAGATGAAAGTTTCACGGCCCGTGTGTCCAGACCATTGGTCTTGTCCCAATAGAATATATCGCCGTCACGAACATTTATCAGGAGATCTTCTCCAAAATTGTCGTGTGACCAAATACGCAAGGTCAGTCCTGAAACGAGTAAAGATGCACCTGAACCCCAAGTTCCACGGCTCCAAGATCCAGCGTTCCAGCCAGTGCCTGTTATAGTTGTGTCCAAGCCAGTGTTGATTTGATATGCGCCAACAACACTAGATCCACCATTCCCACTGTCTGAAGTTGTTGCGAACACATACGAGTTGCTCAAACCATCTGTCGTCGTAATACTCTGAATTGAAGCTACGGCGCGGGCGTTTATATAATACGAATTGTCGTTTTTGATGTAAAATATTTGATACTCTTGATTGAGAACGTTAGCCGTTACCGCATCGCCTAACGTAGCCCCTCCAGAAAAAGTAACAAAATCATGTTCTAATGCGCCGTGGGCGGTATCCGTAACAATTACTGTAGAGCATTTAACCGCTGCACTAGAGCTATGAGACGCTGCTGTTGATCCGTTAAAACCACGAACACAACCCGTCAGGTTGTTTCCTACCAATAGGGCGTAACTGATAGTTTCAGAACCGATTTGAATGATCCCCGTATCAGGAAAACCACTACCACTTGTTAGCGGTATTGTTGTAACAACCGCGTCAACCCCAGACGAAAGCGTGTTGGCTGAAGCGTCAAACGTAACATCCCCTGCGGAAGTGGTAAGACGTATAGGTGTAATATCCTCATACGCCCCGCCCTCATTAATGTAATACTTTAGGTGCGTACCGACTCCCAAGTACCTGTCCCCTTCAAGGGACACCCAAGGATGTAAAGCGCGGCACGTACCTAAAAAGTAGTTGGGAGACGTAGGCTCCCAGCCACCTATTTTTTCAGGAAAGCCAAATCGAAATCTGACCTTGTCCATGTCAAACCAACCGCCCTCATTAGAGTACGACGTAGTCTCTTTGTTTATTCCAGGGCGAAACTGGAGTTTGGTTAGCGGCATTTGACATTCCTAGTTTACGACTTCAGCCTCTTCGACTTCTTCTGGATTTTCCAGAGCGTCAGCCAATAGCTCAACGAATTTCTGACGGCCCACTGCAAGCTGATCTAAGTTAAACTGAGCGTTGTCCATTTTGCGCCCTAGATCGTTAACGTGGTTCAGCAAAGCCTTCTGTTTATCAGTCATGTCGTCGATTAGATATTCTTTATCGTTGACTGTGATTGGGGTCTTTTCATTTTTTCCCATCATAAGTCTCCTTTAGGTTTGAGTTAAGAGTTATCCGCGATAGCTTTTTTTGCGGCGGTCATGTCTTCTGATCCCCAGTAGTCTTTAGCTACCATGATTTCCAGATGCTCGACATTACGAGCAACTGTGTCTTTCCAGTCGTCATTTTCCATGTCGTCTGGTTTGCCAGCGTTTAACAGGTCAACCGAGTGACCCATTGCTGTGTAGTTCTGTGCAATTTCTTCTGCTGTTAGTTCCATAGTCTTATCCTTCTAGGGTTGCGATACGTGCTTCAAGAGCATCGTTCTTTGCTGATAGTTCCTGTAGTGCTTTTACCAAGACAGGTATTAATGCTGCCTCTGCTACCTCTTGAGAGCCATCCTCACGGTCATCCCACATGTTAAAGCCATCTTTAATCTCA
>Ga0181412_1000166_pt1 | contig 27801 bp, 57 predicted proteins | sample 35SPOviralmetaG_FD_130113 | JGI IMG/M metagenome (GOLD analysis project Ga0181412, IMG submission 130113) | Marine viral communities from the oligotrophic San Pedro Time Series (SPOT) site, San Pedro Channel, CA, USA - 35 SPOT_SRF_2012-08-15 | ecosystem: Environmental > Aquatic > Marine > Strait... | reverse complement strand
TGATACAGAAGCAACTTGGTTAGATTCAGGTTTTTCATATGCAGGTGGAACAGGTGGGTATTATAATCAAAGTGGAATAAGTTCTTATCCAACTTGTGCATCAACGATAGGAAATTGTCCTTGTAGCTATGGAGGTTGTATGGATTCAGGAGCAACAAATTATGATAATAAAGCAACTTGTGATGATGGTTCGTGTCAATATGCACCACCACCACCTTTGCCACAATTTGGTTGTACTCAAGTAGGTAGTTTAAATTATGACCCAAATGCGAATACAGATGATGGCTCTTGTATAAGTCCTGTGTCAGGTTGTACTGACCCTAATGCAACAAATTATAATCCTAATGCAAATGTAGGATGCTCAAGTAATTTTAGTGGATATAGTAATTTTAATCAGCAAGGGTTTGGTGGTTATGAAGATAGACTTTGGTTTAATTAATAATAAAAAATAAAAAAAAATTATGGCACAATTTTGTAAATGTAATAATGGAACAACAATAACACGAGGGGTAAGCCCCCCGGCAGATTGTTCATCAAATAGGACAACCGGATGCGAGGGATGTTGTGATGGAGGAGTTTTAGTTACAGGAGGTGGGACACGAGGAACTAATAGAGGTCCAAGAGGAAAAGAATTATCATTTCGTTCATTTGAGGGAAGTGGACAAACTCCTTTAAATGTTCAGCCACAATGGTCTAATGATGGAACTCGTGACCAAGTATTTGTAGGTATGGATGGTTCAAGTGAAGGATATGGAAGTATATTCTCACAAAAAAACTATTGGATAGGAGTAGTTGCAGGTGTGGTTGGTCTTATGGCATATCAAAAATATGTTAAATAAAAAAAATTACTAAATATGCAAAGAGATTTATGGTTTAATGTTAAAGGCTCAAGAAGTAATATACAAGAAATAGGTAACGAAAGAAAAAATATTTCTGATATTTGTGATGACCCTAATTGGGTTAATCTACCTATGGGAGGAACGACAGGACAACCTAACTATAATGGATATAAAAATGATTATTGTGATAGATGTGAACAAGGTAATGGTACTTTTCCTGTAAGTTGGAATATGAACACAGGACAATGGAACTTTGACCCTACATATGGAACAGATTATTGCAAGTGTTGTACTCAAGATGATAGTCCTTTATTGCCTTGTAGTGAAGTACCAAACGAGTGGTGTATAAAATGGACACAAGCACAACAAAGTAACAATCCTGCTCAAATACAAGCAGAAATAAATAATTTTGCTACTACATATGGATTAACTTATAGTAATGCACAAAACACATTAATAAAATGTTGTAGTGGAGGAGCAGACCCAGTATTTGTAGGTATGGATGGTTCAAGTGAAGGATATGGAAGTATATTCTCACAAAAAAACTATTGGATAGGTGTAGTTGCAGGTGTAGTTGGTCTAATGGCTTATCAAAAATATGTTAAATAAATAAAAATAAGAAAAAATGGCTTTAATAGGAGGTAGTAGAAGAAGTGGTGGTTGTACTAATAAATGTAATAGGTTAACCGAAATAGATAATAATTGTTTGTGTGTTGATTGTGTAGCAGGTGGAAATGTATGTATTCCAAATGCAGATGCAGTATCAAGAATAGGACCTGTAAATCCAAGAAATGTAAGAGCAGTTGGTGGAACAGGTGCAATGGCACCAAGTCGTAGAATTAGTTCAAGAAGAACAGGGGGCTTAACACCAACACCTTACAGAAGGTTTTCAGGAGGACAAACAGATTTATGGTTTAGTCAATCAGGTACAGGAACTTTAATAGATGGTAGAATAGGTGATATTAGAGATTTGGGTGGTCCACCACCAGACAGATTTGGGAATAGGGTTGCTGATGGATTACCAATGGAAAATGCTACACAAGAAGAAATTGCTAATGATGTAGGCTCTATTGACCCTAATAGCCCACTACCAAAACCAACAATGCCTAATCAAAGTGGTTGTGGAAGTAATCAATATGCTTTACCTTTTAAAATTCAAGGAGAAGAAAAGTGTATAGACAAAACAATTGCGATGGTTTTAGGTGCTATTGCTATATATTATATAATAAAAAAATAAGGAAATATGAAAGATAAATATTTTAATTTTATGGGGGATGATGGAAATTTTATTTTCAATCCACCTATGCCTAATCCTTATGGATTAAGAGGAAATCCTGATACACAAGCTAATTCTGTTGACCAAGGAGATGGATTAAATGGAACTCCTGAACATTTTGATGCTAATGATAGAGTATATGATTATCCACCTGCATATAATAGTTTTGATGGCAGTCAATGGAGTAATGATGGAACAGAACAAACAGGATGGAATAATCAATCAGGAGGTGGAAATTGGTTTACTAATTTGTTTGATAGAGATGGAATGAGTACATATTATACTTGTGAAAATGGTTTTCCTATTTCTCAACGATTTGCAACAGGTCAACAACCAATGGGTTGGACAAGAAGTAGGAATAATGCTTGTTTAACACAAGCCGAAATAGATACAAAAAAACAAAATACCATAAATACAATAGGTAATATTTTGACTAATGCTAATCAAGGACTACAAGCAGGATTAAATATTAATAATCCTAATTCACCTAATTATGCTCCTCAATTTGACCCTAATCTTAATCCTACACCTCAAACTACGACAACAGTCACAGAATCGGGTTTAGGAACCACAGGTAAAATAGTAGGTTGGGTGCTTGTAGCAGGAGTTGTAGTGAGTTTAGGATATTTAGCTATTAAATCTAAATAATGAGCATAAAGCAATTATCTTTTGGTGTTTTAGGTCTTGCTACAATAGGAACTATTCTTTATTTAGTAAGACAGAAAAAACTTTTATCTTCATTCGGATATGAGATATTAGGTTTTACTTATTTAGGAACCCAAAATAATATTGCTAAATTAGAGGTAAAGATGAGATTTACCAACACATCTGATTTTAATATAAAGATAAAAGCATATAGATTTGATGTATTAATAGATGGACAGGTTGTTGCTAAAGCTGAAGATAGTACCACATATGATATACCTGCAAAACAATCAGTAATAATACCTTTTATTGGTAATGCAGATAGAAACTTAACTTTATCTTTAGGAATATCATCTCTTATAGAAAATTTTGTTGATAATACACAAAGTACGGCAACATTAAGAGGTACAATGGACATAAAAGCAGGTTTAGTAAGTATTAATAATTTACCGATTGATGTATCAGCAACAACAACAGAGTTATTAAATAAATTGAAAAGAAGTTAAATATTTAAAAAATATGAAATTTTTTATTATTTTTGAAAATAAAAATTAAAAGATGAACACGGCAATAAAAACACAAATAATTCAATCAGCAATGGACATAATGCGAAATGCATTAAAAAGATTGTCTGATAATAATAATTGTGATGCAAAAAACATTCAGCTTGTAATTAAATTTAATGGAGAAAAAGTTTTGTACTCTTATATGAAAGATTATCAAAAAATAGGGGACTTAACATTTAATGAAATATTAGATGTAAAATTTGATTTCAAACAAAGAGAATTTTTAACTGCACCATTTTTACAAAAATCAATAGTAAGATTAGCAGATGAGAAGAATACAGATGTAAATGAGATGTCATCAGTAATAGTGACAAAAGATAGTGAAGCTGATAAAGTTTATATATTGGCTTACCATAAAAATGAGTTTTTTAAACAGGTTTCTTTTAATTGGTTATTTAGTAACCCTGAAGAGATATTAAATGAGGTACAGTAAATGGCAAATATATTTACCTATACCTTGGGAGCAGGAGATACTGTGACTATAAGAGAGGAATCGGGTCAGTCTTATGTATCAGTTTTATGTAAGACAGATAATTCAGGAGCAGGAGGTATTACTGTTCTTGGAACGGCAGGAATGAATGGAACCTTGCCAAATACGGTGACAATTAGTCAAAATGAAAGTATAACAATCCAAACCCCTAATGGATTGAATTTAGGGGAATTAACTATTACTGCACTTGCATCAAGTACAGGACATATTGTAGCAATGTAACTATGGGAACACAAAAAGAGAACATAACATACATAAAACAGGAAATCAAGAAACAAGGTGTCCTATTAGAAAGATTAGCCAACGCAGTATGTGGAGATAAAGAATTTGGGCAAACGGGATTAATAGAGCAGGTAAATGAACATTCTGCATATATTGAGAACGATAAGACATTTAAGAATAAAATTATGGGAGGAGTGACTGCCATAACAACAATTTGGGGTATTATAATTACTGCAATTGTTAAATTTTGGAAATAGTAATAATTTAAATAAATAATAATAAGATGAACGCAAGACAAAAACACATAATGCATAGACATTACACAGATTTAGGATGGACTAATGCTGAAATTAGACAATATGGAACTATTGATTTTACAGGTAAAAGACCTTCTGATATTGAAAGAGAAAGAGTAGAGGCAGAGGCTTATCAACAAAGATTGAGAGAAGAGCACGAAAATGCTGAAAGATTAAGAGCAGAAGAAGAAGCTAAAGCTAAAAAGAATAAATAAATTGAAAAAAGTATCATCGGTTTATATCATTGGAGCATTTGCAGTATCTTTTATCCTTTATAGGATAATTACCCGAAAGCAAGAAGATAACTCTACAATCCTTACCAAAGGAGGGGTTTCTTCTACCACACCTGTTTCAGGGACATCGCAAACGATTCTTGATAATATAAGCGAGAAAGATGCAGAACAATTAAAATCAGAATTAAAAAAATAGATACTAATGGATAATAACATATTGAAGTTGATAGGTGTCGGTGTAGTCGCTTATTATTTTCTAAAAAATAAAGAAACTAAAAATACAGAAGTGGTTCCTGTTGGCTCAAAAAATGAAATGAACAAAGTGCTTGATGCAATAAGACCTGTTACATCTACTCCTGTAACAACTCCTGTAACAACTCCTGTAACAACTCCTGTAACAACTCCTGTTACAACAACTCCTGTTGAAATAACAGGTTGTCAAGACCAATCAGCAACTAATTTTAATCCATCAGCTACGGTTCCTTGTCCTTCGGTTAGAAGAACAGGTATAACAAGAGGTTTTGATGGGGAAGTAGATGGAAATGAAGGTTTATTTATAAATAGCGATTACTAATATGGAAAATTTTATACCAAATAACGACCAAGATGGATTTAACTCTTACATTTCACAAGATGAGTTTTTCAATCAATCAGGATTAAGTTTTGTTCCAAATAATGACCAAGATGGATTTAACTCCTATATCTCCCAAGATGAGTTCTTTAATCAAAGAGGACCTACGGGAGGTGGAAGTGGAGGTAGATTTGGTTCGGGAACTTTAGGGGGCTCTTCTACAACAGGTGGTTCTTCTACAACAGGTGGTTCTTCTACATCGGGTTCGGTATCAACAGGAATAGGTACAGGTGGAACAACATCTTCACCAACAAGAAATACAAATAATTCTAATGGTTTAACGGCAGGAGTTGTATCAATGCAAGTTGGTACTCCACCAAGCATAGGTTCTCCTGCTATCCCTTATTCACCACCGATACCTGCAACCCCGGGGTCACCTGCTATTCCTTATGTACCTGCAATACCATCAACACCTGCTTATAACCCAAATACAAGTGGGGGTATGAGTATAGGAGTTACAAATCAAGGGACAAACCCAAATCAATCTTGTCCTTGCACATATAGTATGAATTGTTGGGATAATAATTGTCCTTCAACAATTTCTACATATACAGGATTAAGTTCACCAACTTGCCCAACAGGAACAACAGAAGTAGAGCCAAATTGTATTGTACCTGCAACAATCGGTTCACCTGCAATACCATCTCAACCTGCAATATCACCAACTGCATTTGTTCCTGAACAACCATTTGTACCTGCAACTCCAAGTTCAGCAGGAACACCTAATACATATACAATGAATTGTTGGCAACAAATGTGTCCTTCAACTTTAGGCACTTATTCAGGACAAAATTCACCAACTTGCCCACCTTCTACACAATTAAATGAGCCTTGTTTAGACTCCACAGGTAGTAGTGCTTTTTCAGGTTCAGGTTTTAGTGGAGAACTTTGGTTTTAATAATATAATATGAATAACAAGACAATATATTTTATAGGAGGATTCATTTGGGCATTAGTTTCATCAAGAAAGGCTTATGCACCAAATATTAAAACATCAATAGATAATTCAACAACTAATATAGAACCAAATTTAGCTAATAGAGAATGTCCTGAAGGACAATATAAAAGCACTATTAGTTGTACTATGGGAATGGATGCAGGTTCTCGTGCTTGTCAGGAAGAAAGTAGAAGATTAGGAGGATTTAGGTGTGTAGAAGATAATAGACCTAAAAGTCAAGCAGATTGCACCAATCCAAGAAAACCATATTTTCACTATTACCCTAAATCAGCAGACCCAAGAATTATAGAAGATGAGATGGGTTGTTTTAGTGTTCCACAAGCATCAGGACAAATTTAAAATAAATGAATAAAACACTTAAAATATCTTTAATTTCTCTTGGTCTTATTGGGGCAGGAATAGGTATTTATGCTTTATTAAGAAGAAGAAGAAAAGGTAGTAGTAATACTGTTACTTATGATAATAATATATTTGATAGAGTATTAAATAGAATATATCAAAATAACTCTTTCCCATTAAAGTTAAATAGTGGTGGAAATAGAGTGAAAGCATTACAAGTATTTTTAAATGAATCATCAGCTTATGGATTAGATACTGATGGTAAATTTGGACCTTTAACTTTAAATGCAGTAAAAAATGAGCAGTCACCATTCGGAGAATTTAAGAAAAGTTTTCCAAATGCAGTTTTTGGAGAAGTAAGTGAAGAATATTATAATTTATTTATTAAAAATTATGAAAATTCACCTACCTCAACAAATAACAATATAAAAGATAATAGTATTACAGAGGTAATACCAACAGGAGGAGGTTATTCAGGTCAAATGTATGCAATTGAACCTTTTTTAACTTTCAATAGTAGTAAATGGAATTAATAAAATTAACTTAATAATAATTAAAATAATAAGAAAATGGCTAAATCAAATATGAACATCGGAACTTTCGCAGTATCTCTTGTACTTACAGGAGCAATGTTTTTTGCACTTGGATATGGGTGGCAAAAAGGTAGAGATGTAGCAGGAAGATAATAATTAAATTTAAAAATTATGGGTATAGATTCAGGATTTGCGTTTGATGGCTTTGTTGATGACAGAGAAGAAAGAAAAATGTGGGGAAATGTAGAAAAAAAACTCACAAAATCTTCTGTATCATCTGATGAAGAAAATGAAGTAGTTGATGGAAAGATGGAAATTAACGATGAAGGTAAGTCAGATTGGCAAGAAGATATGCAAAAAAGCAGTTATAAAGAGTACAAAAAAAAGAAAAATGCAAAAAATAAAGGCTTCTTTCAAAGAAATAAGAGGCAAATTTTTGATGCATTAGTCTTATTAGGCATTATTTATGTGGGGTATAAACTATTTTTTGAAAAGGAAGATGGTGATTATGATGCAGGTGGTGAAGTAGATTACACACCTACACCTCAAGCAATGCCTGAACCTGCTCCTGCACCTGCTCCTGCACAGGCTCCTCCAAGACCTGAATTACCTGAAGCAACTTATAGTCCTGAAAAATAATGGAGAAAGAAGAAAAAAAACCAAGAATAGTATTTTGGTCCATCGTTGGATTAGGAGTATTCTATATGTATAATAATGTATTTAACAAATAAATAACTATGGCAGATAATTGGATTCAAGCAGTAGATAAAGAAATGGATAAAAAAGGCACAAAAGGTGCTTTTACAAAACAAGCAAAAAGAGCGGGTATGTCAGTTCACGATTTTGCAATGGAAGTTAAAAATAATCCAAGTGATTATTCTGAAACAACTCGTAGGAGAGGTCAATTTGCATTAAATATGGAAAAAATTGCAGATGACAGAAAAAAGAAAAAAATGGCTGATGGTGGAACTACCCAAGGTTATAATGATAAATTAGATGAAGATTTAGGAAGTAGATTAGGAAGAGAGAGTGGATATTCACAATCATTAAAGGATAGAAGAGATGAAAGCAAAGCAGGAAATAAAACTCTTGGTCGTAGAGCATATTCAAGTGTAGACACTATGGACAAAGGCGATAGAATGTTTATGGAAGGTGGTAAAACTCAAGGAAATGATGATTTAATTACGATTGGATTGATAGATTATAAAGGTGAATATGGACCTGATTTATACTATGTTAAGAAGGTTGACTCTACACATATAAAGATGTCCCCCGTTAAGAGGGGTGAAGATAAATTAGATGGTGACTCACCAAGTCATATTGCAGACCATAACGATGAGAATTATTTTGATGATGTTCGTTCTTGGTTAAAAGGAGGAAAAAGTCCTAATGGAAAAACTTATAAAACAGAATTTTCAAAAGGTGGAGAAACACAAGGATATGATGACAGAGATAGAGAAAGTATCGGAGAAAGAAATAAAGGTAAAAAATCTCAATCTTTAAAAAGCAGAATGAGAGAAAGTGCAGGTATGGAAAAATCTATGGGTAGAAGAAAGTATGCTGATGTATCTACAATGGATAAAGGAGATAGAAAAATGGCTCGTGGTGGTTCAGTTGAAGGAAAGATTGACAGAGATAGATATGTTAAACTTAGAAGAGATAAAGATAAAGCTATTTCAAAACTTAAAAAAGAAAAAGGTGTTTTAAGAAAAGAAGCTAAAGACTGTGATAAAACAGGAGTTATGCCTAAAGTATCTAAAAACGAAAACCAAGAGGTAATGTTATTATCTGCAATAGCAGGTATTTTCTTTGGAGCATTTTTATCTAAATAATGGGTTGTAATTGTAAAAATAAAGAGTATCACCCGTGTCAAAACGGAGGTAAATGTCAATGTGGTGGTAAATGTAAAAAAAGAAACTATTCTAATGTAGCAGGTAGTTTAGATGACTTTAAAAACGAAGAAAGCAGTATGGGTAAAGCAGTTTTACAATTAGCAGGAGGTTTGACATTAGGTATTATTGCTTATATGTTATATAATAAATTAAAATAAAAGATATGTTTATAGATAGCGATGTAAATGCAAGAACTTTTGGAAATTTTGATGAAGATATTTCATCTTATTCAGATGAGAATTTCTTGAATCACCCGGGTTTATTTGGTATTACTTGGAGTAAAAAGAAAGCTGAAAAAGAAAGATATGATAAAAAATGGAATGAGGTAAAAAAAGCCTATCCAATGACAGATGATTGTGATGAAATAGATAATACTATTGGAAGTATAGACAAAGCATTAACAAGAAATGCTAATAGTGGTTCTAAATCAAGAGTAGTAACAAGAAATGCAAGAGCATATGAAAATAGAAGAATAGACTTTAAAAATAGTTGGGATGAAAATAATTGTAGTGATAAAAAATTAGAAGCACAATCATCTGAATTTGAAAGTAATATTCAAAATATGTTTAACGAAGCAAATGCGAAAAGTATGATGAGAAAAACCGAAGATGATACTTTAACCAATGTTGCAATTGGAGTAGGTGCTTTAGTTATAGGTGTAGTTACATATATGGCGATTAGATAGGTGAATGAAAGAAAAAAAGGCAATATCATTTTTAGCAGTTTTTATACTGCAAAACAAACAGGAAGTAATTTCCCTTATCAACCGATTAGGGATTTCCTCATTGCCTCAAGATGCACCTATTGATGTTGTAAACGAAATTGTTATAGACAACCCTAAAGCATTAGAAGAGGGTTTAAAATCAATAGCAAACGAGGGATATAGTAATGTTGTATGTGCAGGAGTATGTGTTTGGATTGTAGCAAGTGTAGTAGTATTAGTTAGTGGAGTAGCAATTGAAAACACGATTAGGAATAGTAAAAGAGAAAGAGAAGAAATATTTAGACAAGGATATACACAAAGATATTTAAATAAAGAAACTCTAAATGAAATAGCATTTATAAACAGAAAAGAAATGCAAAAACAATTTCTTATTGCACAACAAGATTATTTGCAACAAGAAGAAAATATGATACAAGAAAATAGATTAAATAAAAGAAATAATATAGTATATATAATATTAGGAGGTTCTTTAGCAGTTTTTATAGCCTCAAGATTATTAAAAAAATAATGGTAAGAAAAGAAATTATATTTAGAGGTATCGGAGAATTTATACTTGATTACAAATCATTAGTAATAGAGTTTTTGAATAAAAATAATTATGCTAATTTATCTATGGATGCTCCTGTTGATGAAGTTAATAAAGCAGTAGCAAATAATATGTTAAATGAGGATTTTGTTACTGAATTACTATTATTTCAAAGGAGAGTAGAAGAAGGGGCATATTCCAATATAGTAGTAGCAATAGCACAGGCAGTTAGTATGGTTGCTGAAACAGTTACTAATATAATAATATCAGCAAAAAACAGAATATTTAATGAGCAAATGGCTCTTCGTAACGAGCAGTATCAAAAAGAAGATTCTCGTTTTTATAGAGAATTAGCAGAATTAAATGCAAAAAAAGAAATAGCAATAGAATTGGGAAAAGCCCAAACCGATTTAATATTGAGAAGAGATATGGAAGAAGAAAAAGCAAAAACTATGAACAATCTTCTTATTTTTGGGGTAGCAATAGTAGGGGCATTAACGATAGCATATATATTAAGAAAAAAATAATTAAAAAATAAAATTATGAGCAGATTTGCAGAGGGAACTGACCCTGAATATATCAGACAAGTAAATGAGCAACTTTATGGTGATAAAAGTACACCAAATAGACCTGATGAAACTGAAGGCGACCCATTACCTGACACACAATTAGCAACAGATAATGTTACAAGTGCAGGATATATGGGAATACCTAAAATTGGATGGATAGCAATTATCGGAGTATTAGGATATTTTGCATATAAAAAAGGAGTTTTTAAAAAATAATAAATAAATACTATGGCAAAGAAAAGAAAAATGAACGCATATATGGTAGCTAAAGAAAGAGCAAGAAAATCAGGAAAAAAATCTTTTAGCTATAATGGTAGTACCTATGTTGGTAAAAAAACCAAAACAGGTATGATGGTATATAAAAAAAAGTAAATTAATATAAATTAAATAAAATGAACAAAAACACTAAACTAATTTTAGTTGTTGCAGTAGTTGGAGCAGGAGCATACTATGTAATGAATAAAAGAAAGCAAAGCAGATTATCTGCACCAATGATGCCAACAGGTCCTATCGCACCCGTAACACCTACATTTAACAATTCAATTAATATTCAGGGTGAAGCAGGTTCTCAAAAAGGTAATTGGATAGGAATACCAAGTTCAGATAGAGCAAAAGCTACTGCAATGTTAGAAATTGGAACAACAGGAACGATAAACGGTACAACTCCTTGTACTATATCAGAATTTTGGATGGATGCTAACGGAAAGAAAGGTGCTTTTAAATGTGAAGGACAAAGTTATTATGAAATACCGGGGGGCTCAACTTTTAAATTCTAATTAGAAATATGAAAGAATTAATAAAACCAATAATGGTAGGTGTCGCTATAAATTTAGTGTTGCCTAAAGTAGTAACACCATATGCTACTCCTGAAGAGATTAAACCTCCAACAGGAAATGCTAAAGATTTAAATATGAAACAACAATTAGTACATATGATGGTACATCACGGGCAAGTTCCTGTGTCAAGTAGTATTATTGTAGGTGCTATTGTAGGTTTAAGTGTTTACATTGCAGGTAAAATATAGTATATGAAAGTATTCGGTGATAAAATAAATTGGGGTACAGTTACAGTTGCAGTAGGTACTTTTATTGCAATTGAAATGTTGGCTGAAATTTATATTTTTAGACCCGGGGTACAAAGAATAGTAAAAGAAGAATTAGAGAAAAGAGGTTATGAATAGTATTATTAAAGATGGATATGCAGATGTTTCTAATTTATTAGATACACGAAATTCGTGGTTTAATGATTCTGATGAAGATAATTTTTTTCAAAACAATAATCAATCTCAACCATATATTGTTAGTGTTCCTTCAAATGGAGTAATAGGAGGTTTGCCAATAGGTGGTTCGGCATCAATAGGTTTTGGTGGAGATGTTTACTCTAATGATGGATATAAAAGAAATAGTAAGGATGTAAATAGACCTTATAATGTAATACCAAGTGGAAATATAACTATGAAAGATGTAGATTTTCCTGTTTTGGGTATAGATAATTTAGGAAATTCAAAAATGATGTACCCTGAAAATGATTATCGTTTTCAAGGGAATAAAGTTTTAGAACTACCTTTAAAATAAATAGTAACTAAATAATAATTAATTAAAAAAGAAGAAAATGGATTTAAAAACAATCGCAATTTATGGACTTGCAGGTTTCGGAGCCTATAAATTATATGAAAGAATGACTGCAATGTCAAACTATTCAGGAACGGCTTGGCAAAGAGATGGTATTAGAGGTACGGCTTGGCAAGATGCTAATACTAATTTTACAGGAACAGATTGGCAACAAGCAGGAAGAAACAGAGAAACAATGTGGCAAGAAGGAGGAGTATTTCAAAATATGAGTGGATTGCAAGGTACAGAGTGGCAAACTACTGATATGACAAATGCTTGTGGTTCTTGTTCATAATTGTTATGTTTACAATAATTAAATATGCATTAGCAGGATATGGAGGTTATATGCTTTACCAAGAGTATATTGCTAAAAGTATTACTGTTACAAGAAACAATTAGAAGATGGCGAAGTGGGAAGATTATTTAGAAGAAGGGCATTTAGCAAAAATATTAACGGTAGGAAGTGCCATTGCAGTAGCAATTGGTGTTTCTTATGCAGTTAAAACTTATTTGGATTATTTACGAATTAAATTAGTAAAAGCTGAATTAAAGCAAATGAAAAAATCTAATAAAATTCCTATTAAGACAGAGGAAAATTGGAATATAAATGAAGAAAGTTAATGAGTAATAAAAGTATAGCTAAAATGAAAGCAGGGGGGAGTGCCCCATTTGATATTCAAGTAGCATTTAATATACTCGCTATACTTTTTGCTATTAAAATTTATGATAGTTATTTAAAAGATAAATATTATGAAGGGAGGTCAATAGATGAATTATTTGGATTAAAATAAAAAAAATGGATAAAGAATTATGGTTTAATAAGGTAGGAAATACAGGTATTCCTGTTGCACCACGAGAAAATACAATGGTTATAGATGCTGACAGAAATATTTCTACAACTAACGAGGAAAGCCCTGTGGTTCCAAGAACTCAATCAATTACTTGTAATAGATGTGATGCAGGAGGTGTAATTCAAAATATGTTTTCAGTAAAATGGAGAGCAGATGGAGAATATGTATGTCCTGATAATTGGACAATGGACAAAGACCCTTGTGGAGATAAAATTCCTATGGGTAATGGTTCAAGCACAGGTATGAATACAGGTTCAAGTTCAGTAGGTAATGGTGTATCAACTCCTACTAACGAAATGATGACATATTTACCTTATGTTGGAATTGCTTTAGTTGGTTACTTATTATTAAAGTAAAAATATGTGTAGGGAAAGGGCTAAAAAAATTATTAAAGATTTAAACATAACTATTTCTAATATGAAGCCCATTGTTCCTTGTTGGAATATGCAAAACGAATTATTTACTCCTACAAGAGTATCTAAAGAAAAATTAAAAAAAATTAAAAATAGACTTATAAAAAAATATAATCTATTAGAAGATAATTAAAATGAGTATTAACCTAAAAAAATAAAAAAGATGTTTGATATCAAAAGTGCAGATTTTTTAGGTGGTAATAATGTTCACAATGTTATAATCATTGGAATGTTAGGCTACCTTATCTACAAGTGTAAATAGTAAGTGAAAAATAAAGTTGCTATTAGTATATTAATGGTTGTGTGTGTAGTTGGGTCCTTCACTTTATTGAGAAGTTCTGTAATTACCACACGATTTTTAATATTAAATAAAAAGTTTGAAAATGAATAAATATGATGATTACGAGTTGATAAAATTTTCATCTGTCCGTTTACCTTATTCTTATGATGCTCTTGAGCCTTATATTGATGAGGAAACTATGCAAATACACTATAATAAACATTATTTGGGGTATTTAAAAAAGTTTAACAAGGCAGTTGAAAAATATGATATTAATGAGCCTGTCATCAAGATTATGCAAAATATAGATAGATATCCAATTGAAATTAGAGATAATGGGGGAGGATATGTAAATCATTCTATGTTTTGGAAAATGCTCAAGCCAAATCCTAAAAAAAAGACAAATGCTCCTTTTGGAGTTTCTTTGGCTAAAATTATACAGGACTTTGGAACTTATGGGCAATTCAAAGAATATATTTTAGAAGCATCTCAAAAAAGGTTTGGTTCAGGTTGGGTATGGTGGGTAATGAATAGAGATGGGAGTACAAACATACTTGCTACTCCTTATCAAGATAACCCATATATGCCCGAGTATCAATCTTTTCCTTTATTAGGTATAGATGTATGGGAACACGCATATTATCTTAAATACGACTCTGATAGAGAGAGATATGTCAAGAATATATTTAATATAATAAATTGGGAAGAAGTTAACAGAAGAATTGTTTCTGCAAATCAGAGCATATTTGATGTTAGAATAATGAATTAAAAATTTTAATTATGGAAAAGGTATTTGGATTTATTGGAGGTCGTAAAATGTTTTTTGCGATTTTGTTGTTTTTATGTGCAACCTTGTTTTTATTTACGGGTAAAGCAGATTTTACTGATTGGTCACAATTTGTAATGTGGATATTTGGTATATATGCCGTAGGAAACACGGGAGAGCATTTATCTAATCTTGGAAAGAAATAGTATGTAATGTTTGCTAAACACACAAATAAGATATTATTAGTATGTTTAACTTTAGTTTTTATTCTTATTAGTCAGTTGTTAAGCACTAATGCTAAATTAAATGATTTTAAAAAACAAGTAATAAAGTTTAAAGATGGAGAACAATATTTTATACAAAAGTTAAACGATAACGGGGAACGGATTGCAGAACAAGACCAAATTATTTTATCTCAAAAAGATGCGATAGCTAATAATTTACTTGTTATAGAAGATTTAAAAAAAGTAAAATCTCAAGTAACCATTAAGACAATAACTAAAATAGATAGCATATTTGTTCCTATCATAGATACAGTAGATAGAATAGTTTTTGATGGTCAGGGATTAGCATTTTTAAAGCTACCCACTAAATTTGGAATAGAAGAAGAATGGTATTCTTTATATTCTACAATAAATAACAAAGGGATGTGGATAGATTCTTTATCTTTGTATAACAGACAGACTATTACTTTAGGTTTAAAAAGTAATGGTATTTTCAAATCTCCCACACCTACCGTTACGGTAAAGAATGAAAATCCTTTTGTTGATGTAAATAGTTTAAAGAATGTCGTAATCAAGAATGATACGAGATTTTATGATAAAAAAGGTTTTTGGTATGGAATAGGAGTGGGTACAGGAATTTTAATACCTGCATTAATAATAAATTAAGAATATGGCAAGAAAATATAAATTAGGAGATAAGTGGTCGGAAGATTTTGACTATGATGGAATGGTAGAATATGGAAGAACCATTGATACTAAAACATCAGAAAAAACGATAGAAAAATATGCTGACAGTTTAGAAGATGTTAATTATCATACTTTAGCAAAGCCATTATTTGATTTGGAAGTTGCAATGAGTGGAGATAAAGAAAAAATTAAAAGACATTTTCTTGTAAATTTTAGAAGAACATTATCAAAACAACTTGTAGAATTTGGAGATAAACCTTTGTCCACAGATGAAATATACTTTTTTGCAAAAGGTGGTAAAGTTTATGCTATTGATATTGATTTGGAAAACGGAGAGCAACCAAGAGAGAGTAAATTCCAATACACTCATAATGAATTTGGACTACATCAAGCAAAAGAACATTTTAATAGGTTGAAAAAAGAGGGAGTTTACGAGTATAATGACATTAAAGAGCCAATAGAAAATATACAACTTTTAGAAGTAGATAACGATAATGATGATTATAGAGTTATAGATAGTGAGTTCTTTGCAAAAGGTGGTAGTGTTGTAAAGCAAGTTAGATTAGATGATGGAAAACTCTATAATGAAATTGCTTACACAAAAAAAGACTTAAAGGGAAACCCAACTAATGAAACTTATGTGCAATATGAACTTGTTGAAAAAGATTTTGCAAAAGGTGGAGAGGTTGAAACAAAAAGAGAATTTATTGAAGTTGTAAATCAAGTTAAGGAAGAAAACGAAGCATTTCCAAATGATATGGTAAATGTAATGGACAGTATTAATGCTATTTTACAAGATAGAGGTTATGATGAGTTTGATGAATATACTTATGATGTAAGACAAGAAATTTTAGATAGATATGAAAAAAAGGTTTTAGATAAACAAGGGTTAAGATTTGCAAAAGGTGGTATGACTGAAATGGATAGATATACGGGTATGGCTGAAATGGATAGGGAAAAAGATAGTCCTTTTTCAGTTGAAGTTTGGAAAACTAAAGCAAGATACAATAGTAATAAGCCAAGTTTAGATAAAGAAGTAAAAACCTATAATGAAGCATTAGAAATTGCTCTTTCAAGTATTGATGATGGTGCATATAAATCTCAAATTATGAGTGAACAAGGTTTTCTTTGGGAAGTAGATAAAAATGGTGTTCAAGAATATGAAAAAGGTGGTTATGTGATAAAGGGAAGAACAAAAAATAAAAATTTCTTTGCATCAAATAAGGATATGCCTTTTAAATCTAAAGCAGAGGCAGAAGAAGAAGCAGAAAATTTAAATTATTATTTAAATAGCGACTCAATATATGATGGTAAAAATAGTCAAGAGCAACTTAAAGAGCAATTTAGGTTAAAGGATAACATAAAAGAATTTTATACAGAAAAACAATATGCAAGAGGTGGCTATTTTAGTTTTAGATAAATTGAAAAATTTTGCAAAAGATGAATAAGAAAGTTAAAAAAGATATATTTATTGGATTATTGCTACTAACAGGGTATTTAATAATTCATAGAGTAGTTTCTAATGATATAATAGAAACAGAAGATAAATAATAAAAAAATGTTAGCAAAAGGACAAGTAATAGATAGTAAATCAAAAGAGGTGTTGCCTCAAGCTACAATAATTGTTACTGATAAAGATGGTAACCTTATAGATGATGGTGCCAAAACAAAGGCAGATAAAGAAGGATATTTCACTATTGATGTATTTCCATCTGATTTCATAACTATTTCCTATATAGGTTACAATAATAAAACAGTATCAATTAAAGATTTTTCATCGGATGTAAATGTAATAAAGCTAAAATACAATAAAGTAGAAGAAGCAGTAAGAGGAGCCTTAACAGACAACGGAAGAGAAGAAGCAGATGGAGGTGTATTTGAAAATAAACCAATTAAATGGTATTATTGGGGAGCATTTATGCTTATTGGCTACTATGTTTACACAAGAATGAAAAAATGAAAAAAAGTCAATTAGTTATTGGTATTTCACTCGGAGTTTTAGTTTCAGCAGGTTTACTTATATTGTTGAAAAGATTACGATTAAGTGGGTTTAAAAGAAATCTTATATCAAATGCTAATAAAGAATGGGCTTTATGGGGAAAGCCTCTTATATCGCAAGGAGAAGTGCAAGAAAAAGGAGAAATAGAGTGTAGTAATATATATAGAGAAAGAGTGGGGGAATATTGGAATAAAGGTGTTAACATAGATAAAGATGGGTGTTCAGATACTCCTTGGTCATCTGCTTTTATTTCTTTTTTAATGCGTAAAAGTGGGGCAGGAAGTGAATTTCCTTATACATCAGCACATAATCAATACATAAGACCCTTTATACAAAATAGAAAAACAAATAATAATTCTAATTTTAAAGCATACAAGTTAGAAGAAAAAAAGCCTGAATTAGGAGATTTAGTATGTTATGCGAGAGAATCAGGTGTAGATTACGATACGACAAGAGCATATAAAGGACATTGTGATATTGTGGTTGATGTAAATAGAAACAAAAGAAATATAGAGGTAATTGGAGGCAATGTAAATGATGGTGTTACAAAAAGAATTTTAAATATTGACCAAAATGGATATTTAAATGACTACAATAATGAATGGTTTACTATAATTAAAAACAGTAAATAAATGGATAATTTTGTAGTATCTTTTTCAAATAATTCAAATGTTAATCAAGAGATAGACATATTTGAATCTTCAAATTTAACAGGTGGTGGTGTAACTGAAACTGTTTATTCTTGGACAGCAAATTTTAATGATTATGGTACCCCTCCTGTTTATAATAATACAATTGGCGACCAATTTTGGTGGTATGTTACTGTTCTTAATCAACCCGGTAGTATTGCAGTAAAATTTAAAACTACTACGGGTACGAGTGTTATTTTTCAAGTTGATAATATAGCTACTCTTCAAACTTTGACTACTACACAATTTGAATCATTTCTAAATACTAATCCTGTTTTATCAGAAGTAGGAACTTGGAGTGTTACAGATTTAAGTGGTGGAACAGGTGTGTTTACTATTTCTGTACTTGTTGACAATGTTTTTGCATCAGATAATGATATAGCCATAAACAATCCTGCATTTAATTATGGTGCAGGAGCACTTAAATTATATGGTGGTACAGGACCGATTTGGTCACCTATAAGTGTATTTCCTACCGTAGCACAATCATCTCCTGCTTTAATATCTAATCCAAATGTATCAGTAGTAGCATCAAATCCAAATTTTAGTTATAGTGATTTCTTATGGAGCACAATAGGAAGAACTTATGATGTCAAAAACTTTCAATTATATTCTGCATCAAAACAACAATTACTACAACCATTTTTATTTGATAGAACTTTAGCAACAGGTAGAGTTTATCAAAAGGTACTTACACCAACCATTGACCCATACCAACAACAGAACTATATAGTAACTCCTGATGAAAAAGGTTATATATTAGATGGTTTTACAAAAATTAGATATACACTATTACCTGAACAAACAATTCGTATAGTTTTAGATTATACTTATGTAGATTTATCTACTCCACTTATTGCAGAAACAGTAACCCCTGATATTGACCAATCTTTTATAACTCCTGATTTTGTTGACAATATAGAAACAGGATTTGATAAATTTGGGTGTAAATTTTTAGATGCAAGATTTAATGAATTAAGTCAAAAATTAAAAGAAGTAGGAGGGGAAGATGGACAAATGCAACCTAAATGGCAAATGCAAATTAAGTCCCGTTTAAGGTATATTAAAGACCTTATGGTAAGTTATGAGTGCCTTACAGAAGAAGAAGCAGAAGAAACACCAAGGTTTAATGTTGTAGGACCTGAATTAAGAAGAAAAAATCTTTTTATGCCTTCTCCTGAATTTGTTCAAAGTCAGCTTGATGATGAACAAGGGGCAAGAAAATTATTTAGAAATCACGATTTTCCAATTGAAAAAACATAGTATTCTCTAATTATTTTCAAGATTTTTATACTTTTTTAAATATTTTTAAAAATATTTTGTCTGCAATATATATCAGGTAAATTCTTAATTTTATAAAAAAAATTATTTATTTATTGAGATTTATTTTGTAGATTATAAAATTTATTTATCTTTACACCGAAATCAAATAAGTTTAATTAAATTACAAAGCAATGTCTATAAAACACAATTTTAGAGGAAACTATAAAGCAAGAACAAAAGTTGTTGGAAAATCTTTGCGAAACTCACCTACAAAAAAGTTAAAAAAAAATGAATGTTGTTTATGTGGTCAAGAGATGGAATTTATTTCTGTAAACAGAACAAATATAATATATGGGCATAATGCAGACCCAATCTCTAAAGGTCACGGTAGATGTTGTGGTACTTGCAATTATACTAAAGTTATTACTGCAAGATTACAAATGATGGGAATTTAAAAAAAAAATTATGAATTTAAAATTTACAACCAAACTTACAGATATTAAAAATTATACATTTTTTAATTTTGAAGAAATGGATAAAGATTACGATATGTTTGAAGATATTACTATTGTCGTAGAATGGGAGGCTTGGATAAATGTCAGAGATTATGGAATTAAAGATATTACTCCTGTTGTTAAAGAAATAAAAATAGATGGAATGTATAGTACAACTAATAATGTAGAAAAAAATTATGAATTGTCTATTAAAGATGAGATTGACTTTACTTATGTTGAGCCTTACAATAAAGAATGGAAATCTATAAAAATAGATTATGAACCATCTGATTTTGGAAAATTAGAAATTAATGAAATAACATTAGATTTTAAAGATAAAACAATAGATGTGCAATTTAACGAATATGAATACTAAATAATAATAAGATGGACACAAACACACCAACCCTTACTGAAGAGGAAAAAAAATACCTTGAAAGTTATAAAGAAGAAAACCCTTTTCTTAAATCATTATCAGATTTTTATAAAGAAAGAGCAATGTTATCTGAAAAACAAATACTTGCTTTAAGAAAAGAATCTGAAAGTCATAAAAAGAAAATTTCTCATTGTCCTACAACAGGATTAATGTTAAAAGAATTATGTAAATTTTGCGACAAAGATTATAATGAAGATAAAATGGTAATAGTTAATTCTATAAGAGAAAAGGCTATTTGCATATCTGATGAAGATAATAATGTTTATGCTTGGATGCCCTCATCTGCCGTTCATATTGAAATAGATATAAATGTAGATACAGGAGATGAGTTATCTATTATTACATTAAAGTCTTGGTTTACAAGAGATGATGATTTTTGGAAACAAAGCAAACCTTTTGAGCCTAATAATAAAGAAGAAGTAAAAGAAGAAAATGTACCCAATCCTCCTGTTGAGGATAATAATCTTGATGAAGGCTTACCTTTTTAAAAAATAATAATGGAAAATCAAAAATCAACACTTGGCGATTTAATTAATCCCGAAACAAGAAATATTTTAGAAAAATATAAAAGATTATATACCATAACAATAGAGATGGGAATAGACAAATCAAAATGTGATGACCTAAAATATTTAGAAAGTATATTACCAACAATAAATCATCATCATAAAGATGAAGCTATAAATTTAGTTGTTAAATTAAAAAAAATTAAAAAATGATAACAAAAGACAACGATAACCTATTATATTTTAGAATAGATATTATGGATAAAATCCTTCAAGCTAAAAATAAAGGAAGAAAAATAATAGAGAGTTGTGAAAATCATAAACAATTAGATTGTGCTAAAAGATATATAAATCAGTATTCTAAAACAACAGAAGATTTAGTTGGTGCATCGGAACTTGAAGTTTTGTTACTTGCCAAAAGATTATACATATGAAATACCCTACTAATCTAACTTTACAATTTGATGATGGCGAAACTGCATATTTTGTAGATGTAGACAATAATTATTATTGTATTGGCTATTATTATATGGATAAAAGTTTATTAAGGGATTATGCTAATGTTTCTCCAATTGATGCTTATAAAGATGAAGATGGAGATATGTGTTTTGATTATGATGATGACAGGTGGGATGTAGATTCTGAAATTATAGAAAAGTATGTAGCTGATATTGTAAAAAAAAAATACGAAATCAAAAATAACGGTAGTGAAGCAGAAGATGGCGAACTATTTAGAGTAGTTGAAGGAGATAATGGTTGGTATGAACATTTAATGGAATTAAAAAATGAAAAAAGATAATTTATCAATTTCTCAATCTTTACTCAAAGCCTTAACGAAATATGCTGAAAAAAAAGAGTGTGGATTAAAGGTTGAAGCCCTTTATATCAAGGGTATGAAAGGTATAACTACTGATGCACAAGCATTAGGAAATTGGTTTGAGTATAAATGCACGGGTGCTCTACCCTCATATCATCCTGAAATTCCTGTTCCAAAAACTCTTAAAAGTGGTAAATTATCTGTTGCATATGAACGAATGTTAAAACAAGTGGAAAACTATAATTATGCTATTAAGCATTATAATGTTACAGATATTCAGACAGGAGTAAATATGAATTGGGGAAATATAACAGGCACGGCTGATATAATTGCTAAAGTCAATGGAAAAAAATCCATAATAGATATTAAAACAACTGCATTATTTGATGATAAGTGGAATGATTATGGTTGGAATACTGAACATCTTGCAGGAGAATTTAGACCCAAATTAACTTTACTTATACAATCTCTTCATTATAAATGGCTATATAAAAATATTTATGGAGAAGATTTAGATTTTTATTTTTGGGTATTTTCCACTACCAATCAACACGATTTTAAAATAATAAAAGTAAATATAGAAGAAGATTTATATGAAGAACACGCAAATGATATAAGGATGGGATTAAATTATTTAATGCATAATATGAAGAATGGATTTAATGCTATTCCAAATATATCAAGATGTGCCAAATGTTTTTTAAATGAAACCTGTGAATCTAAAGTAAAAGTTCCTGAAGTTAGTGAAGTATGGTTTAGCACAAATATTAAGCATTTAACCAAAAACATCGGAGATTAATATCACACCTATTAAAAATGAAGATTAGTAAACTTGACAACAAAATACACGAATTAAATACAATAATAGATTTTATTGAAAATAATATATTAGATGATGATTTGCAATATAGATATATAAAGGTTTTAAGGTTCCAAAAAGCACTTGTAAGGGATATAGATAGAAAAGGCAGAAAAGTGCCTGAAATCACCCCTATTGTATGCGAAGTGTCAGGAAGAGAGGTGGGAAGTATTAGAGAAAAAGAGCCTAATTTTAGATTAAAGCAAGATATACCTTTAAAATTACATCAAATGAATTTAGGAGAACACAACTCTTATTCTCATATATTAGGAAATTATTCTATAAAATCTATGAAAAAATTATTAGGAAGAAAGGTTAGATTTGATGATTTTCTCAATGACACTTATAATGTTTCATTTCTGATGCAATGTGTTAAGCATAAAGATTATTATAAAAAATATGTAGATATGAAATCTATAAGTAAAAACATAGATGTCATTTTAGGATTGGTTGAAAAGATGTAGTTATTTATGTATATTTGAATTAAAATTTTACTATGAAGTTATTTGTTATTTTGTATTTTGTAATAGGGGTAATTGAATATTTTAATGTTCAAAAAGAATATAGAGAAAAACTAAAAAAAGATTTCCCTTTTCACGAGCCAATATTTATTGAAATGTCTTTATGGATAGTATGTGTATTATTTACCGTTCCTCTTCAAATAGTAAAGTTGTTTTATGTTTTGAAAAAGTTTATTAGAAATACATATAAAAAATTGACATTTGCATTAAGAATGAAAAAATTTGTTAAAAATTTAGATGATGTAAATAAAGAAAAGGATTCTAAAAAGTCAGCCGAACTTTTATTTAAAGCTATGAAAGACATTATAGATTAGAGTGAAATTTTTAAAAGTAAATAAAGAATTAGAAAAAGTTTATCAAAAGATGTCTGAAACCCTACCTCACCGTTGTTCGGGGTGTGGGACATACAATCAGTTAACTCATAGTCATCTCATACCTCGTTCATACTCTAAATCTTTAATCACAGATATTAACAATATTCGTTACCATTGTTTCTCTTGCCATAAAAAGTGGGAAAATGGTATAATTGCACACGAAATGACAGACTTTCAACGAAATATGGAATATATTAAGTCAGTAAATGAGCATTATTATCATATTAGAGTGCAAAAATTAGATAAAAATAAAGCATTTTTTTTAGGAGATTATCAGGTTAAATAAATATTTAATTAGATATTTTCGTAAATATCTTTAAAGATATATTGTTTGTATTGTTTTTTTTATATATTTGTAATGAAATCAAATGTATAACCAAAGTAATTAAAAATGAGTATAACTAATTTTTCAGAAATAACTCACGAGTTAAATGATTATGAGTTAAGAACTTTACTACCTATTATCGTTAGTGGATTGAAAACTAAAATAGGAAAAGATAAAGCCGTTACAAACAAGTATATATGTAAAATTTTAAAAGACAAAGGGTATAAAATTACTGATAGTCGTTTAAGAAAAATAATTCATCATATAAGAGCAAATGGTTATGTAGCTTGTTTAATTGCTACAAGTAAAGGTTACTATGTTTCTCTTGATAATAATGAAATCAAAGAATATATAAAGTCACTTGAAGAAAGAGCCAATTCAATCTTATACATTAAGAGTTCTCTTGAAAAGCAATATATAATTAAAAACAATATTCAAACTAACTTAAATCTTTAAAAATAGAAATTATGGAAAGAATAGTATCAAAATGGAAATATAAAAAAGAGTTTGGAACCGTAGGCAACAGAACAAGTAAACAAATTCAAAAAGAAATTGATTACTTATATCAATTAGATAAAACAATATCTAATAGAGTAAGAGCAAGTTATTCAATACCACAAAAATTAAGTAAATCACTAAAAGATATACAAATATGAAAAATTTTAAGTGGACAGATGAGAAAGTAAAAGAGTTTTGCAGAGTTTATACAATTGGTGGTTATACTGATGATTACAAGGATTGTAAAACCATAGATAAGAAAATGAATAAGTTTAAACAATTAAAAAGTATAAAATGTCAAAAGAAATAGCAATAAAATTTGAAAATCAATTAAGTAAACATTATTTACAAACTATAAAAGACCTTTTAGAGGAGCAAGAGATTAACCCACAACAATTTATACATATGGCAGTTAATCAAATAAAAAGAAACTCAAGGCTCTTACAGGTATTCAATAAAAATCCTGCATCTGTTTTTTCTTCAATCTTAACTTGTGCTGAATTTGGATTATCACCAACTGCACAAATGGGGGAGTGTTGGCTTATTCCATATGGTAATGAATGTCAATTTCAAATTGGTTATCAAGGAGTAAGTAAATTGATGTATAGAAATCCTGATGTTCAGAATATATCAAGTGAATGTGTTTATGAAAATGATGATTTTGAATATGAGTTAGGATTGAACCCTACATTATCTCATAAGCCAACATCTGTTGATAGAGGTCAATTAATTGCAGTTTATTGTGTAGTGAGATTTAAAAACCAAGACCCTATTTTTAAAGTTATGAATATTGATGATTTAAGAGCCATACAAACACTTTCTAAAGCAGGTAATCGTTCTATATGGTTTACATCTAAAGACCCTGAAAATTGGATGTCAAAGAAAACTTGCTTTAAACAATTATGTAAATTGCTACCAAAAAATTTAAATATGTCAAAAGTAATTGCATATGATAATGTTGTAGAAGGTGGTGGTAGTATGAGATTAGATGAAAATAATCACCCTATTGTTGTAGACCAAACCAAAACAACTGCATCTATATTTGAACAAGCTATGGAAGAAGATAATTCGGAAGAGCCGTTATTACCCGGATTAGACCCCAAAATAAAATCTGCTAAAATTCATCTCGCAGAACTTGTATCAGAAGAAACAACCAAAAAATATACCAAAAAAGAGATGAAAGAAATAAAAGATAAGTTTAATGAAGAACAAGTCAGCTAAACAATTAGTAAGAGCAAATAGAGAAATAGATTTATTTATGGAAAAAATTCAAGATTTAAGCTATAAGTTTATTAAATCTACTGCAATAGAATACAACGACTATTGTAATGATATTAGACAAGAACTAATGAAAGATAAATTAAATTTTGATGAATGGTTTGCAATTTATGTATCAAATGAAAAAAAAAGTTGAGAAAATAAGCAATTTTGAATGTAGAGATTGGATATTAAATAAACATTATGCAAAACGAATGTGTAGTATATCTTATGCATATGGACTATTTATAGATGGACAATTAAATGGAGTATGTACTTTTGGATTTCCCCCTAATTACAATTATAATAATGGAAAATGTGTTTTTAATTCTTTTGAATGTCTAACTCTTGAATTAAATAGGTTAGTAGTAAACGAAGGTTTGCCTAAAAATACTTTATCATATTTTGTTTCTAAATCATTAAAATTGTTACCTAAACCAACTTGTATTGTTTCTTATGCAGACCAAAATCAAGGACATAATGGTTACATATATCAAGCCACCAATTGGATATATACAGGAGTAAGCACCCCTAAACATAGGTATATATTTGAAGATGGTAGTTCATTTGATATTAGAAGAGGGATAGACAATAAAGGTAAAATTGTAGATAAAGTGTTATTAAAGCCAACACATAGGTATTTATTTTTTAATGGAAATAAAAAAGATATTAAAAAAATGAAAAAAGATTTAAAAATTAAAACTTTAAATTATCCAAAAGGTGTTAATAAAAGATATGATGCAAGTTATAGACCACAAACTCAAACAAAACTATTTTAGATTATCTTGAATACATTTCTTGTATTTGTGCATCTGTTAAACGATAATAATCTACATCCGAAGATAAGTCTTGATTTAAAGCTACAAAAATAGGAGCATCTTCTCCTTTTAATTGATTATAAATAAAAAACTCTTCAGCCTCTTCAAAAGTAATATTTTCTTTTATTTTAATAAGTGCTATACATTTGGAAACACTATAAACTGCTTTTGGTTTATCACTATGAGTAATTCCAATAACTGCATCATTCCACCCATCAATCAGGGTACAGTTATTTAATTCTAATGCAAATTTTAACTCTTTATTCATATTATTTCTTATCAGGTATAAATGTTGCATTTTTCAATTGCTCTTCTGTTATATGAGCAACTACCTTGGTTGTATCTATATATTTTTTCTTTTTGACTACTTTGTTTAGCATATAGGTGTCAGCCTTTTTTATATCTTCCGATTCCTCAAACATAATATCAAAAATTTCAGGTTTAATATATTTTGGATGTATATACCAATCCTCATAACAAGCAACATCATCAGGGGCAATATTTTTAACTACTAATTTATATCCTTTAGATAATAAATACAATCTTGATAATTCACGATACTTACTTGTCATATCAGTATAATGGTCGTGTTCATATGTGATTACTTTAAAATCACACTTATCCAAAGGTAAATTAGTTAATATTTCAAATGTAGTTGCAGGTGGTTCGCAATCAATTTGTAGATAGTCTATTACACCAATTAAATTAGAGTAATCATATTGTGTAGCATCACATAAAACAACAGGATTTTTTCTATGTTCTCTAAATCTTACTACTTCTTCTTCTATAATTTCTAAAGATAATCCTGTCCAACCTAATTTCTCTAAAAGATATGTATTACTTCCTTTATACGGGTCAGCAGAGCCAATTTCAAGATATTCTCCATTAGTTTTACCATCTAACATTGAGAGAACAAATAAATCTTGATATGTTTGAGAATAATTTTTTTCAATTTTACTATATCCTTTAAATTTATATCTTAATCTTTCTGCATTAGCTTTATCATAAGGTAAAAAAGGGTCACTTGAAACTCCTAAAGATGTAATGTTAGTTTGTATTAAATCTTTATAAAATTTAGATATTGGATGATTTGAAAAACCTAATATATTAAATTTCTTTCTTGCCACATCACCTTCTCCCATATTCCACGAACATAATGCATCTTGAAATTCTAATTGATAATAATGTTCATATCCTATTAAAGGACTTATCTTTTTAGCATTATCTTTAAATTCTAATCCAATTTTAGCAAATGATTGTGCTACTGAAAAATTGTTAATTTGTTCATAATATTGAGATATAAATAGATAGGCTTCAGGTCTATTAGGCATAAATCTTGATGCATTTGTCCATAGTGTTAACTCTACCCATTTTC
>Ga0181412_1000158_pt1 | contig 28514 bp, 27 predicted proteins | sample 35SPOviralmetaG_FD_130113 | JGI IMG/M metagenome (GOLD analysis project Ga0181412, IMG submission 130113) | Marine viral communities from the oligotrophic San Pedro Time Series (SPOT) site, San Pedro Channel, CA, USA - 35 SPOT_SRF_2012-08-15 | ecosystem: Environmental > Aquatic > Marine > Strait... | reverse complement strand
TAGTAGCAAACTCATTCAATAGCCATTCCTTATAATCAGCTCTCATACCATAACTTTATTCTATCGTACATATAATTTACTAAATACCCTAACATACCGGCTACTGCTGCATCCAATATGGATCCCCGACCTATCAGGGTAATCCAGAAACTTGCACATTTCGAGCAGTTTAAGACTCCATCGAATAAGGAGAAGAGTAAACTCGTCGAGCGACGATTAAAGAATTCAATGAATTTGTCTTTAGCCGGCTGCAGGGGTGTAAAGTCATACGCAATCATATTACCTATAATTGCATACGCTAATAATATATATAATGTTTCTATCATTTTTCTTGTAGTTCTTCTAGATACCTTCTAACTTCTACTCTAATCGTCTTGATTAAGTTGGCTCTCTCCAGTTTAGAAAGGTTCTCTCTACGTTTCTGTCTTTTCCTATACCATACTAAGGCTTTAGGATAAACTAAGGATAGACACAGAATTATCAATCCGAAGTTAATTATTAAACTTATCTCAAATAATTGCATAATGATTTAATTTCTTTTAGTACCTTATTTAAATCTTTTTTTAAATTATGATACCCAATGTTATACTTTTTAGATATATGATTAAACTTTAAACCATTTATCACATATTCATCTACTAGCATTTTTTTATAAGGATCTAATTTACTCATATGATGTTTCACACATAACATAGCATCATCATCTCCTTTATGATTCTCTTCCCATCCATCTATCTGAAAGTTAGTACCATAATCGTAGTTAGGAAATAACTCTCTTTGTTTCTCATGATGCTTTCTATAGTGATGATAGAAATGAGTAGTAGCATGTTTTAACTGGAAGTTCATTATATAAGTAATAAAATGTTCTAGTTTACCGTCATTTATAACTTTCAGCTGATACTCTATGGGTTTCTTTAGATATTGTTCTATACCTACTGCTAGTAAATCCATACCATGCTTATTAAAGGCTGCTCCGCATACCTTTTCGCAATTGATTAACAATTGAGGATATATCTTATCTAACTCTTTTCTAACAATCTTATCCTCTTCACTTAACTTCATATACACAATATAGCTACTTTATTATAATTAGGCAACTTTTTCCTAAAAAAAACCCCTCGGGTGGAGGGGCAGGTGGTAATCTTGGGAAAGGTACTCAATCAATCATGGCAGATCCACCTAATACATTTGATAATAGTCGTTCTGGTTAGTAGCTATTGCAGATTGATCACTAGTCTTTTCATTATTGTAAAATATAAATTCTGACATTTTACCTCCATAGACATTACCTGTTGGACTATCTCCTCCTATAGCTTCTACATCTGCAGGGATAGCAGGTAGAGTGTCTCCTCCTACTGAAAATACCTGACTACCAGAATAATGACATGTTGTTGTGTTAGTACTATCGTGTACTATTGATATTTGTTGTACGTCAGCATTATTTTGATTTGAATCAATTAACTGTCTTTGAGTATTATACCACTCTGTACTGTTTGCACCTGTATATTTACATATAATAGCAGGTTTAGATGCTGCTACTGAACTACCAAACATATAAGAGTTTGAAGTTTTTGCTCCTGTAGATACTATAAAGTAACTATAAGATCCTGTAAATTCATATCCTTGTCCAGCTCCTCCTCCTTGGTAATGTAGTCCTTCCGACAATAAACCGCCATCAAAATCACAAGCTGGTAATCCTCTAGAGGTTTTAATACTTCCAGAATATATCACAGGTCCATTATCATCTGCAAAGTAATTACCTCCTCCTGTTTGATCGTACCATTTAGTAACTCTACCTACTGTACCGGTACAAAAATTAGTTATTGCTGTTGTATTAACAGAATCACCTGCAAATCCTATATCTAGTGTAGTACTATCAGAATCTCTAGTTACTTCCATACAGTTACCAGTATAAGTAGAGCTAAGTTTTCTAGTAGACAAAGCAAATCCTACTTCAGAACCATAAAGGTCAAGTAAACGATCTCCTGCTCCAGTAGACCCCATAAACCCAAAAGGAATATTAATTAAACTCATTTATTCTGAGTATATTTCTTGGATTAAATTATTAGGTAGAATAGTTAGATTAATTAAATCTTCTTTAGTACTACCGTTATCTTTTTCAGCTCTAATCTCAGCTCTTAATGCTTCTATTCTTTGTTCGTTCATATTATGATAAATTTTGTACTGCTGTTATGTATACGTTATTATTTCCATATACTATACCTGTTAGTATATCTGTACCATTTTGAGTTATTGTTGGAGCTGTACCTCCCGCAAACTTAAAGTTACTATCAAAGGTTAATGCATTAGTAGTAGTACTATTATCAACTAAGATAGAAAACGTTTGTCCGTATGAGGCTACAACATCAAATGTGTTTAATGCTAGTATAGTATCTGATGTAGTTAGATCTAAAGTATAGAAGTTACCTTGGTTTAGACTTAAGAATGAATTATTACCTGATCCTGCATTTGTAATAGCAGCTACATTTCCTCTTGAACCACCAGTAGTAAAGTGACCTATCTGAGCTGTATTATAATTATAATCTGTAGTCATAGAAGACGTTACAGCATTTATATTTAAGTTCTCTGTTTGGTTAGTTGCTATTCCTGATCTGTTACCTAAGCTAATTGTTACCCCTCTAAATGCACCTAACTGTACTTCTGTACCGTAACATAATACCTGACTACCATTTCCTAAAGAACTAGACTGCATAGCCATTACACCGGATAAATTATATACTCCAGGTGCTGCTGCTCCTTTTGGTGTTAGGTTAAATTGTACTCTTTGTGGTGCAATTAATAATTCTGCACCTCCTGTGTATCCAAACCCATCGTATTGTGATATACCATAAGCATTAGTAAATTGATCTCCAAATGATGGAAAGTTAACATAAGCAAATTCAGATATAGGATAACTGTTACCGTTAAAAGTAACTCCTGTAGTTGTTACAAAGTTTGTTTGAGTGTTAGCAACCGGTGCTGCTACTGTTTGATTTATTGAACCAGCATGGCTTTTATTACCTGATGTTAAGTTATCAGCTAAAGTAGCATATGAAGATGATACAGCATATGAAGATGATATAGCGTCATCTACTTTTATAGATGAACTAATTACTGCTGTAGCTACACCATCGCTATTTCCTAACCATAAGTAATTTTCAGCTATATTAGGTACGTCATTTGTTCTACCTGCTCCTAATACTACCATTTCTCCATCAGTACTATCTACTTTACCAATAATACCAATATTTTGTATAAGTGCTGAACCAGTTGGTTTAGTTTGTGTTAAAGCTCCATCTAATCCTACATATACATTATCTCCTGCTATAAATCCATTAGTGTTAAATCCTATCAATCTACCACTTACTACTGCTCTACCTGCTGCTGATGCATTTATATCTGCTTGAGCTACACCTAATGCTGGCATATCTCCGTTAAAGTTAGAAGCAGTTATAATATCTATATTCTCTCCTGTTACTCCTACTGCATGTACAGGTGTACCTTTTATAATAGTATGTCCTGAAGTATTTTTTATTCCTACAATTAAGTCTTCTGCATCGCCAGCTGTACCTGTTCTTTCTGAATAACTAGATGATATAGCAAAAGATGCTGATAAAATACTATTAGAACCTAAAGGTCCAAATACATTAGATCCAGTTACAAAATTAGCTGTTCCAGCACTATTAGCATAGTTAGCATGTGAAGCACTTACTGCGTAAGAAGCAGAAGTTACTGTTCCTATTAAATGTGATGCTGTAACTGCAAAAGATGCAGAGATTGCATGTGAACTAGATATAGAGTTATCGGCATTTAAGGCATGTGATGCGCTTACTGCTGCTCCTGCATTCTGAGAATAACTAGCAGAAACGGCATTATCACTATTTACTGCATGTGAGGCTGAAATGGCAATATCAGAATTCACTGCATGACTAGCACTTACCGCATACGATGACGAAATAGCATTATCAGAGTTAGCACTATGGCTAGATGATACAGCATAGGATGCTGATGTACTATTATTAGAATAGCTTGCTGATCTAGCATTATTTGCATAAGATGCTGTTAAGATTAAATTATTAATTTGAGAGCCAGTACCATCTGCTATATAAGATCCACTTATTTGGACTAGCTTTTGATACGACTCATCTATAAATTGAAGTTCTAGTGATGTTGCCATTATTGAGGGTATTGTTTATATCGTGTGTCGTAAAGTTGAATGCCATACCTTTTAGCCCACTCAGCATACATATTCTTTCTCATTACAAATGGATTGTGATACTTGTTGGTATAGTCTGGATTCTGTTCGTAAAGCTTATCGTTATCATTAAGCTCTGGAAATAAAGTTTGCTCTTCTATAATGTAGTTAGTCAATCTTTCGTTGTAATAAGTCATCTTATTTTCAACTGATTGTCTTCTCATATGATAAAGATCTTTATCTACTGGATCACTATTTTCTCCACCATTTGGTCTTAGTAATCCATTATTTCTTGGTCTGATGTATATACTTTCTAGTGTCTCATAGTAAGTTGCATACAGTAAAAAGTCCTGAATATAATCGTTTAGTAATGTAATATAATTACCAGCTAAGGTATTATTTTTAACATCATCTTTTAATTTATTATATAGTTCAGTACCTATAACAGCTTGGACATAATAATCTTGAGCTGTTCTTATATTATTTTTTATTAGATCAGTATCAACATTTTGATTAATGTCAGTAAACTGTCTAACTTTTGCTTCGGATATTAGTAATACATCTGTCATTATGCGAGTAGTTCTGGTTGTTGAATGTCAGCTTCTTCTTGAGCTGTTGTGTCGGTATCTACTATCACTTCTTCTTCCTCTCTACCGTCTTCGTATAGTTTCTTTTGCTCCACACCTAAGACTATATCTGGGTAGTTAATTTGCATAATACTTTCTAATGAGCCTAGTATTACTTGCTGGAAAGGAACAATAACATTGTTCTGGAATAATAGATACGCATCGATTACTTCTGATCTTCCTCCTAATTCACCGGCTGTCTTAATTCCTAAGATCATTGGAGAAGTAATCCTGTGTGCTGTTAATATTTTTTGTACCACTAAGTCATTAATGGCTGTGTAGTAACCATCTGCACCATTTTGTGGTATTGGTGTTATTACTGGAGCATTCTCTGGACTGTCTACATCTATGTACATAAGACTACCAGCATTATCAGTTCCCCCGTAGTTAGCGTTTAGCTGCCCTTCGATATCTCTTAATTGATCGTCTGATCCATTAGTAAATGTAGTAATGCTTAGAGACGGTGCTAAACCATTTCTAATATTACAAGTATGGAAGTTATCTATTTCCATATCTAGTTCAATTACTCTATATGCTCCTACATAATCAGGTAGCGGATAATATTGCTGACCTGGTCTATAGTTTTTACATACGTAAAGTTGGTGAGGATGTTCTTCTTTTTTAGCTGGATCGAAAGCACATAAGTATAATGCTTCTTCTTCAGTAACAAATTGTCTTGCTCTTCCTATTTTACCCCATTTAGATGAGACATAGTACCCTGGTATATGCCCCCTATGGTCTTTTTCTGCAGCTCTAACGTTAGCAAAGTCAATATGATATGCTTCTATTCTAGATCTATCATTAGACCAAATAATCTCTAATGCATATGAACCATGTAATTTATAGTCTAAGGCTATCTTCTGAAATATATCATTCCAAGTTTCACCTTTCATATTAGCTTTTTCTAGATATGATTCGTTATCAGCTGTAAGTCCTTTACCTATAATTCCTTCTACAATAGCATTAATTGCTGATGCATTAATTGAAGACTTGTTATAAAGCTCTATTGTATTCTGAGGGAATAGGTTATCTTCTCCAAATCTAATAAACTCGTCAGTAGAGTAATCTTCTCTATGATCAAAGAATCTATTGCCTCCTGGAGGAGGTATCATTTGGAATTTAAATTTTTTATTTTCTGCCATTTTATCCGTTATATGTGGTATAAGCACCTGTTTGATCTGTGCCTGTGTATGTTGTTATATCTTGTAGATTAGTTCCATGCACGTAAGCTCTATCTGATGCTACTATGTCTCCTACGTAAGAATCTAGATCGACTTCACTCCATCTTACATGATAGGTCCCAAATAATTTATGGGCTGTGCCCCATACGAGGCTTCTACCTGATCCTAGTCTTAAACTAGCTGTATACTGACCATCTGCTGTTGGTATTTCACTACCACTAAATGCAGACATAACTAAAACCTCAGATGTTCTTTGAGGTTGTTCAGTGTTTAATCTTTGAACCGTAAATATTGAGCTAGTACTTTGGTCTAAAGATTGTGTTAGTTCTAATCTATACTGCTGTGCTCCCGATGAAGTTATTGGATCATCAGGGTACATCACAAAGGATGAAGTCGGGTGGGCACTATAGATGTTGATCATACTATTAAATATAAGAAAAAAAGGGGAGAGTTCCTACTAGAACCGTCCCCAATTTTTGTAATTAGTATTTAAAATGAAACAGTAATACCTGTTAAGGCATCTGTCAATTCTAATCCTGCTGGGTTTAGAATCATTTGTGCTGGTTGAGGTTCCATACCCTCAAATGTCAGTGCGTACTGGTTTGCATCGCCAAATGCTGTTCCAGTGGTACCTGATCCTCCTGATAAGGTTGCCCCTCTATATCTTCCTACATAAAAGAATTTACCGACTCCGTCTTCATTTCCATTGTTTGTTTCAACAACGATTTTAAGATCTGGGTTCTGTGCTAATACTTTTACTTGGTTTCTAATAGAAGTTTGCAACTTATGGAAGGCAGCATTAACCGTTTGGGTGTAAAATACTGTACCGTTCTCTAAGCTCGGATTAGGAGTCTCCGTAAAGTCTCCTGTATTCTTAGTCAATTCAAATTGATAGAATACTCCATCACCACTAAGGTCTGTTATTTCTCCAGATGCCTCTGTTACTGATGTTACTGAGCCTGATAAGATATAGATATTACTAATTCCACCTGAGTTGTCTCGACAACCTAGTTGAAATCCTGATGTTATATCACAAGCCATATTATAAGTTTTTAAATGTTAAAAAAAAGGCGGCCGAAACCGCCTTATTTGATCTTCTATTAGTTTCTATCGTTAGAAATAACGTACTCAGGGTATGCAATTTGCACACCTAACTTAGACTTTAGTCTATGTTTTAATTGGTCAGCATTTATGTCATACCATAATGAGAAGTTAGAAACGTCAGACATTAAGTCTGTACCAACTACTGCATATTGATCAGGCATAAGAGCAATTCTTTCTCCTGTAATACCACTTGTTCCAATTACTTTTACGTTTTGGAAAGGATATTGCATTTGTAAGATACCATGTCTGTTTGCTACAGATGAAGGATCGAAGTAAAAGTTATTTAACGTTCTTAGAGCAGTTACATACTTTCTGAAAGAAGCTACTGACATCCATACTGTTAAATCATCTCTATCAGCTACGTCATCCGGTAGGTTAATAATTAATTCGTCGATGATTTCTAAGATATCTCCTACTATTACTGGTACATTTGCTAATGCTGGAGTTACAACCCCTGCTGTAGATCCTGAAGTTAAAAGACCTAGACCGTCTGTAGTATTCCATAGGAATTGGTCATCTTTTTTCTTCATTTGATTTACGATTAAGTCAGAATAAGTTTCTGCTAATGCAAATGTTTCGTTATATGATCCTGCAGATAGTGCAGATATACCTAAGTACTTAGAGTTTAGGTCGTCTAAACATAATCCGTCGTAAGAGATTCTATCTGTTACTGTTATGTTTCTCTGTGTAGCGTTGAAAGACCCTGATGGAGTCGATACACAGCTACCAGTTTGAATTTGTAAATCTACATCAAATAGATTTAAAGGTTCTTGATATTTAATTCCTTCTTGAATTGGAAGAACAGATGTTGTATATCCTTCGAAAACAATTTTAGGAATGATTCGCCCAGCTACTTCGTTATTAAAGTCATTAAGGGCTGAAACGTTAAGTCCTGTTGCCATTGTTATTTAGTTTTAGTGTTAGATGCCACAGCTTTTAAGACCATGTCATACTGGGCTTGTTTTTGATTAAAAGGTTCTTTTTTCCACGCTTGATCTTTTTTTGTTAGAGTGGCGGATAATCTCTCTTTAGCTTGTACGGGTGCCTCTGCTGGAGCTGACATATGCTCTTTGAGCTTTTCGTCATACTCTGCAAATTTTACTTCCATATCAGCTAGCTTAGCTTTAAGTGCTTCGATTTCTGGTCCAACAGATTCCATAATAGCTTCAATAGCTACTTCTTCTGCTGCTCTAATTGGTTCATCACCAACTGTAATCTCTGCTCTATCATGATCAGCTAATTCAGTCTTTTCTTCTTCAATTGAATCAGATTTAACTTCCTTTTCGGATACTGCTTCAGAGCTCATTTCTTCCTCTGTAAGTGATCCTTGTCCAGTCTCTCCTGGACGATGATAGCCGGTTATTTTTCCTTCACCGTCGACTACGATTACAATACCAGACTTAGTAGTGTGCTCCCCTGAGGGTGCTGTCACTTCTTCGCCAGCCTCTGTAATAACATATAGAGTCTGTCCTACGGCAAATTCATCGGATTCCTTATTGGTAATCTTAGTGCCGTCAACAAGTTCAGCCGAATCAAATGATTCAGCCTTAATCTCTGCGTTATTTTCGGATGTATTATTCTCTGTCAAGTTGAAGTACTTTTTAACCAACGTTTTTAATTCCTCTTTTTGCATAGTGAATTATTAATTGGGTTAATAAAAGTTTTACCATTATAAATAGGTATAAATATATATTTTTCAAAAAAGTTATCTAAACAGTTGCTTATTCGAGATAATTTTAATATCTTAGATATATGTAATAAGGTATTTATATAGTATTATAGAATTATTATTAAATAAAATATAATAAATGGTTAAATATGACTATGTATATAATATAACATATAATATAATAAAAATAAATAAAACATATACTAATGGAGAATAAAGTATGTACTAAATGTAATAAAGACTTACCTATAAGTGATTACTATACAATTAATAATAAGAAACAAAATAAAGTTTATACTTATAACTATTGTAAAAAATGTCATTATAATAAAATGACTAAAGAGACTGCTAAAAAATGGAGAGGAGAAAATACTGAACAATGGAAACAATTAAGTAAAGCTAATGGTACTAGATGGAGAGGAAAACTTAAAGGAGGGGTCTACATAGTTGTAACTGATAAAGGTTTATATGTAGGTAGTTCTGGATCACTAAGACTGAGATTAGCTCAACATAAAAGACCTTACAGTAAAGAATCAGTTCTTTATCATCACAAAGCTAAGTATATTACTTCATTTGTAATTGCAGAATCAGATGATGAACATACGAGATTAGATATAGAAAAGCACTGGATTAAATTACTCCAGCCAGCACTAAACACACATTGGAAAAAATAAATAAATAAATGGGTTTTAATTTTGATAAAAAGAAACAGGGAGAAGAAACTATATTCGTACAAATAGCTGCATATAGGGACCCTGAATTAGTTCCAACATTAAGAGATTTATTCTCAAAGGCTAAGCATCCAGATAGACTAAACGTATGTATAGCCTGGCAACATAACCCAGAAGACGACTGGGATAACTTAGACGAATTTCATGATAATACTAGATGTAACATTATTGATATCCCTTATAGCGATAGTAAGGGTGCTTGTTGGGCTAGAAACCTAATACAACAACAATACCGAGGTGAAGATTATACCTTACAATTAGACTCCCACCATAGGTTTATAGAAAATTGGGATGAAGAATGTATAACAATGTTAAAGGGGTTAATTAACCTGGGTAACGACAAACCTTTACTTACTAGTTATATTCCTTCTTATAATCCAGAAAATGAACCTGACGGACGGGTCAATCATCCATGGGGTATGTCTTTCGATAGATTTACCCCTGAGGGTGTAGTATTCTTTCTACCCTATTACATAGATAATAAACCCTTACATCCTATACCAGCTAGATTCTTTTCTGCTCACTTTGCCTTTACTTTAGGTAAACATGCTATAGAAGTACAACATGATCCAGAATATTATTTTCACGGAGAAGAAATAACATTAGCAGTTAGATCTTATACTCACGGTTATAATTTATTTCACCCCAATAAAGTTTTAGCTTGGCATGAATATACTAGAAAAGGTAGAACTAAACAATGGGATGACGATAAGGAATGGGGAGCTAGAAATAAAGCTTGTCATGCTAAAGTAAGAAGCTTACTACATGTTGATAGTGAAGATGAAATAAAAGAAACTAAATACGGCTTAGGTACAGTTAGAACTCTAGAAGATTACGAAATATATGCTGGTATAAAATTTAAAGAAAGAGCTATATCAGATAGAACTAAAGCTAATAATCATCCTCCTGGTAATAAAGAAGATACTTATAGTGCAGAATTTAAACATGCTATAGATTTAAATCACTATGACTTTCCTTTAGACGATTATACTTTTTGTGCTTTTATATTTGAAGATAAAGATGGTACTCAAATACATAGAGAAGATATGGATGGAGAACAATTTAACAACAAAGTTAAAGCAGCTAGAGATGGCGGAGACTTTACTATATGGAAATCTTATACAGGTCCTAAACCTCATCAAATAATTATATGGCCAGGAAATAAAGATGGATGGCAAACTAAAAAAATAATGGTACTATGAACAACTTACTAACAGGAGTATGTAACAATATAGAGCAAAACATAGATAAAATATTACTATGGAAAAACTCATTTGAAGCAGTAACTAATAACGATGATGTTATCTTAGTTGCTTATAATCCTACTGGACCAGATATAAAAGCATTAGAAAAACATAATATTAGATATCAAGGTATAAGAGAAAATAGTAATGAAACAGTCAATAATATGAGATTATTACCTATGGCTGATTTCTTAGAAGATAATAAACAGTACTATAATAAAGTTTTATACACAGATGTATTTGACGTAGCTTTTTTAAAAGACCCTTTCCTTAAAATAACTGATGAAGCTGATATATTTGTAGCAGGAGAAGGAGTTTTACATAGAGAAGAGCCTTGGAATACTGATGTTATGAATAAATGTTTTCCTTCTTATACTCAACCTACTAAAGATCAAGAGGTATATTGTAGTGGAGTTATAGCTGGAGATATAGAAGTATTATCTAAATACTTAAGACAAATGAATACTGAATGTTTAACTAGTAAAAAAGGTCATGATATAGAAGATCAAGCTGCTATGAACATAGTAATTTATAAAGATATATTTGCTGTTAAAAAATTTAACTTAACAGATAATTGGTGTATACATATGGCTGTAGCAGGTCCTACACAGTTTTTTGAAGCTTGGGGATTTGGGGATAGAATAAAACAAAGATATGGTTTAGTTCCTAGATGGCAAGACTATGATATAGTACACCAGTTTAACCGTACCCCAGAAATACATAAAATATTAACAAAATTGTATGCATAAGAATATAGTTTGTACTTATAAACCAACATATAATGCTTATAAAAGCTATTGGGATAAACAAAATATAGAGTTTGATTACCTAACAGATGTAACAACTCATTCTTTACCAAAAGGTTTACAGTATACAGAACAAGATATTAGGAATAGCTTTAACTTTACTGATAGCGTTAGTCCTAAACACTATTATAATTCCTACGGCAACCGAAATGTAATTTGGTTTTATGCACATTTTAGAATGTTATACTACTATATTCACAATAAAGGTTACGATTACTATTGGTTCTATGACGATGATGTGACGGTTGCCGATTGGGATTTATTTTATAAAGGTTTTGAGAATAATACTAGTGATTTTATTTCACTGTATTGTTTTAAACATCCATTAGTAAGTCAACAGATAAATATACCTAAAATTAACGAAAACAGTTATTCTGGTGCTCAATGGTTTATGAGATTTCCAGGATATAACGATAGGTTACCTAGAACTTGTAATAATCTATTTGGTTCATTTTTTCCTATTGTTAGGTTTAGTAAAAGATCTTTAAACTTATTAATGAAACATTTAAAGTCTGGAATGTATGGTTACTCAGAAGGATTTGTACCAACTATACTTAACCATCACGGTTATACTTTAGATACTATTTTTGACGAAAACTCTAATAGTAAACATTTCGATAATGATAAAGTAAACGTATTACATAAACATACTAAAATAAATTGGGAATGGATATAAAACCAGTTATAGTTCAATCGTTATTTGATATAAAAAGAGATAAGTGGGATAACTTTAAAATGTCTTACCATACTTATTTACATTGGATGAGAAATGTTCTCTCTATAGATAATCCTATAGTAATATATACAGAAGAGAAATTTTTTAAAGCTATATACGATAATAGAAAGGTATATGATCCTACAATGGAGAATACTAAGATTATCGTACAGAAGACAGAAGATCTAACTGCTTATAAGTTATTCTATAAGAGACTAGAAAATCTAATGCAGACACAAGAATTTACAGATAAGGCACACTTTGATGTACCTGAAATGACTAAACCTTTATATAATACTATTATGTTTAATAAATTATATTGGTTAAGAAATGCTAGAGACAATAAATTCTTTAACGGAGATGTTTATGTTTGGAAAGACGCTGGTACTTATAGAGAAGATATACTAAGTTATGCTCATAAGAAATGGCCAGATCCTAAAAAGATAGATATAACTAAACCTACATTTTTCTCTCACCATGAAAAAATTAGTATTCATAATATAGAATCACATGCATTATCTCAAATGAGATTTATACATGGTACTTGTTTCTTTGTACCTAACGATACCTTAGACTCTCTAATAGATGAAATGGAAATAACTATTGATAATAGTTTAAAAAATAAATATATTGGTAGTGATGAGAAGATGTTTGATATAACGTATTTAAGATCTCCTGATAACTATAAATTAATTAAGTCTAATTGGAGAGAATATTTTCCTTTATTTAGTTGGTAGTTTAAAATAAAGTTCTTATATTGTATATGTACAAATGGGCACTCTTAGCCCGTACTATTTTATTTTTTTATACATAGTTCTGAGACCCCGAATTGAAACACCGGGGTTTCTCTTTATATATAAGTATATAAATATATATTAATGTTGTTTCTTAGCTTGAACAAACTTATCGGCAAAGAAGCCTTCTACGGAGAATCCTTTGATCTCTCCTGCTTTAACTTTTTCCCAAACAGACATATCTTCGATCTTATATTGACCAAACCAAGTACCTGCTGGATAATTAAATCCATATACTTGTTGTTTGTCTTTCATTTCATCTTCTACTATCCAAGTAGAAACCATATATCCATCTACAGTATTGTCTGGGTTATGCTCTAGATTTACTGAATCGATATGTTTATCTTTCATCATCTTTTGAGCTATTTGTTTTATTGTATCTTGACTAAAGAATACATAGTAAGGTTCTCCTTGTTCATCTAGTCTAAAAATTAATTTATCTGGAATCATTAAAGGACCTACAACCATCTGTTGTTCTTTATCTAAAGCAAAGGTATATTTCGCGTTACTCCCGTGTTTAGCAAATGTCTCTGCACTGTTCTCTTCTCTAATAGACTCTAACTTATTCTTAGCCCATTCTATACCTGCTCTACCACCCCAAGCATCTACCATTAGTCCACCACACCCTTCTGAGTAAGGAACGTCTTCATGTTGTAAATGTCTAGCAAATGAAGCCATTCTAGCAATAGTCTCTTCTGATATTGCTCGTTTGTTAGCAAGCTGGTTAGCTCTTGCCCATCCAACTCTTGTACCACAGTCGTTATCTGGATGTTCGTCTTTCCATTCAAGAGCTCTTTTGGCAGCATTTGTTGCAGATTCAGGGTAATCAGTAAAGGATTCAAATTGATATTGCTCTAGTAGATCATCGGTTAAGTCAGAATGCTCTTTACAGGGCATATACCATACTTTTCCGTCTATCTCATGTTCATGATGTCCCTCACATCCTAACTGTAAAGCTACTTTTTCAGCTTCTTCTATAGTATCGAATAGGGGTTTACCATCATCTATTATTGACTCAAAGTTTTTTTTTAAGGCATCATAACATATAGCTGCTGCCTGATCTTCGTCGTATCCTTCTTTTTTAAGTACTGGAATACATCTACCAATATACTCATCTCTACCTTCACCAGGCATTCTTTCTACAAATAGCTCTTTTTCTATTATTTGTTTAATAACAAAATCTTCTATTTCTTTATTATTAAATGCATAGAAGTCTGCTTCCATAGCTGGTTCTTCTACCAATGCTACTGCATCTACTCCTGTTAGTTTATCTAGTTCGTCAATAAGTAATTCGAAAATCTTCATAAATATAAATAGGTTTTATCCTCCCAACGTTCTTCTGTTGTTTAATTTAGCATCTGCCTCTTGAGCATTTCTAGCATCTCCTGAGAGTACATAAGCTTTAATTGTTGGTTCTGGACATATTTCTTGTACTGGTGCTTGTTGTGGTGTCGGTGCAGCTGCAGGACCTCCTGCTCCTAACCCTGCTGAAGACATAGAAGGCATTGGGACATCTCCTCCTACTCCTTTACTAGCTTTTTTAGCTCCTCTAACAGCTGAGACTACTGCTGCGATGATTCCTGCTGCTTGAACTGCATAAGCTATAAGTAATGGAATATTTGCTGGAAATCCAACTGCTGCTGTTTTAGCTGCACCTGTAGCTGTTGCTACTGTAGCTTCTGAAGCTTTTAATGTTGCAAAAGTAATTGTCTTTTTAGCCTCCATAAACAATTCCTTAGCAGCTAATACTTGTTTTGCTATTAGAGCAGCTCTACCTACCTTACTTTCAGCTCCTACTATAGCTATAAGATTATCTAAACCTTGTCTTTTAGCAGCATCTAACTTCATTTGATTGTCAATAACCGCTAATGTATAAGCAGCTTCATCTGCTACTTTCTGATGGTTTATTATTTCTACAGTTTGAGCAGTAAGACCTGCAACTTCTATTTCTTCTAGTCCTTTAGCCTTAAGAGTATTTACTGTAGTTACTTTCTCTCTTATAACTACATCAGACATTCCTTCTCTTATTCTCTTTTGTTCAGCTGCCTGTAAAGCTAATAGTTCTGTTTCTTTTTTGTATATTTCTTCTTTTTCAGCATTAGCAGCTTTTAAGTTTGTTAATTCAGTTTCAATTAACTCCTGTCTAATCCTAAATATTTCTTTAGCATCTTCTCCTGCTGCCTGTGCTATAGCTAATTCTCTTTGTAATTCTTGTATAGCTAAGTCTGTAGTTTCTACTATAGCCATTTGAGCTCTTTCTGCTGCATCTGGTAAAATACCTAAGAACTCTAGTACTGGTCTAGCAGCATCCATTAAATCTCCAAAAAGATTCTTTATTCCTTCTATTGCCTGACCTATGAAAGGTACTGAGTTAGCAAATTTCTTAGCTCCTGCTGTTATATCGTCCCAATAAGCTATAACGGTACCTAATGCTACTATAAATGCACCAATACCTGTAGCAATTAAAGCTTTAGATGTTGTACTACCAAATAATTTAGCAGCAATACCACTCTTCTTCATTACTAAAGAAAGGTTACCAAATCCTTCTGCGACATCTTTAACTCCTAAACCTACTGCAATGGCAGATGCTGCTTTCTTTTCAAATTCTCCAAAAGCTTCTGATTCTACTCCTAATACTCCTAAAGTACCGACTACTGTAGCTAAGGAACCACCAAATACTCTAGCTGCTCCATCAGCAGCCATAAGTTTATCCTCTAGCTTTAAACCCTCTATCTCATTATTAGTTTTCTCTATCTCTTTATTAAGAGCTTGAGCTTCTTTAGATAAATTCTTAAAGGCTTCACTATTTCTATCGACATCCCTTAACTCCTCATTAATCTGAGCTAACTCATCTTCGAGTTGTCCGAGCGTTTTCGATTCGACATCGATTTCGACTTTATAAGTTTTTGTAGCCATGTATATAAATAAAGTTAAATTTTATTCCTGGTCAGGTAATTCCATGTCAGGTATATCCCTCATTGGTACCCCAGCCTCTTGAAGTAACTCAACTACTCTTTTCATTTCATCTATTGGTAATTCTTTTACTTTCATTATGTTGTAATATTATATGTTACGTTAGGTGTTAGCGTACTTATTCCAGTCATTACTACAGGGCCAGTACTCTCTGGTGTATAAGCTACTCCATTTGCATCAGTGTAAGTTTCTCCTGGAGTAAAAGTACCTGACCAAGTACCACTACTACCGTCACTACCTTGAATTAAACCAGATAGACTAACGCTTCCTGGATTACCAAATCCATTTCCGTTTATAATTCCTGCTGATACTGTTCCTCCAGTCCTATCATATGTAAACTGTGTTAAAGCATACTGTGAAGCATTACCAACTCCTCCTATACCATATCCTTTATCTATTGGGAAGAAATAAGGAGCACTTCCAGTGTAACAGTTAGTACCCGGTAAACTTATTTGAGTTGTAGTAGGAGTAACCGGTGTACCAAATCCAAATACTGAAGGACAACCAAATAAAGTACCTCTATGGAATCCATCCGTTGCATTAAAAAAGGTACCTGCCTGGAATCTCCAACCATTACTTAGTGTTGGGTTAACAATTGGTGTAGGTGTAGGAGTAACTCCTGGTACTGGTGTAGGTGTAGGCGGAGGACCATCTTTATATACTACTAATTGAGTTTGACATTCGTTAGTATTAGATTTTATAACATACTGAGTACATATCTCATCAGTACAATACCCAGCTGCTAAACTAGCAGAAGATACGTTCTGAGCTATTTCATTTCCTGGATCAGCACTCTCACAGTAGATAGTAAAGTTACCTACTTCTGATGATCCTGTTGTTAATTGTAATGTTACTGATCCTGCCATTATGGACAATTTGTTAATAGTTGTATTCTACCATCTGATGCTATCAATGCTGCTTTCCTAACAAATGGTGAAGTACCTCCACCTTCTTCTAGTGACCAATATTGACCTCCTCCGTTAAATGGTGTACTTAAGCTTGAATTAGTATAAATATAATCGTTAGCTTGTAGCTGTGGTACATCTGCTGTAGAGTATACTACATTTAATCCTGTATCTGCACATGCATTACTTACGTTTCCATGAGAAGTATTCCCTCTATAAATTTGTACTGCTGAAGGAGTAGGACTAGGTGTAGGTGTTGCTGTTGGAGTTATACAAGTCGCAGCATAAGTAACGTTACCGTTTTGATCTACTCTTATTTCTCTTTCTGGTGTAGTATCATTTGCTGTACCTACTCCATAATAATCATTTCCTCCATTAAATGGTGTTGTAAGATTAGCATCAGCATACATTATATCTCCATTCTGAATATTTAATCCCCTAGTTCTAGTTGTATAGAAGTCTCCATCTGTAGCTGTTGCTCCACATACTATACCTATAATTGTTTGAGCAGTAGTTTTATTTAACGCATAAACCGTATCTGTTGGTGTTGGAGTAGGCGTAGGTGTACTACTTGGTGTAGGTGTAGGTGGTATAGGTGTCGGACTAGGAGTCGGAGTTGGTGTTGGACCACCTGGTGTAGCAGTTGGAGTAGGAGTTATTGGACAATTGTTACATATCTGTATATTTGATATACCAACACCTGCTGTATAGTCCATTATTACTTCAAATGGTTGACCTGACATAAATGGTCCTTCGAAATCTGGATTTACTGTTGATAATGCTAAGTAACTTCCTGTATATTCATTAGATCCTGATACATCTAAGTAAACTCTATCACCATTCTGTATATCCATTGCTCTAGTTGGTCCACTTATATAATATTGTTGCCATCCTGAGTTGAATATTGTATCTCCACAACTAAATGAACTGTTAATAAATCTAGTCTCGTCTCCTACGTAAGCACTATATCCTTGTGTATTAGGTACTGCAGCACAAGATCCTGAATCATCTCCTCTTAATGTTAATCCCCCAGTTCCACCTGTAATTAAGCTATAAGATATTCTTCTTGAGAATGATCCTGTCTCGTAACCGTAACATTTATAGTCATTCGATATTGCATATTTAGTTGAGTCTGCTAATTGTTGTGTAAGTGCTGCATCAACATAAATCTTATCACCATCCTGTGCATTTGCTACATCGGTAAAGGCTGTAGTATACCTTACTGTATTTATTTCTCCTACTTCAGCAGAACATTGATCTGTATTAGTAGCTGAACTACCTACACTACTAAATAATTGGAATGCACTACCTGATCCACAGTTTTCTCTAAAGACTGTTATACATCCTGTATTACTTATTGCAGTAGTTATTCTAGCTGTACCGTAAGTATCAGTTCCTGAACCAGAATCTATTGTTGAACCACTTTGGAATATTGCAAAGTTAAGATTACCACCTTGGAATCCATTCTGTAAGTAAGGATCACTGTAGAAACATCCTGATTCATCTACTGCTATATCTTCTAATGGTTTACTGTGGTAAACTGATCCTGTTAATGGTACAAAACATCCAAATCCAAATGTATATCCTTGTGAAATACTGGAACTATACAATGCTGGTGGTAAAGTTGGAGTAGGTGTTGGTGTTGCAGGTATACAAGTGCTAACACTTTGTGCTCCATTAATTAATAAGTATCTAAAGCTACTACCTGTTACAGCATATCCAGTAGATCCAGAAATATCTGAGATTACAAAGTTAGTATTATCTTGTAATTCAACATTTAAGTCAGAATTAGCATATAATCTAGTTCCTGTAGTTAATTGAGCTGAAGAACTAATAGTATCAGAATAAACTGTGTAGTTTTGTGGTTGAGCACAAGGATCTAAACTTAAATTACTTGTTCTACTAGCAGAGAATTGATATACTTCAGTTCCACATGTTTGATATAGTGAAATTACACCAGTTCCGTTAATAATTACAATAGCTCTTGATTCCGAATAAGCATTTCCTTGAGAATCTATAGAAGCTGATTGATGTATCATGTATCTACCACTACTTCCTTGATAAGGTATCTGAGTTTGTATGTCTGTATAAGCAACTCCTGTATTATTTTGTAATAAAGTAGCTAAATCATCTCTTAAGAATACACTTCCTGTTGGAGGATTGAAACATCCTTCACCTCCTATTACTGAACCAGCGTCTATTGAAGCACTAGTTACATTTAGAGGTATTGTTGGTGTTGGGGTTGGTGTAGCATATACACAAGTACTAATATTATTAGCACCTCCAATTAAATTGTATTTAAATGAACTACCAGTACTAATGTAAGAATCACTAGCTGAAATATCAGATATAGCATATAAATGGTTATCAAATAATTCTGTTGTTAATGTAGCATTAATATAAATTCTATCTCCTGATGTAATATCATTTACTGCACTAAAGTCTCTAGTATAATATGTTTGAGTTAATGGTTTAGAACAAGGATCAACGTTTAAGTTTTGTTGAGGAGTACCAAAGAATTGATAAATTGATCCTGAACAATCTTGACCCTGTACTGATGGTGAACCTGCATTACTTACTGACCAAACAGCATTGTCACTACCACTTTGGAATCTAAAGTATCTATTAGCTCCCTGGAATACAGTTGTTAAATTACTATCTGTGTATATTGTAGCACCAGTAGGCCAGTTTGGAATTATTTTATTAGTAAATAATGACTGAGTTAATGGAGCAGTACAAAGATTACTAGTAAGACTATTCTCTGATGCACTAATTGGGAATGCTACAAGAGGTGTAGGTGTTGGTGTTGCATTTGGAGTAGCCGTAGGTGTAGGACAAATACTTAAATTAGTAAATTGACCAGTATTTAACAATCCTGCAATATATGGTGAACCACTTAATGGTGCTTCGTTAATACCGTAGTATAAATTATTACCTCCTTGATCCCATAATTGAGTTAAAGCAGTATCTTCATAGAATAATGAAGCAGTAGTAATTGTTTCTATTGCTCCTAATGAACTATAAGCTATATAAGCATCTGTATCGTCTACACAAGCATCTCCTAAGTTTAAATGAGCAGAAGTAAATCTATACTCATTAACTCCAGCTGGTAATGTTGCTGTAGGTGCAGGAGTAGCACTTGGAGTAGGTGTTGGACCTGCTGTAGCTGTTGGAGTCGATGTCTGTATCGGTGTAGCAGTAGGAGTTGGTGATGGTGTTGGTGTAGGTCCTACTGGTGTTGGTACAAATGTTGGAGTAGGTGTAGGAGTATTTAAGTCACAATCTAAACTACTTGTAGTAGCAGTAACTGTAAATGTACATCCTGTAAAGTCTAATCCTTCGAAATAAGCTGGATAAAGTTTAATTAACTCTACTGTAGCTATATCATCATCTGATAAGTTAAATCCTTGAATTAAATTTATACGATAAAAAGTATCCTTAATGAATACTCTATCGTTTAAGTTAATATTATAATATTCGTTTTGAGTGAACTGTAAGTCCATCGTTACTTTAACACTATCTTCCCAGTATAAACTCTCAATATAGGTAGCCCAATAGTCATCATAAGCATTAGTACCACCAGTTAAGTTGTTTGTATTACTAAAAGGAGCATAAGTTGTGTTATAGTTTAAGTTTTTTGAGGTATTTAATGCTGGAGCGTTAGAAATATTAGCTATAGTAGCATAACTACCAGTAAATAAGTTAGAAACTCCTCCTCCTGCTGGTCCTACATATATTCCAGTACCATTAGCTGTAGTTGGTAGAGTACCATTAACTTTATAACCTAATCTAGGTTTAAAAGCATAAGATTTTACTTGACTACTCTCTAATTTATATAAATGAGGAAAAATAAAGTTAGTTGATGTATCTATTTGTAAAGATCCATTACCACCTGTACCTGTTCCTGTAGCATCTGTTGCAAATGGACCTCCTGGTATAGTAGGAGCAAAATAATCACCTATAGTTTTCTTTCCTAATGAAACATTATTATCTGCAATTAATCTCAAACTACCATATTGTCTATATGGATCAGTTTCTTTAGCTACCTTAGAAAATCTATCGTTATCTTCTTTATCAGTTAAGATAATTTCTTTTGGTTGTTCATCTACTGTATGATTTATAGCAATACGAGTAGCTGTATTATATTTTTCAGTCCAATCTTTAATTGCACCTGATCTCATCCAATTATCAAAAGAATCTATAGAAATAATTCTTTCTTGACCTTTAACTGGACTAAGAACTAAATTAAATTTATTTACTAAACCTTTTAATATATCTAACGACTTAGTATTACCACCAAACTGTCTTCCCATGTTAACTGTAGCACCTACAGTAGCTTGAGGAGCTTGAGTACATTTAAAATCACTACTAAATCCAAATAAAGTTAAATTAGGTGGAGTGTTTCCTGAAACGTATTTATAAGATACGCTAAGAAATACCTCATTAGTTGATGAAGCATAAAATTGAGCACCTACAGATAAAGAAATAGCAACAAATCCATCTGCAGCAGTTAATGTTCTAGTTTGAGAAGATCTATTAGTACCCGTAACTACTCCTCCTGATCTACTACCTTGCATTAAAGTTAGAGTAACTTCAACAGTAGAGTTGAAAAACGAAACAGGATTAAAAAAAGTTATTTGACCTTCAAAAGTATGGTCACCAATACCTGCTATTTGATAATAATGATCTGTAGTATTAAAAGCATTAGTAGGATCAGAAGTAACTTGATCTAATTCTAAAAGATCTATGTTTGTATTTCCTTGAGCTGGTGTAACAATTGTTTGATTGTTTAGCTGACCAGCATCACAAGTAGCTACCTGCCCTGGTTCTCCTACGATTCCTAAACCTTCTTGAGCTTTAGGTAAAATATATAAGTCATCAAAGTCACTACCACTAACAAAACTACCGGTATATCTAAATCCTACTTGATCAAATATAACATCTAAAGTATCTTTTACTTTAACTGCTGGTACTAACTGTTGTGCTTGTAGTGGGGTTAAACTATTATCTAAATAATTTCCTGCTGATGAACCTGATTCTCTAAAAGCAAACCAAGGTAATTGTATATTTTCAGGATCTTCAAAGCCATAAAAAGCTAAAGGATAGTAAACTGAACCAGATAATAGTTCATCATTCCATGATCCTGTTATATTAGCATAGTCTAAAGTATGGTTTAAGTAATCCCAACTACCTGATGCTATTAATTTACTTCCTAATGCATCATTAAACGTTACTACTTGGTCAGTTATACGACATTTATAGGTTACAAAGCCCATATCATCTGCAATAACCTCTAATAACTGGAATTGTCCGTCTAAGACTGTCTCTCCGTTTAAAATAATGTATCCTGTAATACTATTATAAAATGCAGGAACGCCGTTAGTACCGACGTTGTATGCATGTTTAAAAAATGTATTGTTTTCTTTAGTTCCTGGTAGATCGAATTGCTGAGAGCCTACTCCAAAGAAAGATCCGATGTCTTGATTCTCAACAGCTGAGATATCAATCCTTAGTGGAATATTATTATCAATGTCTAAGTCATAAGTTGTTCCATCGTGTATGACTCTAACAATTACATCTGCCATTTTATCTACCTAATTGTTGGTTTGCGTATTCGAATGTAATATCGTATTGGAATGTTTTTTGACTTCTTTTGTTAGTATTATGAACATAAGAACCATTTGTAATTACAACAGGAAGAAAATTATCTCCACTTTGTACAAATACAGAAGGAGATTCTAACATTTCACTCATCCATTCTGCTTGTTGTTGATCTAACCAATCCGTTGATACATTTATTACATCGTTATATTGTATGTTAAAATTATCTTTACCTCTTCTTGTAGGATTATAAACTGACAATTGACCAGAGTAATTAACCATGGGTCTAGTTATAGACTGTCTAGACATTGCTGTAGTTTTTCTTTGTGGTAAATTCCAACCAAAGTAATCCCAAAAGCCAAATTTATTTATAAAAGCAAATCTTAGTCTTTCATAGTTACAATTATCTGCTTTATTGAAAGTATAATTTTGTGAGTCAACTGAGACAGTAATTGTATCCCATCCAGTAACTCCTATATTTTTTCCACCTACCGGTATAGTATTAAATCCACTTACTAAATTATAAGTAGAAACTGGTCCTGGATTATAATTTACTTGAGCGGTAGTTAAACTTCCATCATTATAAATTGATAGAGTTTGATATTCATCTTCAGTTATATCTAGATCTGTTTGAGGCATGTTACTTAAAACATCTTGTGCCTGCCAATTGAAACTAGTTCCATTATTAGGATCTACTACAGCACCAAATACTTGTGCTGGTGACGTTGATACATTTGGATTACCTGGACTACCATTACCATCGTATAAAGTAACAGAAGAAGATACTGATGTACCATACTCTTCACCAAATAAAATATCAAATGTTTGTACTGAAGCTACTGGTAATATATTAGTAGATGTTTTCCAATTTTGATCGTAGTCAATATAGTCATTAAGTATTCTTGAAGGATCAAATACTCCTGCTCCTTGAGGATTAGGATACTGTCTTATTCTAGTTAGTAAAGCTCCTCCTTGCTTAACGTCCATAACATACTGATACTGAGGTTGACCAGATTCTGTAGATGTAATCGTATACAACAAATGAGTATATGTTGCATTAGGATACGGTGGTTGTGCGTTTACTGTTATCATTATTTTCTAAATACTTTTTCGAATTGACTATCTAAATATTTTTCTAAAGCTTTATCTGTCTTAGCATTAAATCTTGTTTCTTCCCAAGCATCATTAATAAATGGTTGAGCAGCCATTTTATATGTACCGCTGTTAACGTATTGACCATAGTACAGCATATCTACGCCGGATTTAACCGTCTCTCCGCTTATATCTGCAAACGTCTTTATACTATCTTTAAGAGCACCATATTTAGGAGGCTGAGGACCTTTATCCCTAACTGGTACTAAACGTTTAAGATTATTCTCAAACTCTTTACCGAATGCCTTTAAAGACTGTAATAATGCTTCTTTCTCTGTCATTATGGGTTACAAGTATTAGGTGATGCACAAGTTAATGAACCAGACATTATTTCTACTCTCTTAATTGCATTAGGATTAGTAGGATCGTAATCCGGTGTTCCTGGTATTGCTTTATTTCCATACATTACTATAAAGTCATTTCTTTCATCTACTCCATGTATGTTACCGAAGTAAGAATAATATCTTTCTACTGTATTGTTTGGTTGTAAACTTTCTGGTGTAGTTAATTCTTTATTATCCCATACTGATGCTCCTATAAAGTCATTTATAGTTATTGCACTACCTGATATAGTACATCCGTAAGGAGGATTAAAGTCTGCTGCACTACCGGTTGGATATTCACTAGCAATATATATTGTAGTAGCTCCTCCAGAACCACCTCCACATTGACTATTCATTTGATCTGTTCTATTTTGAATAGCTTCATTTAATGTAGCTTTTTCTGCTTCTAAAGCACTATCGTAGAACCTTACTGGCCAAGGATAAGCTGGTTTAGAACTAGCTGATTCTATATCTCCATAATAGTAAGCTCCTGATTGATCATCTCTAACAAATCCTCTTACATATAATGTACTATTTATACCAGTTTCTAAACTATACTCCCAAGGATTTAATCCTATTTGACTAGAAGTATATGAATTACCTTCCATCATTGCAGTTGCATTAGATCCAGTACTCCATTGGAATCCATATTGATCAAAGTTTCTACCTGCAAAGTCATCTACCTGAGCACTAATTAATGAACTACTAACTGTTTGTGGTATAGATGTCCTAGTTTCTATTATTGGGAATGCACAAGGTACTAAAGTATTAACAATGTTACTAGCTGTAAATTGCATCCATTCAATATCTATTGCTGCATAAGAAGGAGTAGCTGCTACTGATTCACTACCATAAGCTAATCTATAAGCAGATCCATCTGATATAGCTGAACCTGTATATATGTTTGTTAAGCCTTCATTAGAGTAAACTGATTTACCTACTATTCTATCTGGCCATACAGGATCTGTATCTCTCCAATCAACATAAACACTTTCGAAGTTTAGTGATTGAGATAAGTCACAACTTCCTGACAACGACCCTGATTGATTGTTATGATCTATTTTAAATTCAAAGTAGACCGGAGCTGCCGTTGGTGACGGAGTCGGAGTTGGAGGAACTGTAGGTAGTGGTGTAGCCGTTGGCGTAGGACTAGTAGTAGGTGTAGGTGTTGGACTACCTCCTGGTGTACTTGTCGGAGTAGCTGTTGGCTGAACCGGAGTTGATGTTGGTGTACCCGTTGGAGTACTTGTAGGTGTAGAGGTTGGAGTACTAGTTGGAGTCGACGTTGGTGTGGCTGTCGGAGGCGGTGTTGCTGTTGCCGTAGGCCATACTTGTGGATAGTCACAATAGTTCCAATTGAAAGGTGTAGCAACTTCAATAGTTGCAACCCATCCAAACACTCTATCTTGAAATGCTTCATTAACCGGACTTAAGTCGGTCATTGATATTTCGTATACTTGTTGACGTTCTGCTGGTCCAAAATTAAACCAAGCAATTGTGTCATATATTCTTTGTTCTGTTTCTGATAAAACTCTAACTGGTGATTGATCCGATAAAGACGGAACATCCATAGAGTATAATTCAAATGTTAGACTTCTTACTTTATCTACTACACCTGGTGATGATATAGGTCTAAGATAAACATAAGGATAATTTTTATTTACGGCATTAGCGTCTAAAAAATCTATAGTACCGGTATCAAATGTAGCAACTGCAATAGAGGCATTAGTAGCAGCCTGAAACTGTTCTATAATATCTCTATATGTTAAATTATTTTTTGGGTAACTCATGATCGTTTCATAGTTTGTATTGCCTGTTTCTCTAATCTTTGTACTTCAGCATTGTAATCTTTATCTATCTCTAAATAGTTCATAGCAGTTAGAAAGTTTACGTCAGTAATGGATTTGTCTCCTGTAATTTGTAATATACCGGACTTAGAGAGGTTGTAAAGAGTCCCCCACCAGCCCCAGTGGTTAGAGAAAGAAGATCCATCTGATCCTTCATCATCTCCTTGTGTATTGTCTTTGTTATTTTCTTCTCCAAAAAAAGAATATTTGTCGAGTAGAGATTTACGGTCGACAAAAAAAAACTAAGAGCTCCTAAAAATATATGTGCTGGAAAGTCTTTAAATGTTTCTTCTACTTGCTTACGTTTATCTGAGTCATACTCTTCTGTCTTATACCAATCAAAAACATTCTCTACTTTATTCTTTAACATTTTTATTTTTTGTTTGATATGAAACTCTAAAGATTTAAATCTATGTGACTTGATAGGACGATAAAATATCGCTGCTACTTTGTGAGCATTAGCTTCAAAATCCTGTACTAAGTTTTCTAAGTCAATATACTCTCCTAAGGTAGAGGCTTTTACTGGTGAATAACCGTACAATACACCGTTCCATTCAATGATAGAGTGGAACTCCTGCTTGTGATCTACAATCTCACTAAAGTGGTTAGCTAGATCTGTTAAAGATGAGAGAGACCATTTACGGACATCACTCTTTTCCTTACCTGTTATAGCAGATACAGTGTGTACTAGCCTACCAAAATTACTATCACCCTTATAACCGTTCAGTTTTACGTACTGATCTATGGTTAAATAATCGGGTAATGTGATATCGAAAGAAGTATTTGACATAAAAATAAATATTTAAATAAGTTTTTAACGGGTGGGTAATGTAAATCTTTGTTTGCCTACTTTAGATTGGAGGGTTTTTATCTTAATCGGCTTACGATCCATGAAGGCGACCCGCGAATAATTGGCTAACATCAACGAATCTATGTGATCATCCTTGTATCCGGTAGCGTGACTAAACGTTAATTTACCGTTAGGACTTAATTTGTATGTATAAGAACCAAATTCACGATGAAGAGCCGGTAGTAAATCACGAGTTGGTAACTCGACATTCATTGATTCTATATCAGATATTAGTTTACGAACTAGGTCAGTCTTACGGTCTTGGGTCATATAAAATTCTTTTATACGTCGGAAGTGCGGACGAATCAGATCGGCCATTGCCTTTCCTATACCGTTACACTCTATAAGACCTCCGATGATGTTGTATTGTTTCATTATAGAGGTATACTTAGAGGCAATCTCCTGTAACGACAGGTTATTTAGCGTCTCTACATTAAGAACGGTACCGACTGGTGATAATATAGACAATACAGAAAAATCATCTGTTAGACCGGTATCTATTCCAATGAAAGCGTCTTGGCGACGGACCTGGAAATTAGTAATCGTAGAGACTTTGTCTATACCTATAAACACATCATTGTTAGAATCTACAAATTCTGCTTCAAACTCTTGTTTAAAAATGTCGGGTGGTAGGGATTTTTTAGCCTCACTAACCAAGATATTCGATACATAAGGACATTCGGTTAGAGGAAACTTAAAAGCAACCACACCTTCTTTGTTGTACCAATTGTAAAAATGGTTCTTACCCTTGGGTGTTGATATCATTAAACATTTTTTACCGGACGGGTTCAATGTAGGAAGTATAGCCGTACCTAAAGCCGTCTCTTTAATAAAGGCAGTCTCATCTAAGATAAGATGTGTGAACCTAAATCCTCTAATGTTATCCGGAGAATCTGAAGATAAGAACTTTATAGTAGAACCGTTTATAAACGTTATGGTACCTTCCATACGATTGGAAGCCGATACTAAGTTTTCAGCCGTAGTCACTATTTGATCCATAACCGATTTAGCTTGAGAGTAAACAGGACTAATCCATCCTCCTTTTTGTGAAGGTTTCTGCAATAGCCAATATAATAATAAATTTATTCCTAATAATGTCTTACCCGATCCCCTAGGTGCTGCTACTACCCCAAATAACTCTTTAGTAGATGCAAACTTATCTATAAACTCTTTTTGTTTTTTATACGGTGTAAATAAAGTAATGTCCATATATGTGTTTTGTTAGGTCGGTAAAGGCCGGGTTTGTTATTCTGAGACTAAATCAAGAATTGTAGAGATAAAACTTTACGTCTACAGTAAACCCATTGACAACTTCTATCAATTTAAAATCTTTATAAGTTTTTTCTATGTAAGGGGTAAACCTTCTGCTTACTACATGATCATTGCCGGTACTATCTTCATCCATAGCATATATTAAAACCATCTTACCTATCTTAAATAACTTATCTAAATACTTCTTGTATACCTTCTCTTCAGTAAGGTGGTAGAGTACATCCAGACTAATAGCCATATCCTTCTTCTTAAATTGTGTCTCCCTTGAATAGAACGTATATGCCCCATTATCTTTAAACTTATGTATACATCTATCACGAGCAGATTTACTAACGTCATATCCAAAGTATTCCGGAACATCTATTAGTTCTATATTATTACCATCACCATGTCCTAAATCATTGATGGTGGTTATGTTATATTTTTTAATCAGAGAGTTTATTACATCGGCCTTATATACGGCTGAGTTACCATATGATCCTATACCGCTACTACCTCCTTGACTATATCTATCTTCCCAGAATTT
>Ga0181412_1000157_pt1 | contig 28733 bp, 13 predicted proteins | sample 35SPOviralmetaG_FD_130113 | JGI IMG/M metagenome (GOLD analysis project Ga0181412, IMG submission 130113) | Marine viral communities from the oligotrophic San Pedro Time Series (SPOT) site, San Pedro Channel, CA, USA - 35 SPOT_SRF_2012-08-15 | ecosystem: Environmental > Aquatic > Marine > Strait... | reverse complement strand
ATTTTTAGTTGAAGGAAAAAGACTTTACTGTATGAAATCTAATGATATTGTAATTAAGTATGAACACCAAGGAAACGAAGAAGAATATAATCCAAGCTGGGCAGCGAGCAGTTGAAGAGTTAATCAAAGTAGCTAAAGAAGCTATTGTTGATTCAGATGATGATATATCAGCTGACAGACTTAAAAATGCAGCAGCTACTAAAAAGCTAGCTATATTCGATGCCTTTGAAATACTTAATCGCATTGAAGAAGAAGAAAACTTATTAAACGAAAAACCTAAAGAAGTTAAGGAAGAAAGAACTTTTAAAGGATTTGCTGAAGGAAGATCTAAGAAATAATGTACGAACAAACGTTATATAAGATTTTAAAAGATCACATAAAGCCTAAGGTTTTAAAACGTATGAACCGTTATAAAAAATGGGAGTACGGTTATAACAAAGAACACGATATTGTTATAATAAGTAAAGACGGTACAATAGGTGATATATACGAAATACAAAACTTAAAAATAGCTTTACCAATAGCTAAGAATATACGTAAGTTTGAAACCAATAAGTGGGAATATACAGAGTATCCTAAAATATTAAAAAAAATAAAGTCAGTATTTGATTGGGAACAATATCCACTAGACTTTAAAGAAAAATGGTATGATTACATCGATAATGAGTTCGTCCGCAGGGAAGAAGGCTTTTGGTTCTATAATAAGAATGTGGCTACTTACCTTACTGGTACTCACTATATGTACTTGCAGTGGTCCAAAATTGATGTTGGGCAACCAGATTTTAGGGAATCAAACAGATTATTCTACATATTCTGGGAAGCTTGCAAGGCCGATCATAGGTCATATGGAATGTGCTACCTTAAAAATAGACGATCTGGATTTTCATTTATGGCGTCCGGGGAGTGCGTTAATATGGCAACCATATCAAGCGACTCTAGGTTTGGAATACTATCAAAGTCTGGACCTGATGCGAAGAAGATGTTTACGGACAAGGTTGTACCGATATCAGTTAATTACCCCTTCTTTTTCAAGCCGATACAGGACGGTATGGACAGGCCAAAGACAGAGCTTGCGTACAGAGTACCCGCGACAAAATACACCCGTAAGAAGCTCGAGAACAACGAAACGCTTAGAGAACTCGACGGCCTGGACACCACGATCGACTGGAAGAATACCGGTGACAACTCGTACGACGGTGAGAAACTCAGGTTACTCGTCCACGACGAAAGTGGTAAATGGGAGCGTCCGACGAACATCCTCAACAACTGGCGTGTCACGAAAACGTGTCTACGATTAGGGAGTAGAGTTATAGGCAAGTGTATGATGGGTTCAACAAGTAACTCATTAGACAAAGGCGGTGACAATTTTAAAAAACTATACAATGACTCAGACGTCACTCAACGAAATGCGAATGGACAAACTCGCTCTGGACTATATAGCTTGTTTATACCTATGGAGTGGAATTACGAAGGATACATTGATTCTTATGGATTACCTGTCTTCGACACACCAAAAAAAGCGAAGCAAGGACCTCAGGGTGAAACAATAGATTTAGGTGTAATAGAATATTGGGATAATGAAGTTGAAGGTCTTAAGCAAGATCAAGACGCTTTAAATGAGTTTTATAGACAATTTCCTCGCACAACTAAACACGCTTTTAGAGATGAATCAAAAGAATCTTTATTTAATCTAACTAAGATTTACGAGCAAATAGATTACAATGAAGATTTAAAAAATTCTTTAAGCGTAACTAAAGGATCTTTTCAATGGCAAAATGCTGAACAAGATACTAATGTTATATTTTTGCCTAACAATGACGGAAGGTTTTTAATATCTTGGGTTCCAGATGCAGAGATGCAAAATAAAAGATACTCTAAATATGGAACTAATTATCCTTCAAATGAACACGTTGGTGCTTTTGGTTGTGATCCATATGATATATCAGGTACAGTAGATAAAAGAGGTTCAAAAGGATCTTTGCATGGACTAACAAAATTTAGCATGGAAAACGCTCCTGCTAATCATTTTTTTTTAGAATATATCGCTAGACCTCAAACCGCCGAAATATTTTTTGAAGACGTATTAATGGCTTGTGTTTTTTATGGCATGCCAATACTTGTAGAAAATAATAAACCTAGGCTTTTATATTACTTTAAAAAAAGAGGATATAGAGGCTTTGCAATGAATAGACCTGATAAGAAATATAGCAAATTATCTATAACAGAAAGAGAGATAGGTGGAATACCAAACTCAAGTGAGGATATAAAACAAGCTCACGCATCAGCTATAGAAACATATATTGAAAATTTTGTAGGATTAAAAGAATCAGGTTATGGAGATTTATATTTTCAAAGAACTTTAGAAGACTGGGCAAAATTTAATATAAACAATAGAACAAAGCACGATGCCTCTATTAGCTCTGGTTTGGCTCTTATGGCTTGTAATAAGCATAGGTATTCACCAGTGAATAAAATAGATTTAAAACCTGTAGACCTAGGTATAAAAAGATATGACAATAGAGGAACTACATCTAAAATAATAAGTTAAATGAATATATACACTAATTCAAATAGCGCGTTTCCAAGTCAAGTTGTAAGCAATGCAGAAAAAGCAAGTATAGAGTATGGTAGTCAAGTTGCTATGGCTATTGAGTACGAATGGTTTAAATCTGGAAGAACTAACGGAAATCGATATTTAACAAATTGGAATAATTTTAACACGCTTAGACTTTACGCAAGAGGTGAGCAGCCAGTTCAAAAATATAAGGATGAATTATCTATTAATGGTGATTTGTCTTATTTAAATTTAGACTGGAAGCCGGTTCCAATTTTATCTAAATTTGTAGACATTGTAGTTAATGGCATATCTCAAAAAGCTTATGATATAAAAGCCTATGCGCAAGATCCGAGTTCTACTAAAAAAAGAACTGAATACGCAGCGAAAATACAAGAAAGCATGATGGCTAAAGATTACATAAATAATCTTAAGCAGGTACTAGGAGTCGATTTATATCAGAAAGATCCATCGTTAATTATTCCAGAAACAAAAGAAGAACTTGAACTTCACATGCAATTAGGTTATAAGCAGTCTATTGAAATAGCAGAAGAAGAAGCTATATCAACTGTTTTTGCTCAAAATAAATACGATTTAATTAGACGAAGATTAAACATGGACTTAACTGTTTGTGGTATTGCTGCAGCTAAAACTAGTTTTAACACGTCTAATGGTATCAAGGTGGATTATGTAGATCCAGCTTATATGGTTTATTCATATACAGAAGATCCTAACTTTGATGATATATATTACGTAGGTGAAATAAAATCCATAACAATACCAGAACTTAAAAAAGAGTTTCCAGATATTTCTAATGAAGAATTAGAGCGTATCCAAAAAATGCCAGGCAATAGGCAATATATAACTGGTTGGGGTGGATATGATGAAAACACTGTTCAGGTTTTATATTTTGATTATAAAACATACGAAGATCAGGTATTTAAAATAAAACAAACAGATCAAGGATTAATGAAGGCTATTGAAAAGCCTGATACATTTAATCCACCAGAAAGTGATATGTTTGAAAGAGTCTCTAGATCTATTGAGGTTCTTTACACAGGGGCTAAAGTAGTAGGAACTGATACAATGTTAAAGTGGGAACTTGCTGAAAACATGTCTAGGCCTTATGCTGATACTACTAAAGTTGAAATGAATTATTCTATTTGCGCTCCACGGATGTACAAAGGTCGTATTGATTCTTTAGTTAGCAAGTGCGTTGGATTTGCTGATATGATTCAACTTACACATTTAAAATTACAGCAAGTATTATCTCGCATGGTGCCAGATGGTGTGTATTTAGACATGGATGGGCTAGCTGAAGTTGACCTAGGAAACGGTACAAACTATAATCCTGCTGAAGCGTTGAATATGTATTTTCAAACAGGTTCTATTGTAGGTAGATCATTAACACAAGATGGCGAGCTCAACAGAGGTAAAGTTCCAATTCAAGAGCTACAAACCAGTAATGGTGGGGCTAAAATACAAAGCTTAATACAAACGTATCAATACTATTTGCAAATGATACGTGATGTAACAGGGCTTAATGAAGCTAGAGATGGTAGTTTGCCAGATCGTAATACTCTAGTAGGATTACAGAAATTAGCAGCTAGTGCATCTAATACTGCAACTAAACACATTAATCAGTCTAGTCTATATATAACATTAAAAACTGCTGAAAATATATCTCTTAAAATAGCTGACGCTTTAAATTTTCCTTTAACAGCTGAGTCTTTAAGAAACTCAATATCTGTATTTAATGTTAAAACATTAAAAGAAATAGAAGAGTTAAATCTATTTGACTTTGGTATATTCTTAGAATTAGAACCAGACGAAGAAGAGCAAGCTAAGTTAGAGCAGAATATACAAGTAGCTCTACAGAGTGGAGGTATTGATTTAGACGATGCTATTGATGTTCGCCAAATAAAAAACTTAAAATTAGCTAATCAAATGCTTAAAATTAAACGTAAGCATAAAATGATTTTAGATCAACAAAACCAACAGGCTAATATTCAAGCACAGGCTGAAGCTCAGTCTGAAACAGCTGAAAAAACAGCGATGGCAGAAGTTCAAAAACAAGAGGCTATTTCTGGTACAAAAGTTCAATACGAGCAGGCTAGAACTGAAATGGAGATTAAGAAAATGGAAGTTCAAGCTCAACTTGATAAACAAAAAATGCAATTGCAACATCAATATGATATGCAGTTAGCGCAAGTACAATCTCAAGCCAATTCTCAGAAAGATCAACAAAAAGAACAAGCCAAAAATCAGCGTATAAAAATGGAAGGTACGCAACAAAGCGAAATGATAAGCCAAAGAAAGAATGATGGTTTACCAATAAACTTTGAACAACAGCAAGACGTTAACGCTTTTATGTAAACGTTATTTAATTATTTAATTATATTATATTATGTCAGAACAAACAACAACACAAGAAAATGTGAAACAGGAAGGTGACTTTAAAATTAAAAAGAAAACCCCTAAAAAATTAGTTCCACAAAATGAAGAACCTATTAAAGTAAATATAAAAGAACCTTTAGTAGATGTGCCTTCAGATACAATAAAAGTAGTTATACCTACTGAAGACAAAAAAGAAGAAGATGCCATTCAAATCGGAGAAACAAAGGAAGTATCTGTGGAAGAACCATCCGGAGATAGCGCAGAGATGGGAGAACTTGTACCAGAGTCCAACGAGACTACTGAAGGGTTTTCTCCGATCCAAGAAGTAACAGAAGCCGAAGTTAAAAAAGTTGAAGCAGAAGTTAAAGAAGCTATAAGAGATGAAAAAGTATTAGGTAAACCGTTACCTGAAAATATTGAAAAGTTAGTTTCATTTATGGAAGAAACCGGCGGGACAATAGAAGATTATACTCGTTTAAATGCTGATTACTCTAGCATTGACGATGTTACTTTATTAAAAGAGTATTACAAAAAAAATAAACCTTATCTAGAATCTGACGATATAGATCTTCTATTAGAAGATTTTGTTATTGATGAAGACATGGATGAGGAAAGAGATGCAAGAAAAAAGAAACTTGCGTTTAAAGAAGAAGTTGCAAAAGCCAAAAACTTTTTAGAGGAAACTAAGAGTAAATATTACGACGAGATCAAGTTGAGACCGGGCGTTACTCAGGAACAACAAAAAGCTATGGATTTTTTCAATAGATATAATAAGGAGCAAGAACAAGTTGAGCAACAACATCAAATGTTTAAGAATAATACAAAAAAGTTTTTTAGCGATGATTTCAAAGGTTTTGATATCAGTGTCGGTGAAAAAAAATATAAGTATAATATTCAAAACAAAGATAGAGTTGCAGAAAGCCAGTCTAATATAAAAAACCTCGTTGGGAAGTTCCTAGACGAAAATGGTAATGTTCAAGACGTTAATGGTTATCACAAAGCTATGTATGCTGCTGAAAATGTAGATAAGATTGCCGCTCATTTTTATGAGCAAGGAAAAGCAGACGCTGTAAAAGACGTTGTAAACAAATCAAAAAACTTGAGTGACACTAAAGCTAGGACTTCTCAAGGTGAAGTGTTTATAAATGGATTAAGAGTTAAAGCGATTTCAGGTGCTGATTCTACAAAATTAAAAGTAAAAACAAGAAAATTTAACTAATAAAAACTTAAAATTATGAGTTTAACTCCTCAATTTGGTAGTTTAGTTCCATCGCAGAAAAAACAACTGCTGGACAGTAACTACCTGGTATTTAACAGTGGTGGAGAAGGAAACTTCGCACAACAGTATTTACCTGAAATTTACGAACAAGAAGTAGAGCGTTATGGGAACAGAACGTTATCTGGATTCTTAAGAATGGTTGGCGCTGAAATGCCAATGACATCTGATCAAGTAATTTGGTCTGAACAAAATAGATTACACGTTAGTTATAAAGATGTGGCTGTTGCTAACGGTGCTGGATCTAGTAGTGTTATAACTTTGTTTGCCGCTGGTGCAGCTGGACTTGCTAATGTTATTTCTAAAAACGATACAATTGTATTTTTAAATCCTGCAACAGGAGCTGAAAGCAAAGGTATTGTAACTGATTCTGGCGCTTACACGGGTACTGCTTTAGGAAACAACAGAGAAATTGCTTTTCAACCATTCGATGGAAATCAAATTGGCGTTGTAGCAGTTGGTGCTGGAGCTAAGGTATTTGTTTATGGTTCTCAGTATGACAAAGGCGTAGAAATGGGTAATACTTTGGCTACAAATGGCCGAATCAGTGTTGATCCTTCTTTTACTCAATACTCTAATTCTCCAATTATAATACGAAGCCAGTATGTAATTAATGGCTCTGATATGGCTCAAATTGGATGGGTTGAAGTTGGAACTGAAGACGGAACATCTGGATACTTATGGTATTTAAAAGCTGAGTCTGAAACAAGACTACGTTTTGAAGATTACTTAGAAATGGCAATGGTAGAAGGAGAACTTAATCAAGTTCCTGGTATTGGCGGTGGTGCTGTACCAAATAAGCAGCCAGGTACTCAAGGTTTATTCCAAGCTATTCAAACACGTGGTAACGTAGAAGTAGGATTTACTGCTGCTGCTGGACTAGATGAGTTTGATGCTATTTTGAAAAACTTAGATACTCAAGGTGCTATTGAAGAGAACATGCTTTTCTTACAAAGACAAACAGCTCTTGATTTTGATGATATGCTAGCTGCTATCTCTGGTGGAACTGCCGGTGGTACTGCATTTGGTTTATTTGAAAACTCTGAGGAAATGGCATTAAATCTTGGATTTAGTGGTTTCCGTAGAGGATCTTATGATTTCTACAAAACTGACTGGAAATACTTAAACGACGCTTCTACGCGTGGTGGTCTTGACGGAATTAGTTCTATTGAAGGTGTATTAGTGCCTGCTGGAACTACTACTGTTTATGATCAAGTTTTAGGAACTAATATCCGTAGACCTTTCCTACATGTACGATACAGAGCTTCACAAGCTGATGATCGTCGTATGAAGTCTTGGTTAACTGGTTCTGCTGGTGGTGCATTTACATCTACTTTAGATGCTATGGAAGTAAACTTCCTATCTGAAAGATGTTTAGTAACACAAGCTGCTAACAACTTTGTATTATTCAAAGGAGTGTAATTACTTCTTAAAACTAAACCCAAGGGCTACACAGTGAGCGTAGCCCTGGGGTTTTTTATTAACTATTTAATTTTATTATATTATGGCTAAAAAAGCTATAGCAGTAGAAACTGTTGAGGTTGCACCTCAAGAGGTCGCGGTAAAAACCGCTCCTAAACCCACTAAACCAACGTGGGAAATTAAAGACAGAGTTTATTATTTAACAGGTAATAAAACTCCATTAACTTTAACATTACCAGGAAGACACACTAAGAAGCATGCGCTTTTATATTTTGATGAAAAAACAGGTAAGCAAAAAGAAATAAGATATGCTACTAATCAAGATTCTCCATTAGTAGATGAGCAAAAAGGTGAAGTTACATTAGGACATATTAGATTTTACGATGGAACATTAACTGTAAACAAAGAAAAACAAAATTTACAAAAATTACTTTCTTTATATCATCCATTAAAAGATAAACTATATAAAGAATACAGTGCAGTAGAAGAAGCCGTTGAAGAACTAGATGTTTTAGATCTTCAAATAGACGCTTTGAACGCAGCTAGAGAAATGGATGTAGATTATGCTGAAGCTATATTAAGAGTAGAATTAGGGTCAAAAGTAAATAACTTAAGTTCAAAAGAATTAAGAAGAGATTTGCTTTTATTTGCTAAAAAAGATCCAGTTCTATTTATTAATTTGGCTAATGATGACAATGTTCAGCTTAGGAATTTTGCTATTAGAGCAGCTGAAGCTGGCATAATTAGATTATCAAGTGATCAAAGAACATTTACATGGGGAACAAATGGTAGAAAATTAATGAACGTACCTTTTGATGAAAATCCTTACTCAGCATTTGCTGCTTTCTTGAAAACAGACGAAGGTGTTGAGATCTATAAATCTATAGATAAAAAACTATAAAAACAAGTGATACTATAATATAGGCGGTTTCGGCCGCCTTTTTAGTATAAAAAAAATAATATGGTAAATATAAATGCAGTATATCAAACAGTCCTGTATATTCTAAATAAAGAGCAGAGAGGTTATATACCCCCAGCTGAATTTAACTCATTAGCACAACTCGTGCAATATGAAATATTTAATTCTTATTTTCCAGATGGCAATCAATTAAACCGTCAAAACCAAAATAATACACAAAACGATACAGAGTTTTTTAATATTTTTGAAAATAATAGATATAAATTATATCCTTTTGAACACGAATCTAATTGGCAATACGATTCCGTTGAGGATTGCTGGAGTATAAATAGCCCTGGTCTTTCTACAGTAAGATTGTTAGGTGTAATAACTTCTACATATAATAATAAAAGCCAAACTAACACAGATCCTAGAGCTCAAATTGGACCAACTATAACTTCTATTACGCAGAATGTAAGTAAAAATGATTATGAAAAATTAATTAGGTCTAAACTTACAGCACCAACCTCTCAATATCCTATAGCATTTCAAACAAGTTTAACAAATAATCAACCCGAAGAAGATGTTATTCTAAAAGTTTATCCAAAACCAGATTCTTTAAAGGTTAATTGTATATTTGAACCTGTGCCACCATCATGGCAGTTCATAACAGGTGGTTTAGGCCAATACGTTTATAACGCATCTGGCTCTGTTAATTTTCAATTAGATGGTTCTGAGATGTCTAATTTAATAATTAATATATTAAAATACGCTGGAGTAATAATAAACGATCCAACGGTTATAGAGGTTGCGGCTTCTGAGGCTCAAGGTGTTGAAGTAAATGAAAAATCTTAAATAAATGAGTTTAATAAAAGAAACAAATCAACAGTATTATCAAGGAGCTCAAATATTTATTTCTGCTTCCGCAGCTGATATACCTACCCCTAACGAGCAAACTTTTATAACTACTTTTGATACAGGTCTTATTTTTGGATCTTATGATCCTACAGATACAGCGTATGCTTTAAATAATTTTAAAATATACACTAGCTCTACAGGTCTACCTAATCCTGCAAGTTGGACAGAATATACTTCTGCTTATACAGTCTCAGGCAACTCAATTACATTAACAGGCTTAGTAGCTGACACTTATATAGCTATACAGCTTAAGTCTTTGAGTGGTGGAAACTATGGAGCAACAGAGGCAGACAAAGCTTATGGAACAGCTGTAGAAAATAACTATGGAGGTTATGAATATATAAAACTAAATGATGCTATAGATAACTTTATGGTAGGTTACGTTGGTGATGGTAAAATACTACAAAAAGCTAAAAAATCTGATGTATTATTTTTTGCTAAAAGATCTTTACAAGAGTTTAGTTATGATACTTTAAAAAGTATACACTCTCAAGAATTAACAGTTCCAGCAAATTTATCTATTGTTCTTCCTCAAGATTATGTAAACTATGTGAGCGTTTGCTACATAGATGGTCTTGGTGTAAAAAGACCTATATATCCAGCCAATAACTTAACTACTAGTCCTTATGAAAATCCAGTGCAAGACGCTGTGGGTGTACCAGTTCAAGACAATTTTGGTGAAACAATAGAAGGTACTTCTATAACAGAAGAAAGATGGAAAACTGCAAATGATAGATTAATAAATGGAAACTTTTTTGATAATCTAGATGAATATACTTATTGGGCTAACTACTATGGCTTTGACAATACTATCGCGTATGGTCAATTATACGGTATGGATCCTCAGTACTCACAAGTAAATGGTTGGTTTAATCCTAATTATAGAGAGGGTAAAATGTCATTTTCTAGTAACATGGTTAACAAGTTGATAGTACTTGAATATATATCTGATGGTTTGGCTTATGATGCTGATTCTAAAGTACCTAAGATGGCTGAGGATGCATTATATGCCTCCATACTATATAACATAGTATCTACAAGATCTGGACAACAAGAGTACGTTGTTCAAAGATTAAAAAGAGATAGGTCTGCAAAACTTAGAAATGCTAAGATAAGATTGTCTAACATTAAACTTGATGAAATAGTTCAGGTTATGCGAGGTAAATCTAAATGGATAAAACACTAAAATTTAATGGCTAAAGTTCAAAATACTTTTTTAAAGTCCAAGATGAATAAAGACTTGGACGCTCGGATATTACCTAACGGTGAATATAGAGACGCTCAAAATGCTCAAGTTAGTAAATCTGAAACATCTACGGTTGGTAATCTAGAAAATGTTTTAGGTAATAATTCTATTTTAAACATTACCCAAAAAACAGGTGTAAGTGGATTGATTTGCATAGGTAACTTTGTAGACGAAGTAAATAACACTGTTTATTTGTTTTTAACTAATAACTTATTTTCTGAAAATTATATTACTACTGCCGAGAACTTTATTGTTTCATACAACGTATTAAATAATGAATGTTATGTTTTAGTAAAAGGCGCGTTTTTAAATTTTTATGAAAAAAATTTAATAACAGGTATTAATATATTAGAAACTTTATTATTTTTTACTGATAATAGAAATCAACCTAGAGTTATTGATGTTAGTTTAGCTAATACAAACCCTAATAATATAAATCCTACATATTACACTGTAGAAGATCAAATATCTGTTGCTAAATATAATCCTTATCAAGTAATAGAATTATATCAAAAAAGTTTATTAGGTGGCGTAGACACATACGAAACCACAATGAAAGATGTTAGCAGCTTATTCCTGCCAAACGGCGGTTCTGCTAAGAGCGTTGGCAGCCAAACAAATGTTGGTAGCAGTGGTAATGAAATTATTGTAGACAACGTTAAAGGTCAGATAAATGATAATTCTAGCGATTATGACGCGGCTAGAGTGTTTAAACAAAATACTTTTCCCATAGGATCTGGAGAGTTAGTAGACACAGGTTTTACTGTTGCTAGTTTTTTAGATGACGCTGGAACATTAAAAATAGAATTAACCGGTGGAACAATTGATTTAGATGATAATCAGGTATTAGTTTTTGAGCCAAACCCTTATTATGATAACACTTTTAGCGGTGATCCAGATTACCTAGAAGATAAATTTGTAAGATTTAGTTATAGATATAAATTCGTAGACAATACTTATTCAATATTTGCGCCATTTACTCAAGTTGCTTTTATTCCAAAACAAGATGGTTATTTTCTTAAAGTAGACAAACCTAATGAAGAAAAAAATGATCAACTAGAAGCTTATCAAAGTACAGTTGTTTATTTTGTAGAAAATAAAGCTAATAGCATAAATTTAAAAATACCTCTTCCTTATACTAATTACACTTTACGAGACGCTTTAAAAATATCTGAAATAGACATACTATACAAAGAGTCTGACTCAACTTTAGTTAAAGTCATAGAGTCGGTACCTATTGAAAGAATTACTGAGTCAGCCGGTGTAGCTACAATCAACCAACCTAACTCAGGTCAAATACAATCTCCACAGCCTATAAATATAAATAATATACAGGGATCAATAAACTCAGGATCTTTAGTGGAAGGCATTGGTATACCACAGGATACTACTGTTTTAGAATTTACACCAACAAACCCTAGTAGTCCTACTTCTGGAACAATAACTTTAAATAACGATATACCAGCACCGGGGTTAGTAGAAAATTCACTTGTAACATTTGGAGATATAAATTATTTTGATTACGAATATAACTCTATAAAACCAATTAAGGTTTTACCTGAAAGCGATTTAGTTAGAGTTTTTGATAAAGTACCACTTAAAGCGCTTGCTCAAGAAGTCTCAGGTAATAGAGTTATTTATGGTAATTTTGTAAATCGATTAGATCCTCCTAATTTCTTAGATTACAATGTTATATGTACTGATAAGTCAGATTTTAATTTAAATAATATAACTCAAGGTATTATAACAACCACTGGAACTAATAATAAAATACCAGCTGGAGATCCTATAGCTTGTACTTTTTCTCAATTACTAACTCCTCCCAATGGACTATATCCTGGCATGGTTATTAGTTCACCTACATTTGGAACTTCTATACCACCAAATACTGTGGTTACCTCTGTTAGCGACAATGGTCAAGCTTTTACTACTTCAGGAATAGTTTCTGAGTCTTCTTCTGCTAACGTTATTAAATTATCTTCTGTAGGTGAAGGCCAAATAATAGGAGCTGTGGTATCAGGCGTAGCTGGTATACCGGCAAACACAGTTGTAACAAATTTTAATCCTACAGCTATAATAAACGGAGTATTAACTCCAACAGTAACAGTAAATCAATCTGTCTCTGTATCTGCAAATGATGAAATAACTTTTACTGTATCAGGTCCTGTGTCTTCATCAGACATTACGTTAAGTAATCAAGTTATATTTCCAGTTGGAACTGTTGTTTTGGTTTTTGAACCGGGGGGAGACGTTTTAAATACCACTAGTATAATAGAGTATCCAAATAGCTCTGTTAAAACAAATAGAAATTATCAAGTAGGTTTTGTTCTTTCAGATAAATTTGGAAGACAATCAAGCGTTATACTTTCTAACAACAAAAAATCTATTAATAGTTTTGGACTAGATGTTTCTGGCTCTACTCTTTATTCGCCTTATATTTCTGATAATGTGGTTCAGGAATCTTGGCCAGGAAATTCTCTTAAGGTTTTAATGAATAGCACTATAGATTTAAATATATATAATGGTGATACTAATAGCCTTTCTTATAATCCACTGGGATGGTATTCATATAAAATAGTAGTTAAACAGACAGAGCAAGAGTATTATAATGTTTATTTACCAGGCATAATGGATGCTTATCCGAACAATACTAATCTAGAAAAAGGAGGAACAGCCCACGTTGTATTGATAAATGACAATATAAATAAAATACCTAGAGACTTAAACGAGGTTGGTCCAGAGCAAAGGCAGTTTGGTAGTTCTATTCAGCTTTACGGTAGAGTAGAAAATACAGCAAATGCATTAACAGGCTCGGGAGATGGAAATAAACAATATTATTTAGGTAGAAACTCAGATACAGTCTCTATTATATCTACTATTCAAGATTTATTTAAATTTAATCCAGTTAGTCCAGAGCCACCTAATTTTTTCCCTCAGTTCTATGATTTAGATTCAAACCCTTTAGTGGCTAGAATTACAACAGAATCACCTATTGGTCAAATAGCTTCAACAGAATATTTTACAAGAAGCGGAAAAGCTTTAGTTGCTAATAATATTAGAACATTTACGCCAGACACAACAAACCCTGCTCCACCTAGTGCTGATCCTCAAAATTATGTAGAAATATCAGGATATAGTGGTGATATAACTAGTGTTGCAGCTACTGGGCTTACGGCAAATATGTTAGTTTCCGCCGTTAATATACCTGATAAGGTTTATATAGCTTCTGGAGGAGTTAGTATAGTTCCATCCCTTTCTGGATCTTCAAATATAATTAAGGTAGAGTTAGTTAATAAAGAAAATGATAATTTTTTCTTTGTTCCGGTAGTAGATTCTCTTGTAACTTTTACAGAGACAACAGGTGGAGCTCCCGCCGCTGGAACAGAGCTAAAAGAAGCAATACCGGGTATTCAAAGGCTCGCGGTATATGAAACAGAACCAACTGAAAGCGCTTTAGATATATACTGGGAAACTTCAAGTTCTGGATTAATATCTGATCTAAATTCAGTTGTTATAAATAACCAAGAAAATCCCGGAGCTGATGATTTATTTCCTTTTGACACAACTCCATTTAACGAAGGACTACAAGCTAAAGGTGATATACTTACTAATCCATTTAATATAGTAAATAATTTTGGTGGACTTGTAACTTTAGACACTAATAATGGAGATTCTTTAGTTTTATCTACCATAAAAAATGGCTATGGTCAAATAGTAGGAGGCGCTTCCGCAGCGGCAGGAGTTGTAAATGGTGTTATAGGTAGATATTTTATTATAACAGATTCAGCTGGAGTGCAAGGAGGTCAAGTAGGACCTTGGAAAATTAGAACTACAGATTCTACCGACAATCAATTTACGGATTTTACAGATAACTTTTTTGATAATATATACTACATGTATGACAATCAAGAAGCTCTTAGACGATTTACTTTTACATTTAATATATCAATAGGTGGCATTTCAACTCAAATTATAAAACAAGTAAATCTAGGAAATGTATCTCCTTTATATAGTGAAATTAAAATATTTGATCCAGACGGTGGTGGAATTGTTGCTGATTATGGACCTGATTCAACAAGTGGTACAGCGGTTCCAGTTCCTCCAAATGTTATACCAGTTTCGTTTAGAAGAGGCAATGCCAATCAAAATACTATATCAACTTTAAAAATTAGGAATGGCGCTGCGAATCAAACAACACCCTTAAGTAATCAAAGTTTAAAATTTGTTTGTTCATCAGGTAATTGCGCTAGTGATTATGAAATATTTGATCAAAGAATTGGTAGTATTGGAGGACCTCCAGCTGTTGTTCCAGGATCGCCGAGCAATACGCCTATATTTAGATTAACTGGAATTGCACAACCTGCAGGTTCAAGTAGTATAGTAGGTCGTTTGTCATTTACTAATCAAGCTAGATTTGGTAATATAACTTCTTCACTGTATTACGTAACTATAAGAGCTGAAGATGCAAGTTCTAGAGAAGATGTAATACTTGAAATAGACTTAAGAATTAGATTAAGCGGTGGTGAAAATGGAAATATTTTTAACAAAGCTATAAAAATGGACCGCCCCTATTTTATTGATTTCCCCCCGGGTGGTCAAGGTCCCCCATGTGGAGTAAGTAGTAGATATCAACAACGAGGTAAAAGCACAAGTGATGGTTGCACTGTCTTAAGTATTGATGATAATATACAAGGAGTCTCTAACCAAGAAAAAGGAATTTATACTTATGCGGGCGGTTTTTTCAACAATGAACCTGGTTTTGGCTGGGGCTGCGGTGTAGAACATAAAGCTAGAGCTTTACCAAAAAAGTTAAGACAAACTGAGAATATAATTGTTCCATTTAATACACCTGGAGAAGATGGATATGTAGTTCAACGCCAAATGTTATTTGCTACAGGATCATTTAATAATCCTCAAATTTTTCCTTTAGCTAAGGCTAGCGCGCTGTTGAGTCTTCCTATAGAAAATATTAGTCCAGCACCAATTTTAAACCCTAGTTCGACGTTATGGAGAATTACCATAGATCCTAGTTCTTTATTATTTAACGACACTTGCTTTAAAAGAGATTCTAATAATGATACTCTTGTAAATGAGGGTAATTTTGACCCTAAATGCATGAGACTCTTTACTAGTTGGCGCGGAGCTGGTGATAATAATTCTGGTATTCAACCAAACGGGGATAGGTTTAATATAGTTGAATCATATAATAACATAACAGGGGAAATGATTGTAAGAGGATCAATCGATGGTATGAGCAGTTCTAACCCTGTTGCTTATGGGGGTGCAGGACTTAGAATGTATTTTTATTGTGGACCTGCAATTGATAGAAATCCGTGGGCTTTTAGAAGATTTCCTAGTTCTAGTCAAAATGATATTGAATACGCTGTTAAGAATGCTCTTGTTCAATGGATATTTAGTGAGTGGGTGTGGGATATATTAGGCGCGTTTAGTGCTGGTGAAATAAAATCAACGGGTAGACCAGGAGGTGATTCAAGCGACGCGTGGATGCCATTAAACGAAACTAGTTGTCCAAACTATCATGGGCAAACCAACAACTTGGTAGGTTCTACAATACCGTGCTACCCAAACACCACCCTAGTATCTCAAACTAATTTTACTTGGCAATAGGTAATTTATAACTAAAACAAGTAATAATAATAATTAATTATGCCAGCAATAATAGAAGTAAAATATTTTAATACTTTTTTATTAAAAAAAATAGTAAATACTGATAAAGACGTTGTATGGAACGGATCTTTAGGTATACCTGAATCTATTGGTGGATATCCTGTCAATACGATAACTCCTGATGAAGAAGACTGGGTTATAGAAGAATCTAGAATAAGAGGTGGATTTAACAATACTAACGTTGATTATGGCGCTAAAGCTTACATTGTTGAAGACGAGCCTCAAGGCACTAGAAGATTTAATGCTCTTATTTATTCTGGTATATTTAATTCAAGAACTGGAATTAATAGAACTAATGTTTTTTCTGTAGCTGAAGATATTACTAAAGCTGCAGATCCAGCTAATGGTAGTATTCAAAAGTTGTATGCTGAAGACACTAATCTTAATATATTTCAAGAGCTTAAAGTAAGTAGAGCTCTAATAGATAAAGATGCTATATACGCTGCCGAAGGTGGAGGCACTGTAACTGCTAGTAATTTAGTAATAGGTGTTATACAGCCTTTTGCAGGTAAATATGGTATATCTACAAACCCAGAAAGCTTTGCGGTTTATGGATTTAGAAAATATTTTGCAGACGCAAATAACGGCGTGATATGTAGATTAAGCTCAGGAGGAGCCGGAAGCGGTATTGAAGAAATATCTAATTTTGGTATGAGAGACTTTTTTAGAGATACTTTGTCTCAAGCAAATAATTCTAGTAGTCAAGGAAAAATACTAGGTTCTTATGATATATATGGAAAAGATTACACTGTAAGTATTCAAAATAGAGGTATAATAGATAGGACTTTAAATTTTGATGAAAGAGCAAAAGGGTGGGTTAGCTTTTTTAGCTACAGTCCAGATCAAATGTTTAGTTTGAGAAATAATTTTTATTCTGTTAAAACAGATTCTTTAGGAAATTTAGAAATTTGGCGACACTATGATAATAGCGTTAATAGAGGTAGCTTTTATGGTGTAGATAATAAAACTTCTATAACTTTTGTTTTTAATCCAAGTCCAACTAATTCAAAAACCTTTAGTACTCTAGCATATGAAGGAAGTAATGGATGGGAGTTAAGTAGTTTAGTTTCTGATTCAACTGGACCTCAAGCACTTGGTGTAAATTTTACAACAACAATAGATCAAGCTGCAAATGCTGACTTTGCTCCTTTTTGGGGAAAAAGTTATAATGAAGGAGAGTACGTTATTACTGAAGGATCTGGAACTGCCTCTGCAGCTTCTAGCACTAGCACTGTTATACTTGATAATTTTACAGGTATTATAAGACAAGGAGATATTATTTTTGGACCTACCAATGCAACTGGACCTAGCGTGCCAAATGAAGCAAAAGTTGTTTCTTTTGTGTCAGCTAATGGCACTTTAACTGTTGATGCTGTATTAAATATAGAGCAAGGTAATGTTTTAAATTTTAGTGGAACTGTTAGTAGGCCAGATTACCTATCTGTGTTTGGAACTAGTGATCCTGGGTTGGACAGATATTATGCTGGGTTTGTGTTAAAAGAAAATAAATACGTGTCTAGTATAATAAACAATTCATCTATAAGTCCTGGTGAAATTGTTTTTGGTAATCAAATTAGCGGTATAAAAGGTTTTTATACTGTAGCTACGTTATCAACAGATAACACTACTGATCTTGGCGGAGAAAAAACTTTATTTGCAGTAGAAAGCACATACAATATGAATAATGGATATTAAAAAAATAAATAAATCGGTTCAAGACATACAAGATATTATTGTAAAAAATAACCATGTTGATGGATTTTATGGTAATGGTTTAGGTATAGTAGAAGTACCTGAGGTACCTATAAAACATAGTTTTGCAGATCAAATATATATAAGACAAATGGATATGAATAAGGGCGATGTTGTTGTTGGGGCTATTCATAATCATTTGCATGCTTGGTTTTTAATGAAAGGTAGGGTTTTAATAAACAATAATGGAGAACAAATAGAGCATATAGCTCCATGTTATACTATATCACAACCTGGTTCTAAAAGATTTATATATGCTCTAGAAGATTCTATATTTGTAAACGTTCATAAAAACCCAAGCAATACTAAGAATATAGAAGAGCTAGAAAACAAATTAGTGTCTATGACAGTAGACGAGTATAACAAAAAAACAATTTAATATGACAATGGTAACAGCCGCGATAATAGGCGGGGGAGCTTCAGTACTCGGGGGAGTTGTAGGTAGTATTTTTGGCGGTAAAGCCAAACGCCGCGCTAGACGTAGACGTAGAAGACTACAGAAAAAACTTAAAGCACTTGAGGCTAACAGACAGGCTATTATAAACCCATATGAAGGTATTGAAGACCTATCTAGTTTAATAACAAATCCTTTTGCAAATTTAGGGGTTGCAACTGGAGCTACAGAAATACAAATAGAACAAACAGATCAAGCATTGGCTAATACTCTAGACACTCTTAGGGCTACAGGAGCTAGTGCTGGTGGCGCTACAGCTTTAGCTCAAGCTGCTTTACAAAGCAAAAAAGGTATCGCTGCTAATATAGAACAGCAAGAACTTTCTAATGAAAGACAAAGAGCTCAAGGTGATCAAGCTATGATGGCTCAGAAAAGAGGAGAACAGCAAAGATTACAGCAGGCGGATGTAGCTGGAAGGCAATTTGTTTATAGAGAAAAAGAAAATAGAGAAATATCTCAATTAAACAGAGTTGCCTCTCAATTAGGTCAAGCAGCTCAAGCAGAGCAGCAAGCCGCTAGCGCTCAGTTGGGAGCCATAACAGGCGCTATAGGAGGTGTGGCCTCAATGGCTGGAAGCTATATGGGTGCAATGGGTCCAAAAAAATAAATAACACATGGAAGATATAAATATTAAAAGAAATCTTTTTATAAAGCAATTTAACCAAAGCAGCGCTATAGCTTATAACGAGCAATTTTTAGCATTTCCTGCTGATTATAACTTTAGAATATTAGACAAGGCGTACGAACCACTAGTTGGCGTGTATGCAAAGACTAAAATAGCTATTGAAAACAATACCTGTCTAGACCCTGCTTGTATAGAAGAAAAAAAAGATTTAAAAATATTAGAAGAAGCTCCACAGAAATCTTTGATTTTTTTAGAAAATTTAATGACACAGTTAGATGTTACGCAAGAAGGAAACTATGATGTTAACAATAACTATAAATTTTTAGTAGCAGATTCTATATTAAAAGGAAAACCTGGATTTTCTATGTCTGACGGCTACAGTGTTGATTTACAAATAAGAGCAGATGGTTCTCAAGTTTTAACATTTACAGGACCTATGCTATCTATTAGTAAAAGAGATTTTAATGAACCTGATCCATTTGTAATAAGTGACACTGCTTTGGCTGCTCTTGAAAAAACAGAAACAGATCTAGTAGTCGCTACACCAGATATTAATGCAGAAATGTTAGAACTATTAACGGCTGTTGGCTTGTTTAGCATGGAAGATATAAGAGAAGATAAAACATTATCTCCTACTGCTAGAATAAAAGAAGAGTTTATATTAAAAAATCCTGATGGAACTTATGACTATGAAATAATAGACATAGGAAATGGTAAAGGTAGAAACGTACTTAAGTTTGATATGGATAAAATTAGACGTAAAGCTGAGCCATTTATAAATGCTGAAGTCTCTGGAATGTTAAGCGTAGAACAAGATGCTGTAGCAGCTTGGAATGTTTATATAGCAGAAGGAACTAGCGTAGAAGAAGATGATCAAATGGCGCAAAATGCTAACGCTGCGTCTGAATCGTGGTCTTATGAAAATGATCTCCCACTAGACCAAGATAAAAAAGTTTTATTTGAAACTAAATATAAAGAGTATTTTATGAACAACTACATAAAACAATTTATAACAAATCAATTTCCTACAGTAGAAAAAGATGCTGCTGTTTTTGATTTAGCAGAAGCTAAAAAAGCTAAGGCCCAAAAGTTCATTGATGATAACAAACTTTAAATTAAATTAAATGGAATTAGTAGAAAAAGTACAAGAACTACAAGCTATTAAACCACCTTTAGATATCGATGAGATAAATAAAAGAATACAAGAGTGGAAAAAATCTACTGGTTATAAAGCACCAGAAGCAATAGATGTTAAAAAAGTAGAAGCTGAAGAAGTAAAGATACAGGGTGCTGGGAACAACCAGGATGCAAACCAGACACCCACCCCGGACGCATCCGAGAAATTAACTTTTTACGATGGAACATCAGAATCACAAGAAGACGATGACGCACCTTTAGATCCATCTGTATTTAGTGATTATTTAAACGTGCCTTTACCTAATTTCAATTTTCTTTTTGAATTAGGTAAACTAAAAGACTATTCACCTAAATTTAAGTTTGATAAACCTTATAACGTATTTGAATACGATCATGATTTTAATGCTTTACATGAAAAAATTTTTGGCGTAGATATAAAAGATACGCTTGTAGAGTTTGATGAGCCTGAAGAAAAAGAAAAACCAAAAACACAAGCTGAATTAGACGCTGAGTTTTTTGGAGTAGGAACTTCTGTTTTTGAAGGTGCTAAAGAAGTTGTTATAGCCCCACCTGCTAAAGGCTTAGAAATAGCGAGTGTAGGAGACGATAAAAAAGATGAAGATCCGGTTGATAAATACGGTCTTAAGCAAAGCACTGTAGATCGCATGCTAAGAAATTTTAAAGAATCAGAAGCATTGCAGCCTGAGCAATTTAATGCTTTAAGAGTTAAAATCTTTGATAACGAAGATTTATTTACACCTATAGTATCAGAATTTACCACAGGCGGTGGTGGATCTAGCGCGACAGGTACTACAGGTTCTCAAACTATGACTAGTACTTATCAACCTTATGAGCAAGAATTAAAACTAGCAGAAAAACAGTTAACGTCTGGGCTTAGAAAAATAGATGCACCTGAACCTACTCAGCAAGAAATAGAAGACAGAGCTAGAGATATTATTTTTAGAAATGAATCTAATAAATTTAGAAATCAAAATGGAGAAATTTGGCTAGAAAATATTAAATCAAAATACGATTTAAATACAGATACAGCTGAATACGTAAGAAACAGAATGCTTGGTGTTTTAGTCGAAGACACTAGAAGAATAGAAAACAATATAGAAAAGTTTGAATCAGATCTTACTTTGGAAATATCTAGATTTGAAAAAGGTAGTTTATTAAATAGTTTTGAAGTGTTAACTATTGCTTTAAATAAAAGTGATGAAAAACTTGAAGATTTAAAACAAAAAATATTAACAGCTCAGAAAAAAGGAAAGCCAACCCAAAGTCTAATCAAGCGCTATCAAAAAACTGCTAATCAATATAACGCTAGAGTAAAAGGTTATAACGAAATAAGACAAACTCTTGAAAAAGAAAACTTTGCAATAAACGAAAAAATAGCTCAATACACTAGAGCTGTTGGGAAATTAGAAGACTCTGCTACACAATTAGATACATTAGGCAGAATATATGATCCTCTTTATAAAAGAGCAACTGATTTTGCTCTATCTACCTCAGGTCTTTTAGCTAACACATTCGCTTTTGCAGAGCGTATAGGTGATTTCATCACGCCTGACGATGATATACAAGCAACTCCTACTTTTTTTAGAGATTTAGCAGAGGATGTATCTGTAGCGAAAGAGTTTACAGCTAAAAAGTTTCAAAGGCCTGTGGCGTTTGAAGACGCTTTTAAAAGCTGGAGTAATTTTGCGAATTTTGGTATTGATCAAACTATACAACAAGGGCCTATATTTGCAGCTATAGCTACTGGTAATATAGGGATGACGGCTGTGTCTATGTCTTCAGCTGGAGAATATGACACTAGAAGAAGAATAGAAGGTAAGCAGGAAGGTGGAAGAGCTTACAATAAAAATAAAGTATTTTTTCAAAGTTTAGGATATGGCGCGTCAGAGTTTGTATTTGGAGCTGGTCCTACTTACTTGATATTAAAAGGTGTTGGAAAAACAGCAGGCAACGCGACAAAGAGAGAGTTGCTGAGTGGTTGGAAAAATTACTTTGCTAATTCAAGAAAAAATTTACCTTTAGATCTTGGTTTATCACTAGCTGATGCTACCGGTGAATATTTAACAAATGGTTTTCAAAACACAATAGACGGAGTTAATTTTAATAAAGGAGGTTTAGAGGCCTTTACCGTAGGAGGTATGTTTGCTACCACTTTTTCAGGATTTGATTACGCTAAAGGAGCTGTTACAGCAAGTCTTAGTGATTATAATACCTACTCTAGCATAAGAGCTAAACAAAAAATGGTAGACACATATTATTCTAACTCTATTAATCCTTTGCTAAATAAAGCTGAACAAAAAGCGTCACTTAAAGAAGCTACTGAATTACAAAAAGAAGTTGATGCAGAGATACAAGCCAGAATAGATCTTCAAAATAACAACCTTAATGCTCAAGGTGGAAAGCTTTTGATAAATGCTATTAATAACCAAGAAAGGCTAAGGTCGCAAGCTGAAAACGTATCAAGCCAATACGACGCTGGGGTTATAGATAAAGCAACTAAAGATGCTTTATTAAAAGATTTAAGTTTTCAATTTAACGAAATAGGAAACGGTATTGATAACTTTAAAAAAGCATTTACTAATACTTTTACTTTGCTTTCAAAAAAAGATCAAAAAAGATTAAAACAAAAAGCAAAACAACAATTAGAATATGGAAGTCTATATCCTAGCGGAGATCAAATAGCTAGAAGAGCAGAACAATTGCATGTAGAAGAAAAGTTAAGAGCTACTTTAGAATCTGACAAATCTACATTAAAAGCTTTAGCTGGAGCCGGCATAGACGTTAGTTACTCTGTTGAAGAATCAAACAAAAATGCTATAGCTAAGTTCACTGAAATGATGAACAAAAGAGCTGCTGATTCAAATAACAGTATAACAGATGAACAGGCTCAAGCTTTTATAAAGCGGTTTACAGACGGAATAAACAAAGGCACTATGAATGGTATTAACATACCTTCAACTAATTTAAAAACCGGTAAACGTGTATACGACTCTGTTACATCTGTTCAAAACTCTATAGCAAACGAAAGAAGTCAAACAAGCTTACACGAACTTGGTCACGTTATACTAACTGAAGCTCTAGGATTAGATCCTAAGGCTTTTAAAGAAGGAGCTGATCTTATATTATCTTATTTAAAAGAAACAAACCCTGAGGCTTATACTAGAATAAATGAAAGAACTAGAGGTCAAGGTGCTGATGAAGTCTTTACTGTATTTTTTGAAGAAGTTGCAGACGGTAGAATTAATGTAGATAAATCTAAAGGATCAGGATTTTTAGGAGCTCTTGGTTGGCTAATGAATGATGCTACTTCTAAAGTCGCTGGAAAAGACTATAACTATAATTTTAAAGGTGAAACAGATATAGTAGAGTTTGCTAAGCAGGTTGGTAAAAAATTAGCTAATAATACTTTAACTGTCGGTGATGTTAAAACAATACAAGAAGAAGGTTTAGCTGGTAAAAAAGAAACGCCCGTAACTTCAATAGCGCCAGAGCAAGATGTAGATCTTAGACAAGCAGCTAGCACAGAAGCTAAAGTCAGTGAAGAAGTGTCAATTGAAAATGCAAAAATAGCTTCAGATAATTTAATAATAGAAAATGAAATAATTAAAGAAGGCGCTTTTACAGTTAAAGACTTGAACGACGAAAAGCGACAAAGCATTGTCAGTAGATTAACAGAGATAAATAGACCTTTAATAAAAAAATTATCTTTTCAAGCTGCAAACAATGTTAAAATTCTTACTTTACAAAAAAATAAAAGAAAAACTCAAAAACAATTTGAGCAAGAATATTTTTTAGAGTTAACAAATTTAATAAACAACTACGAGCCTATAGTGATGTCTGGTAAAGACGCTGGAAAACGAATACCGTTTGGAGCATACTTAATACCTAGAATAAAACTTAGATATGGAAACGTACTTAAAAGACTTAAAAAAGGAGAGGTTGATACTGTTTCTATAGATACAGCTGAAGCTCAAAAACTTACAACGCCTGATCCTACGCTGAACACTACTAAAGTAGAGACTGTTGTAGACAACGTTCCTTTAAAACCTACTGAAACCACTACTTTTAATCCTAAAAGATTAACTCCTGAGTTTATTGCTACAGTTGAAGTACAAGAAGGCCAAACACAAAAAGACGCTATTGAAGATAAAATAACTGAAACAATAATTGAAGGTTATAAAGATAGAGATGTAAAAACTTTTAAAGACTTGGGGTCACCTAAGTTTCCAATACCTAGATCTGTAGCTAAGCTTTATGCGGATATGTTTGGTATAAAAACAGTTGATGCTTTAATAATAAAACAAAGAAACCTTCAAAAGTTTGACGAGCCTGGAGCTATAAGAGCTAGACAATTTTTAATTGACAATGTGCTTTCAGATTACCAAAGATTTCCTGGTATTGTTAGCAACTTAGGTAAATCAACATCAGTTCTTCAGACTAAGCTTGGAAGCGTAATGTACAATAAGAAAGGCGAAAAGGTTGGAACTATAAAAAACTATAGAGACATAATATCTGGCAAAGAAGTTACATTACCTAATTTTAGAGGCGAACTTATAACGTTTAATGCTAGAGACGCTCAAGGTAAAAAGAAAGATATATATAGAGATGCACAGCACATAAAAGCGGCTATAGAATTTCATATAAAAAACAGAGCCTTAGAAACTACAATGCCTGATCAAGGTCAAAGAATACAAGCTGGCGCTAAGTTTAGTGAAGAAGTAAGCAAGCCTAAAAGCATAAGCATACCTGCTTTAAGGACAAAGCTTACAGATGCCGCTTTAAAGTCTTCAAGAAAAATAACTGGAGGTCTTTTAAAAAACTATACAGTAAAAGATTTATTAGAAAAAGGTTATGCAACAATAGCTGATATAAAAAATCTATACAATCTTCCTTTGAAAGAATCTAGAATTGTTAGAAAAAAACGAGGAGGAAAAATTATTGAAGTAATAGTACCTTCAGATGTAGATAAAGCAATAAAAAGTTCTGGATATAGAGTATTAGACGCAAAGAAAACTGCTATAGAAATTAATAATTTCTTAGAAAAATTTCCAAAATACTTCTCTGTGTTTAGATCTTCTACTACTAATTCACTAGAAAGATCTTTAATGGGTAGTCCAGTTGTATTTGATCTTTTAGTAGACAAACCAAAGGGAGTATATGAAACTCTGGAAAGAGATGTTTATAAAGTTGTATCTACAAAAAGTCCTGATTATAAAAAATTATCTAAGAAATTTGTAGAACAAACAAAGAAACCAGATTATTTAAGAGATCAATATGCTAAATTAAAATACTTTGAAAACTTTTGGATAGATATCCAAACTTATTTAAGTGATTTTAAAGGAGATGAAAAAATAAAAAAAGCAGCTTTATTCGACGAGCTACTAACAGACGCGGCAAGCGATATGGGTAGTATATTAAGAATATCTCCACCTATATTATATTTACCTTTAAACAGTAAAGGACAAATAGATTTTAATATAGAAATAAGAGAAGAGCATAATTTTCCTCAGAATCAAGTAGGCAGTATGATGCTGCAAGCTGCTATTGACGGCAATGTAGAACAAGCTTTTAAGATAGTTAGCGCTGCTTATATGCAAGGTCCTGTTACCATGAAAGATGATAACATGATTGACGTAGACTATAAATTTGGAATGCCTGATTTTTTCTGGGACACTATGGTGCCTAGAATATTATCTGGTGATTTAGTTATACCAGAAGGATCTGCTGCAGTTATAAGACTATCTGAGGCTGGTGTTAATTTAGATACTTATCAATTTCTACCTGAAAACCAAACATTTTCAGAGTACTTTTTTGGAACAAATGGTTTGCCTGTAAAAACTCAAAATGCATTATTAAAAGATTTTTTTAGTGGCAAGAAAACTATTAAGCAAACCAGAGATTACGGTTTAGATGCTATTGCTCCAGACACCATGAAAAGCAATGTTGCACCTGTAAATAATGAAATGGCAGGTAAGCTCAGTATTGAAAATGAAAACTCTAGAAACTTTGAAGATGTTATCAACGAACTTAATACGCTTGACAAAGCTTTAAATGTAGGTAGAAAATACAACAACCCTGTTAAAAAAGCTAGAATATTTGATTTTGATGATACACTAGCAAGATCTAATAGTAAAGTAATTGTAACCTTACCGTTTGTAGATCCAAGTGGAGATATGGTAGACATCGTAGCTAGAAGATTATTTAAAGAAGAGTTTAAAAACAGACCTAGCTTTCAACAAAAGTTTTCTAACTTAAATGAGTCTCAGCAAGCTCAAGTACTTGACGAGTTGCAAGGTGAAACATTTGAAATAAATGCCACTGAGTTTGCAGAGCAAGCTGGAGATCTAGAATCAAGAGGTGCAGAGTTCGACTTTAGTCAATTTGAAAAAGTAATTGACGGTAAAAAAGGACCATTGTTTGATGTTGCTAAAACAATAGCAGATAAAAGAGGTGCGGAAGATATTTTTATATTAACAGCAAGACCTCAAGCAGCTGCTGGTCCTATACAGCAATTTATGAAAGCTTTGGGTATTGATATACCTATAGGTAATATTACAGGTTTAGGTGATGGCAAGGCAAGTGCTAAAGGTAGATGGGTAGCAGGCAAAGCTGCTGAGGGTTATAATGATTTTTATTTTGCTGATGACGCTATAAAAAACGTAGAAGCTGTTAAAGAGGTCTTAGATCAATTAGATGTGAAGTCTAAAGTTCAACAAGCTAAATTTAGTAATGAACAAACATTTAATACTATAGTAAACGACATGATCGAAGACTCTTCAGGTATTGAATCTTTTAAAAAGTTTTCTAGTGCTAAAGCCAGAACAGTAGGAGAGAATAAAGGTAGATTTGATTGGCTAACAATGGCTTCATCAGCTGAAGATTTTAAAGGTTTGTTATATAGTTTACTAGGAAAAGGTAAAAAAGGTGAAGCTCAGTATGAGTTCTTAAAAACAAACCTTATTGACCCATACAATAGAGCTGAAGATTCTATAATACAAGCTAAGATAGCCGCGGCTAATGATTTCATGGCTTTAAAAGAGCAGTTTCCAGGTTTACCTAAAACATTAGAAACGCAAACAGGTGTAGGTAAATTTAATTATCAACACGCACTTAGAGTTTATATATGGACACAGCAAGGGATGTCTATACCTGGGCTTTCAAAAACAGATGTTGCAAAGCTTAACAAGTTTATAACAGATAATACTAGTCTTCAAGTTTTTGCAGATCAATTAATATCAATACAAAAAGGTAAACCATACCCCAAGCCTGATAAAAATTGGTTAGGTGGTAATTTAACTACAGATATTATTGGTGGTATTAATAAAGTAAACAGAGCTGAGTATCAACAACAGTGGCAAGAAAATGTAGATATTATATTTTCACCAGAGAACTTAAATAAAATGGAAGCGGCTTATGGTACCCGCTGGCGAAAAGCTTTAGAAAATAGTTTAGCTCGTATGAAAGCTGGTACAAATAGACTTGGTTACAACGATCAGACAAGTGCTGTACTTGACTGGGTTAACAACTCCGTTGGTGCAGTAATGTTCTTAAATACTAAATCTGCGCTACTTCAAACTATATCTGCTGTAAACTTTTTAAATTGGGGTGATAATAATATTATAAAAGCAGGTCAAGCGTTTGCAAACCAAAAGCAATACTGGGCAGATTTTATGACACTTATGAATTCTGATTTTTTAGTACAACGTAGAAACGGTCTTAAGATAAACGTAAGTGAATCTGAAATAGCAGACGCTGTAAAAGATTCTCAAAACAAACCTAAAGCAGCTATAGCATTTTTACTTAGTAAGGGTTTTGTGCTTACTAGATACGCAGATAGTTTTGCTATAGCCTCTGGTGGTTCTACTTTTTATAGAAACAGAATTAAGAAGTATGTTAAAGAAGGTATGGATCAAAAGCTTGCAGAACAAAAAGCATTTGAAGACTTTAAAGATGTTGCAGAAGAAAGTCAGCAGTCAAGTGATCCTTCTAAAATTAGTATGCAACAAGCTTCTGCCGCTGGTCGTGTTATACTTAACTGGGCTAATACTCCAATGCAGTACATAAGAATACAAAAAAGAGATTTACAAGATTTAATAGCAGGTCGTGGTGATCCAAAAGTTAAAATTGCTAGAATAGCCTATTATGGTGTTGTACAAAATTTAATATTTAATGCCTTACAACAAGCTTTATTTGCAATAGGGTTTGGTGATGATGATGAAGAGGAAGATCCAAAGAAAAAAGCTCGTGATGATAAAAGAATAGCTAGAATGGCAAACGGCATGGTTGATTCTCAGTTAAAAGGTTTAGGTATTGCTGGCATGGGTATGGTTGCTGTTAAAAACACT
>Ga0181412_1000154_pt1 | contig 28901 bp, 38 predicted proteins | sample 35SPOviralmetaG_FD_130113 | JGI IMG/M metagenome (GOLD analysis project Ga0181412, IMG submission 130113) | Marine viral communities from the oligotrophic San Pedro Time Series (SPOT) site, San Pedro Channel, CA, USA - 35 SPOT_SRF_2012-08-15 | ecosystem: Environmental > Aquatic > Marine > Strait... | reverse complement strand
TACTATTAGTTTATCTATCTCTGGGTATTGTTTTAATGCTTCTTCTACTACTTGAAAATGACCAGCTGTAGGTGGTTTAAAACCACCAGCATAGATACCTATTACTTCTTGTTTATCCTCATTAAGGATACCATCTACTAAATATTTTGTTAATTCGTTCATGAACGTAAGAAATTCTGTAGTTTACTTTGAGCCTCATCTTTAGATACAGTGTAGGCAAGTATACTTTTTAAAAAATCATCATTTAACATAGCTTGAATTTCAATATTTAATTCAGCTTTTTGTTTATCAGATTTTTCTTGTTGGGATGGTGTTTTTGGTTTAGTATTTTTAGGGGCAAAAGGTTCTAAATATGTTTTAAGAATATCTTCAATATCCTCTATCTTATTACCCTCTAATGTGTTAGCTACTGCTGTAAAATTATCACCAAATAGTTCAGCATAGGGTTTTAAGTTATCTGTTACTCCTTTCCAGGTACGTAATACAATAGCAGGAGCTAAACTTCTATCTTCACCATCTGATTTTTCAAATCTATCTTGATTTTGTTTGAGTGAACGTTCTAAATCAGTATAAACATAGAGCATAAATACATTATACCCTGCTTCTTCTAATTGTTGTTTTAATTCTTCAGTTTTTTTATATGAAGCTGCTGTACCATCTAAAATAAAAGATTGTTTACCATCTATTACACCTTGTAATTCACCCTTAAATTCTTTATTAGCAGCAGCCATTGCTTTAGATTGCTTGCTTCTTTCATCAGGTGTGGCATTTTTTAAATCTAAGGTAACATTAGCTTGTTTAAGTTTATCAATGAATATATTATCTATATTCATAATTTTTAAACCACCTAAATCTAACCCTTTTAAGATAGTACCTTTTCCAGCACCAGGGGCACCAGCTAATATGATAGCTTTGGGTTTCCCCTCTACTTCATTTAAGAGTTGTACTAATGAAATCATAAACGCGCGTTTACCATAAATATACGAAAGATTTCTCTAATCTCCAAGTATTCGGCGCGCAGATGTTCTAAATTTCGTAAATGCTGGTTTATGGGTTGGGTTTTCTAAATCAAACAACGTTTTAACTGTTTTGAAAATTTCAAGATTTTCTTCTTGGCTACGATTTGATTCATACATTTCCCAGCCTTTACCTTGGATTTTACCTTCTTTAGGACCACGCTTAGATGATTTTAACCATAAAACACCATAGTGGTCTGGAGTGATACCAAAGCATTCTTCATAACATTTACCATAAACAGCAGTTTGTAAATCATAGGTCGTTTGGAGGTGGTTAGATGTTTTAAAATCGATAATCCAAATTTTACCATCAATCTTACAAACCATATCACAAGTACCTGCTACTTTCATTTCATCTGAAAATAAATGGACTTCAGTTTCAATTAGTTCTGGTTCGTATTCTTCCCAAAAATCAACAAATCTTAGGAACATTTGCCAAACGAGTGTATCGTATTGAGGGTGACCTGATTTAGATAAAAAATTTAATTCCTTACCATTAAGGTAATCCTCAATCATTTCATGGGTTTCAGTACCTTGTTCAGATGCTTTACGTACAATATGCTCGGAGGCATACCCTACTTTTTTCAACCAATCTTCAAAGAACTTACCTTTAGGATAAGCACCTAAAACATAGGTAATAGATGGATAAAATTCGCCATTACGTTGGTAATAACGAGAATCGGGCATAGTAATTTGTTTAGCATCATCTGATACTTCCAAAATACGCTTGTAAGAATTCTTTAAAATTTTCTTACTCATACAAATTGTAATTTTTTAGCCATTAAATCATATTGACTTAATGGAGTTGTTTTTTGAATTAGGTTAGTAATAGCTTTAAAGCCCATTTCCGATGGATCTTTATCTTCTAAATCTACTAAATATATTTCCTTACCCTCATTCATTAACTGTTCACAAAACTTAACGGCATCTTGTTGCGCGTCCTTATCTAAAGCTATATATATTTTTTGCACCTGTGAGGTAACAATTTTTTTCATTAATTCTCTTTGGATATGCTTACCTAATAATGGTATAGCATTTCGTTTTATTGCTAAAGCATCAAACATACCTTCAACTAATACTAGTGGAGATGACCAATTTATAAACAATTCAAATGGAACTGTATCTTTACTCATTGGTGGGTTTTTATATTTAACAGGGCTATGCTCATTAAAATTGCGAGCCACAAAATAATTTAGGGAACCTTCATGAGAATACGAGGGTATAATAATCATTTTATCATAGACACCACCATCACAATAACCAATATTGTAACGCAGTATATCCGCTTTAGTTACATTACGACGTTTTAAATAAGCTAATGCTTGTCTACCAGTCATATCGCCTTTAGATATATCTACAAAAGGTTTGAATTCTTTAGGTAGATTAATTGCTTCTATTTTTTTAGTATTATCTCTATAATCTTTATAAGAGACATGCTTTTTAATTTCAGTAATTTTATCTTCTGGGGCTTTGGCTTGTTTTAATAAAGTAACTAGATTTGTACCTTTTTTATTACAAACCCAACAATGCCAAGGATTTTTTTGACCATCAGTAAAGTTAACCTCTAATTTTGGTTTAGAGTGATGGCAAAACGGACAGTGGTACGCTTGATTACCTCTAGCTGTAGGTTTACCTGCTCCTAAAACGGAGTTAACTATGTTTACTAATAAATGATTTACCATATAAGGGTAAATGTATAAAACTTATTTTAAATAGCCTAATTACTATAGTGTAAAATTAATACCTAAACTTAAACGATTAGGACCTGTAAGTCCGAGAGTAGAGGAAAATAATAAATGATTATATCTATAATCTATACCAACACCAAAAGTACTAGTAAGTTGTGTTTCACCTAATATAGTATAATTCCCATCGGGAGCCAAAACTAAAGTTTCATCCATACATAATAAGTATCTAGTACTGGTTGTATTACCAAAAGATAAATGTGGGTAAAAATTATCCCCAGCATGTACTGCTATGCCAAAATAAGTGTTATTTGAAAAATAATAATCTTCAACATAATCATCCCAACCAAAAACATCCCACATATCAATATTATCATAAAATATGTAAGGGTTTGGTTGTGACCTTTCAATCCCAAAAAATACGTAATAATTTTCATTACCAGCAATAAAACGCCCCCCAATAGTTGCTGGACGGTTAGATATGATGGAAGAACTGATTCCTAATCCTAATACAAGTTTTAAAGGAGTACGTGGGGCTCTTATTGTTTGATTTGATAAACGTGATGTACTATATCTTCTTGATCTTGGGTTATTCCATCCCCATCTTGAATTTGGGTAATAATATGGGTTATAATATGGATCATAATAACGGTTATCGTAACGACGATTATTCCAATGGTTATTATTGTTCCAATTATTATTAGTGTTCCAATTAGAAGAAGAATTATTAGTTGAATTATTACTACTACTTGATGAAGTAGAAGATTGATTACTTTCTACTTTTTTTTGGATTTTTTGTTCTTTTTCAGATTGAGCAAAAAGGGTAAAACTAAATAAAAGGAAAAGGAGTAATAGTATACGTTTCATAATAATTATTTAATCAAAATCTTTTCTAAAAAACTTACCAAGAATATTATCATTAAAATATTCATTTGGTTTAGTTAATACTTCATAAAGAAATAATGCTTTTGTTTCTTCGTAAGTTAATAACTTTTTTGTAGTAACGCAAGTTAAAATTTCACGTTTAAAATCTTCTTGTTTACCATCTTTAATTAATGCTAAGATTTCTTTATGTGAACCATAATAGGTTTTCCAATCTGATTCTTTAGTTACTTTTTTAAAGGTTGGTTTACGTCCCTTTTCACCCTCATATAATGCTAAATCTCTTTTTGTTAATTTAGCTTTACGAGTAAATTGTAATACTTTTTTACCAATATAGATTTTACCTGATGGTTCATGGGTTACTCTATATACAAACCCAAAGGTTGAAGGAGGGAAATCCTCTACTGAGGTCATTGCCTCGCCTTTATAATACCAATTCATAATTTTTATCTGTCTATGTTAATATAGAATGTCGTATCTGTTGTACGAGATAATGGGTAGGGTTGTGATAATTTTCCTACCGCTAATAATTCTTGGGCCTCATTATATAAACCTACTGTAGTAGCATATGGTTGAAAGAAACTACCTGTTGTAAAGTCATATACTGAACCATCTGTTGAGCCTGATATAATAGATGGGTTTTGTGAGAAATTATATTCAAATTCATTTACTGTAGCTTTATATTGGGTTTCAAATATCTCATATGAGCTGCTAAATGAACAAGTTACGTTGGTAGCTGTTGTAAAGTCGTTTATATTTAATGGGTCGTAAGCAAGATCATTAGTTATAATAATAATACCATGTTGGTATATAATGTTACCTACTATACCTCCAATTACACTACTACCACTAATTATAACATTACCTTCTCCATCATCTGTAAATAAAGCATTATTAGTATTATCTTCCCAAATAAAAGATTCGGGTTGGATATAATCACCAAATAAACGAGAAGGGATAGAAAATACTGCTATTTCAGAATTTGAAGCTGTGGGGAAATCTCTAGATTGAGTAAGTGAGGTTTGAAGATAATTAAAATATCTACCTGTAGAAGAAGATGGACCTCTTAACACATCACCTTCAGGTGTTTCTCCTGGGAGGATACTTGCTGATACAGGCATATCACCTATACTGGAGGATAGATAGTTTGAGTAATATAATTGTTTAATAGAATTATAAAGTAAGTTTCTTTGAATTCCATTAAATGACCCGAATTGAGTTTCAGGGTCACTATTTTTACCTTCATAAGTAAAAATTTGGACATCCGAATCTCCAAATGATGAAGAAGCGAAAGTAAAACCCTTGTTAACCTCAAAAGGGGTAACAATTACATCAGATGTTAAAAATTGTTTGTACGCTGCCATTCATTTTAGAAATCTAGCTTAACTCTAACAAGAGCTTCTTTTGTAAAATCTTTAGGTAAGGGTGTTGATAATTTAGCTACTGCTAATAACTCACTAGAATCATTGTATAAACCTACTGTTGTTATAAAAGTTGTAGGATTATTAATAAATGAGCTATACAATACTTCACCAGTTGAACCTGAAATAAATGATGGATTTTCTGAGTAGTTAAATTCTGAACTTCTAGGTCTTACAAAAATGAAATCTGAAGTGATTGTTTCTTCTGAGTTAGCTGTAAAGGAAGCTCCATCTACAATAGCGTCGTATAATCTACCAGCATTTGCACTATCAACATTATCACCTCTAGTTGTACCTAGTACAATACCACCATCTGAAGCTGCTGCATCTAAAGCAGAAGGATTTAAGAGATAAGTAGCAATATCTGGTAAGAATAAACCATATGAACCACTAGCTGAATATCCATTAGTGCCACCTCCAGTAGAAGTAGTATCAACTACCGTACCTGCTGAACCTGAAACTAATTGAAATACTCTACCTGCATCATTAAATTCTACAGAAGTAACTACTTGAGAGTTATCTGTAAGTGAAATAGTATTTCCACCTACTGTTAAGTCTAGAGTAGTAGATCCTGGGAATAGACCTTCTTTATATCTATTTCTATCAATTGAAATTGCATAAAAATTAGGAGCAGTTACTCCACCAAAAGAAAATTCAGCATTTTCATCTCCTAATACTAAAGTACGATATTGACCATAATTAGTTGATGAAGGTGATTTACCTGCTACAGCACTATCAAATTCTAAAGAACCACTACCATCAACATCACCATAAGCAATTGCAAATTGGATATCTTCGTATGATTCTGAGTTGTATACATTAATATAATAAGCACCATTTGAAGATGCTACCTGTGTTGATGACGTATAAAATGCAGTAAGTTCAGGAGAATTTCCTGTCCATAAACCAGCAGTGATACTATCAGCTGATACTACAAAATCGTCTTGTTCGAATGCTTTAAATGACATATGCTATGTTTTAGGATACTTTAGTTACTGATACTGGTACCTGGATACGTGCTCCTGAATCTCTACCTTCGATTACTAAGGTAGCTGCTAAAGAAGTATTTGAACCAAATAATGTATTTACAGTAGTTGCAGTTAAGTTAATAGTAGTACCTACTACAGTTTTAGATACATTTGTACCTAGTGTAGTAGTTGAGGCATTAAGAGCAGTTGCATCTGCTGTATTAATACCGACTCCATCAAATGTATTAAATAATCTAACATCAGAAATTGTAGCAGTATAACCTGAAGTTTCAGATTGGTTACCACCTAAGTAATTTAATGTTTGAGGAGTAATTGCTAATGAAGCACCTTGTTTAATTACAATATTAGTGTAACCAACATCTAGGATAGGCATTTTAGCAGTACCACGAGGTAAAGTAGTTAACTTATACTTCATGATTTGTGTTTCATTTGGAAATGCTTCTAATAAAGGCATACCTTCAATAGCTTGACCATAAAAAGCCGAACCTGAAGGGTGCGTTGGATTATAAAGTGTATAATCAATTTCGTCATCTGCTAATGCAAATTGAGTGATTACGAATGAACCGTCATTTTGAGCTAACAGTTGTCTACCTCTTGTTGTAAGGATAGCATCTACTGTTACTACTGAATTATTTAAATATCCCATTTTCTAATGTTGTTTATTATAAATATATGTTAATTTTAATTTTATGCCAAGTTATTGTTTAAATTAATGAGTCTCGTCTTAAGTTTTCTAAAATAGTATCAATATTATCTTCGGCATTTCTAGATAAGTATTGTGGTTTTAAAATACCTGGGGATGTACCTCCAGCAGTTTTATCTACTTCTAAGATAACGTTAGCAGGATTATCTACATATCTTCTGACTAAGAACCAATCCATTTCAGTATTGGTAATGGTAATTCCTCTATCTACTGTAAAAATTGGTGGTATATTACCACTCACAGGTGTTCCCGATGTATTATCTACTGCTACAATTTTATAAGTTTGGGTTTCAGTGCCTTGGAAACGAATTTCATCTCCTACTTCAAGTATAAAATCATTTGTAATACCAAAGAATCCACTACCAGAAATATCTTCTTGTTTTTGACCGTATACTGGGAGTAGGTTAAAAGGTTTAAATTGTGAAGCTCCTGCTGTACCAATTGCTCCTAATTTTTGCCAATAATCATTATCACTTATAGGACCAACTGCGTAAGGAGGAGTTTGGATTGCTTTAAAGAATGAATTATTTGAAAGAGCCGGTAAGGCGCCTAATCCAACACCAGTAACAGAAGTTGCTTGAAGTGTAATGTCTTCTCCAATACCGATATTACTATCAGTATATGATAAAAATACAGCACTTGAATTACCAAAATCTACTTGAACGCTACTTCCTACTAATGTTGAATCTTTCTTCCATTGGAAAGTAACAATAACACCTGGGATGGTAAATTCAGGTTCTAGTTTAGCTTTAAATTCCATTGTTACCCCTACAGCATTAGGTGCTGTGAAAGGATTTTCAACTGAGTATGTTTTATCTGTTGTAAATGTAGCTGCGGTACCTTTATATTGTTGGAAACCAAATTCTACAGTTTTCGTACTATCTAAAATTTGAGATCCATTAGAAAAAGCAGTTAATCTGTAATCTTGGGCTTGTGTTTGTTGCTGGTCACCTTGTACAAAAGTTATTGAATCAGTATAACCACCAGCTGAGGTAGAAGATATACTTTCAGTTTGAGAGTATGCAATAGGAGTAATTTCTTTTCCACTTTTAAAAATTGTATGATCTCCTAATAAATTAGAGAATGCTGCTGAAGCACCTGCTTCATCATCAAATGCTAATGTAGCAATTTTACCTTCTGTAAAGTTATTTTCAACTGTACGTTGGTTTATACCTTGTGAATCTGCTATTGGCTTAATGATTTTACCATCAACATCTAAAAAGAATCTAAAGTTAACTACACTACGATCTTCTAATCCATTACCCCATTCAGGAGAAGTACCACCTACCCAGTTAAAATAACCGAATAAAGCTTGTGTAGCATCAATGGCACCATCTAAAACATTATAATCATCAGATGTATTTTCTGAACCTTCATAGCGTGGAATAGTACTTCTACGAGTAAAATAATTATAATCTTGAATTTTTGCTTTGGGAGCAGATCCTGAGAGGATAGCATCAAAATTAACTGCTACATTAGGATTATTAGCATAATCTACATCATAGTATATTGTAGAAGGTGTAATATCAGTAGCATTATTTAAAATAGCATTATCAACTGAGTATGTTAAGTTAGGTACATTAGTATAAGGGTTTAGATATACAGGGGAAGAAGAAATAGTATTAGCAACTACATTACCAGAACCAACACCAATAGTTGTAATAGGGTAAGAATTTTCTACTAGAGTAATTCTAAATTTCCCATTAGCTAAAGGGGCAATACTTTGTATAGTTCCTGTTTGAGTTATAGTAGGCATAATGGGGTAATTTTATGGTGGTGTAACGGTGTAAGAAACATTAAAAGTAATTGTATCTCCAGCACTTAAATTATTAATTGCACTATTGGAATTAATTCCATTTAAATCTTCTTCATTAATATATATTTCAGAAATATAATAACTAGTAGTAGTTAGGTTTGCAAGAGAATCAATTTCCCACATTAAGTCTCCAACTGCTGGGTTTCCTGTAGAGGCTAATGTTTTATAAAATATCTCAGTAGTATCTGCATTTTTAACAGTATTTAATGGATTTAGTTCACCATCAGTTACTACATGATCTGAACCGCTATATTCTCCATCGTAAAATTCATGACTATTAGATATAACTTCAGTAATATCTCCTAAGGGAGTTTTTATTACTTCATTATACATTTGGCCTGATCTAAATGTTAGTGGGGCATCCGTTTGTACAAAATTAACTCTTGTAACACCTATTATTCTATCTGAGACTAGACAAGTTAGGGTAAATGAATATGTTTTACCTTTTTCTAAAACACAATTAATTAATGTTAAAGTATTAGTATCGGGGGCCGTTACTCCTGAAAGTGTTTTTGTTATAGTATTAACTGTTCCTGATGTTTTTTCAACTAAGTTTAAGGTAAAAGTTTCAACAGATTGATTTCTAATTTCAACTGCTATATCACCTTTAAAAGTATAATCAGAATTAATAGTAAATTCACCACTTCCATTTATTTGACCATTTTGAATAACATTTACACCATCATTAGAAATAGTACCCATAGTTAAAGTACCTAAAGTAAATAACGTTACTGGGGTTGGTGAAATAGGAGTAAGAGGTACTGAAGAATCTACTGCTCTTAAAAATCCTACAGGTACGTTTAAATCATTTACAGAACCACCTGCTCCACCTTCTACAGTTACTATTGGGTTTGATTCAAAATCTGTAGATGCTTCGTAATATCTGTTTCCATCAATTAATGCAGGAGTAGAACCAATTGAACCTGTATATTCTGGTTTAGTCCAATCTAATTGTGGTGTTGGATATTTTTGTCTCTCTAAAATATGTTGTTTAACTACAATACCAGATGCTAGACCAGTTCTTACAGGAACATAATCTTTAATCATCTTAAATAACGAGTTATCAAAGAATTTGATTAATCTAATATAATCATAAACATCATAACTAGATGTATATTTTTCAAAATATTGTTTCGATAATTCAATTAGTGAAGGATATGTATCAGCACTTGAAGATACTAATCTTGGGTCACCTATATAATCACCAATATTAAAGAAACCAATTTGATTAATAATATCATCATTAATTTCGTTTTGTGGTGAGAATGCTACCTCTAGTAAATTAAGATTATTAGTATAATCATCATCAGTAAACGATGATTGTTGAATCGAAATCTGGTTAGATAATGTATCCCCTTCAGGTAAAATTAAATCTTGACGTTTAATCTTATCTGTATTTCTATTTTTTATCCCTACTGGAGGTGAATCATAAAATATATATTCTCTATTTGTATTAAAGCTACCATTTGTAATAGTAAAGCTTGAATTACTACTTGGGAAAGAAGATTGAGAAGGATTTGATGAATATTTTGGATGAATGGATTCAGATCCAGTATATAATTCTCCACCTAATGAAGCTCTAAATAATAATTGAGTTTCAGATCCGTTTACACCATTACCTTCAGTGGATTGAGGATTCATTACATAATCCTTAAATACACTTTGAGAAATTGCTTGATTAAAATACCTAATTTCTTGATATGAACCTGAGAATGCTAAGTAACTATTTATTGTTTGTCTAGCATTACTTGGGAAATATGAATTTGTAGCATTACCCCAATCTGTACCTCCAGCATTAACTGAAGCAGATCCTATAAATCCTATCTGTGATCCATCATTCCCATCATAAATTTTATCACCAGCATATAAGGTAAAATCATCATTTTCTTTAGTAAGCATTACAGACCACCATTCTCCATCAAAGAAAGGTAAATATATACTAGATGTAGTACTAAAATCATCTGTTGTAAATGCTAAATTAGCATATTCAAGTGATTGAGAAGGGACTGAACCTGAATAGGAACCGGATGTAAATCCATCTCCAAAATAATCTAAACCTATAGCTATATTTGGGTTTGCATCTAAACTCCAAAGTACTTGTTGCGGAGTAGTTACAGCATTATCTACAGCATTACTTCCTGATTTTGGGGCTTTAAACCTAAATTGGACTGTTTGTGGTACTGCTACTCCCCAATCTGTATTAGTTTCCCAAGGAGATTGTACAAGTCCATTATTATCAGTATCATATTGGAAATTATATTGATATTGCCATAAATCCCAATCGTTTGTATTGATCTTATCTTTACCCCCAAATTCACTAATACGTAAAATCGTATCAGGAATACCATATGATGTAATTAAAGTACGCAGACCTGCGACGGTACCTTTTGACTTCAATAAGTATGGCAGGTTATGATAGATACGCTTGTATATGCGCTTATTTATGTCGTCTAATGGTATAGCTTCGTTGCTAGATGATATGAAATTTGTAATATATTCATACCCATCAGGGATATCTAAAATACCAGGAGCACTTTCTACCGAACCCGTCATATAAGGGAATGGGAATAAACTTCCTGAGTCTGTAAATCCTAAAAATGCTGAATAAAGATCGGTTGAGCTAAAATTATTTTGGTATAATTTAACACCCATGTCTCTTAATACTTGAGCAACCAAATCTTTAGATACACCCTTATCAATACGGTTATCAGCATCCCATTTATTTGTAGTATCTTTTAAGTATACCCAAATATTATCATCAACAAATTGACCAACCATATTTGTAAAATTCAAATATTGATCATTTAAAGAATCATTTCTAATGTATTCTGGGATTGAATAATAAATCCAATCTTGGTTTAATTCATCATAATTAGATGCTGAGAGAATTTGGGTATTATACCAATCTATAGCTTCAGTACTACCTGTGAGAGCATTTTCATAGGGAGGTATTGAATTAGTTTTTGGGTAGGTATTTGAACCGGATTCAAAATATAGGTAATATTCAAATCTATCAAAATTAGTAATAGTATCCTTAATAAGATTATTTAAGGGAGCTAAACTTGATGATGTATAAGTAGTTGAAGTTGCAGCACTTTGACTAGTAATTTGAGCACTTGCAGATTGGATTAAACCAACTTTGTATTGGAAGTTTTCAATTCGTGCTTTAGCAGATGAAAAATTAACAAAATTCCCAAAATTAGTATAATCTTCACTAATTTTAACACTAGGGTCATTAAATAATGAATCTAATTGATCTTCAGATTGACTGTTAGGAGAATTTAAAGATGTTAGTGTTATTTCTTCTGTTGAATTATTTAATTTAGTTTTATTAGCTAAATTATAATTAGGACCTTGAATTAAAAATTCTTGAGATGTTGGTAATTCAACATTAGTAGGAAACTCAACTCTAAAAGCTAAACCATTTGAGATTTTTTCTACTACCCATAATGAAGTGTTTACGGTTATACCTTGGGGTAGAGGCTCATATAATTTAATTAATACTGTATTATCAGTATCTAATTGAATATTATTAGCAATATATAATTGATTAGACCCAAAATTTAAATAAAAGTCAGGAAATGTTTCGTCCTGTTCTCTATATGCTATAAACTCATTAGTAGAAGTTATAATTTCTTCTCTATCAATAATAGTAGAATCTAATCTAATTTCAGTTCTATCAGAAGATATCTCTGATATATAATATGTAGATTGGGGTGAGGATGATAATCTTTTCCTTAAAAAATTATAAATTGTATTAACAGTACCTGTTGATATATTTACCCTATTAGTATCAATTTCAGGGTCAATATAAAGTTCATTATCTAAAACTCTAAAATTAGTAAAAGTACCATCATTACCTGAAGGGGCTACTATAACATTATTAAGACTATAAACAAAAAATTCAACATAGTCCGTTGTTAAATCATAAACATTATCTTCTGTTAATGACGTAATTAAACTTTTATCTTGAGGTGAATATACCTCAGTTGAAAAAGTATTAGGATTAAGTGATATTATATTAGTTTGATTCGCCATTTGCTAAGTCTGCTAATTGTTGTCTAGTATCTAATAATTGTTGTCTAAGCGAAGTAATTTCTTCTGATAAAGCTGTTATTTCTTCACTGAAAGGGGTAAAATTTATATACTCAGAACTTTGAACTATTAAAGTTTCGTGAGAATTATCTCCGGTTTTAGGGATTTGAAAAAATAAAGCATTATAATCTTCAAAAAATTCTTCTATTGAGGGTAATAAATCTTCAGGGTTTACTTCAACAGGGTCTACCAGTTGTGTAAATGATGTATCAATTACTTGTTCATATTGCCCCTTAACAAATACTTTGTTATTTAATGTTACTTTTTGTTCCATTATCCATTAACTACCTTAAAATAATATTCATCATCGTATATTGTAGTACTACCCCCAGCATCTACTTTAACTAATACTTGATAATATCTTTCAGGTTCAAATCCATTCATATATAAATCAAAATAACTTGAAGTAGTATCAGCACTAATTCTAGTATAATCATTATCAAAATCTACTACAAATTCATTAGTATCTAAATCTTTTACAGCATACCATGCAGAAGCAGAAGGTAAGTAATGTTGTTTAGTATATAAAGAACCTGTTTGGTAAACACGTTTAGGATATTTTTCTCTTACATTTAACCTAAATTTATTTATACTTTGAGAATAAAATATACCAGGGTTTTCAGCTAGTGAAATATAAATATTTTCTTGATCTAATACAGGGATTGTTGATGAAGTTGCCCATACTGAATCGTCCCATCTAAATTCTAATTCTGGTGGGTAAATAGTATTTGTGTCAACACTATAATATTGCATTACAGGTTGAACTAATTTACTTGGATTAAATTCAGCACTACCTTCCCATTTAAGTAAAAAACCATGATTAGGTAAAAAAGAACCAGTCCAGGCTTGAACTATATCATCTACAATTATGTTTAAATCTTTATCACTTCTAGGTCCAAAAGATGCAGTGACATTAAAATCTGTACCTTGAGAACCTGTGTACCATGCTCCACCACCTATAGTAGCATAAGAAGTATTATATGAACCTGAGGGGACTCTTCCGGCAGCATCTGGAACTTGAATAGGCCACTGATTACCATTAGCAAAGAATGGTGATTCCCAACATGCTCCATCTGTAGTTAAAGGTTGATCTAGATAAGTACCAGTACCCTGATTCCAGTCTATTGATGCATTTTCTGCTACAGCTATAGGCCAAATTTCTAAAGTAGAAGATTCAACAATACCCTGAGCTGTTGCTATAAATGAACGTAATCTAGTTTGAAAATTTGTACCACCAATAACGTTTTCAATAGTATTAGTAATATCATCAGTGTCAAATTTAATTAAAGATCTAGCTACAGAAGGTTGGCTATCAATAGCAAAATTTAAATTTGAAATTTGATTGATAGGATCAATACCTGTATTCATTTTAGGAAACATTGAATACAAAGTAGTATCTTGATATGGGAAAATTTTATATACTGCCATTTTATTTTTTAGGATCTATGGTTCGTGCTTTTAATGTAGGACTAGTAAAGCTATCAGAATAAGTATTTTGTGGAGTGTAGGGTTGGGTAGTTGGTGATGTTACAATATCTTCGCCAACTTGAGTCGTATAAGAAATATTAGTAAGACCTCCTAAAGGTTGTGGATTCTCTAAATCTAAACTAGTTTTATTAAAATCTGTTACTGTATTACCTTTTTCATTAATAAATGTATTAGGATTTCTTATTATCCCAGTATCAATACTGCTACCAAATTGATTACCTCCTATTCTTTCGTTATATTTTTTTATTAATCCCATAATTACATATTTACTATTCTACCTTTAATATCAGTAGTAGGGTATTTAACTTCAAAAATCATTGGGTCTATTGAAGGATAAATTACACTATCTAATGTAGCTCCAGTTACGTCATAAGCATATTTAGAATACCCTAAAGATTCACCTACCTTATTAGTAATATTAATATTTTTAACGGTTTGAACACCTTGAATTTTATCTAAAAGTAAAAATAATTCACTTATTTGAATAGGTTCATTAATTTGCCAGTTATCTGTGTTAAAATATAATTTTAATTCTGTTAAACAAGCTTTTAATACCTCATTACTATTAAAATTAGGTCTAACTGTAATTTCAAAATCAACACCTATATTAATAATAAAAGCATCTTTTATATTAATTGAATCTCCTATTATTCTATACTGAGATAGGTATGTTTGAAGGTTTTGTTCTAATGCTGTACCAGCAAGTGTTAGGTGGTTTTCAGCATTAGCACTTAAAATATATAAAGTTAGTGTTGATGGGATTTCTCCTGGGAGGAGAGAATTAATTTTTGTTTGTTCTATGTAAGCTTTAGAAACTACACCAAATTTAGGGGGCATTGATAATGCCCTAACTAAATAATCATCTTGAGTTACACTACGTAATTGAGTAGAAAAATTTGCAATAGAATTTTGTCTAATTTCTTCATTAGTATCCCCATCACTACCTCCTGAAGCTGCTCTTGGGTTTGTTACTTGAAGAGAATTAAAGGTATTATCTGCTAGATTACTAGTTAATCCTGCAACTTGAAAATTAACTGTATTATTAGATAAAGTAATTAAACTACTTGCAGGAACATTTGCCGTAGCTCCTCCACCTGTTAAATATCTAACTGTTAAAGTTGTATTTGATGGAGCAATACCATAAGTATTTGTAAATATAAAATTCTGAGGGGAATAGGCTGCTGTGAGTTTATCTTTTTCAAAAGGTAACCCAATTCCTACATTATCAGCATTAGGAGTAACTTCTTCATTTACATCATTAGAAGTGCCAGATCCGAATTGTATTTGAAGAGTAGTTGGGGATTGGAATCTAGTAGCAAATCTACGAGAAGTTTGTTTTAATTTTAGTAAATATGGTGTATCACCTTCTTGAGATGAAAAATTTGGATCGTTTGGATTAGTATTTTTAATAGAATCAAATACCATTCCTTGTCCTAAATAAGGTACTTCATACCATATATTACCATCAGCATCTACAATGTCTAAAATACCTATAATATTATCAGCAGTAATATTACGAGTAGCAAATTCTTGTGGACTAGAAAATGAAAAAGTTGTAGAATTAATTGTAGCTGAAATAGCCTTTCTGGTTTTCTTTAATAGAAAGCTATTAATAGTAGCACCACTTTGTTCATATATAGAAACTGTTGTAGGATCTAAGGATGAAGAAGTATCAAAATCAACTGGGTCTTCTACTAAAAAGTTTACTGAAGTATTTGAAGTAGAGGCTATTTGAGAATTTTCTCCTATTAATAAAGCATAATTATAGTCTGGGACTGTATTTGCTCCACTACCGCTTGAGGGAACTGTTTGATAAAAATCTATATCAGCTGAAGCTACACCTGTAACTTTAGGTTTGTATCCCATCATGTAAGCTAAATCATATAAATTTTTAGCTTCACGAGCATATTGTAAAAATGTTTCTTGAAATTGATTATCTTGATAAAATGATAAAACATCACCTACATAAGCAGATAATTCCATAAACATCATACCTGGGGATGTTTCTGTAAAATCATTAAATGTTGTTGGGAAATAGGTTTTAGAATAGTTAATTAAATTCTGTCTAAGATTCCCAAAATCTCTATTAATATATTTTATGTCTCTATTTGAAGCCATTAGTCAAATGTTATATTTAATTCATCAGTTATGCTTGTGCTTTGTACACTATATTTTAACAATACATTTATTTTATGAATATCAGGTTCTGTAGATATTTCTAAATTTTCAATAGTAATATTTGAAAAATAAGTACTCAATTGAGATTGGATATCTATTTCTAAAAATTCTAAAGTGTCTTCTTCAATTTGTTGAAATAAAAATGACCTTAAATTACCACCAAAATTAGGATTTAATGGACGCTCTCCTTTATTAGTTAAAAACCAATTAATTAAATTATTTTTAATTGCCTCTTGTGTAGTAAAAGTAGGGTTAAAACAAGCTTTCCCATTAAAAGGTAAGGAAACTCCTACACCTACACTAGGTTTAAAATCAATCGGTGATATTTTTTGAGCATTATAAGCCATTATTTACTGTTCATTATACCCATAATTTGGTCTAAACCTACAGTACCTGTTCCTAAAGCAGAACCTTCACCTGAGGTAGGACCTGAGGGTACAAAAGTGTTTGTATTATCAGCTGTTGATAAGTTTAAATTACCCCCAGCAGCTGACATTTGAGATAACATTTGTTGTCTAAATGCTTTTTGTGCCTGAGGATCAGGTTGGGTTGATTCTGTTACAGTTGTTTTTTTAGCAGGAGTATTTGATAAAGTTGTTTGAGTTGGGGTTTTTACAGCCTCAAGAAGGATATCTTTTAATTCTTCTTGGATTGCAGCCTTTACTTCTTCTCTAATTACTTTTCTTAATTCTGTTAGTTTCATGGTTATAAATATGGGTTTAATACGCTTTTAAATCGTCTCTGTCAATAATAAATTTAAGTTCATCTAATAATACTTGGGGGTTGGAAGCAAAAGAATATTCTGTTGCAATTAATACAATCCCCGAGTTATTTTTTCCCACAGCCCTATTTTGGTTTACTGTGTCTGTAAATTCTTTAGTTTCAATTTCTAAAATAAATCCTTTATAAGTAGATTCATTAGTTGAATTTTCAGCTATTAATTCATTTGCAGCTGTATCTTGGATAGTTTTAGATGCATCTGTTAATGTAGAATTGGGATTACAGATTTTGATTAAAGTATCTAAAGCACCTAATAGTTGGACTGTTTGTAAAATTGTAGCTTGTGTTGAAGCCACAGCAGGTGATACATTAGAAGCCGTAATAGTAATTGGTGGTAACCTTGGGGTACCATCTGTATTAAATAATAACTTATCAGTAACATCACCTAATGTGGATACCCCAGCAGGTACTGCACCTGGAAGAGCAAATGGGATTAATGCCATTGATATGGTAGCACCTAGTTTAGTTTGGGATAAACGGGTTACTAAACCTTGAATAAATTTAGCAAAACCTGCTCCAAAATCAATTGTTACTGTGAGAGCATCTAGTGTATTTCCAATACTATTTACATATTCAACTAAATTATTTCTTTGTTCAATTATATTGTTTAATTCATCTGTAGTGGGGCAAAATTCCTCTTTAAATGCTTCAGCATCAAAATCTTTTAATACAGTATTAATATCAGTAATTCCAAATTTAGCTAAAAGTTCTGTTAAACCTGGAAGTACTTTGGAGAGAAACTTACCACTTTGACTTAAAATTAAAGCTGATAGTCTAGCTTGACCTCTAGTTTTTAGATTATTTGGGATAGATTCAGAAAGCTTTTTTACATCAAACGATGATAGATCTAATCTACCTTTAAGTCTTGATCTTAATTGAGCCTCTTTTTCTCTTTTTTGTTCTATGGAAGTGGGTGTAATCATTATACAGTAGAAGTAGTATTAGATAATGTATTTTTTAGTCTTTGTTTATACCCATTAATTTTAAAGTTTATAGTTTGAGCTACAATACTGGTAGGTGCTAATGGAGCACCTATAGGAACACCAGGTTGTGATTGAAGAGTATTAGTAAGAGTAGATAAATCATTTAATACATCTGTTAATAATGTAACTAATTCATCCCCTAAAATTATAGGTTGGGAATTCTTAGTCCCTCCTAGATATACTTTATTAGATTGGAATACTGTATCTCCAATTGTATCTGTATAGATACCTTCTATAGAATTTAAATTTATTGATTTATTTGAAGATAATAAAATATGATCATTAGTTGAATTAAATATTAATCTTCCAGAATTAACAATTACTTGAGAATTTTCGGCATAATTTTTAGGTAAAACAGGTGGGTTATCCCCATAAGATAAATAATCATTTGTAGAAGCTACTTCAATAGGTATATTTTGCTTAGAAGTAATGTAGATTGATGATAAATCTTTATTAATATCTTCAGTTATAAGAAATTGAGCAGACCCTGTTAATGAAGGATCTTGACCATTTCTTAAAATAGTAATAGGATCTCCATTAGAAGGAGAATTAGACCAATTATTTAAAGGAGTTGAACCTGAAATATCAGTGCTACCTAATCTTAAACTATTTCCAAATCTACCCTCTAATATAACATCACCCTCAAAGGGATATAATGGGTAAATGTTTGATTTTTCATTAAAATATATTCCAGGTTTAAAAGATGTTGTGTTTTGTTTTGTAGAAATATTAGGAGAACCTGCTTCTATTTCTGTTATACTTTTATTTTGGTTGGAACCTTTTATATTTTCTTGTTGTGCCGGAGTTGGGTTTGTATGAATATTATTAGCCCAGGTTTTTACTGGGGTTAAGTAATAATATTTTATATTACCTGGAGAATTAGCAAAGTCACCACTAGGAAATGACAGTAAATATACAGTTTCATTTATTAATGGATAATTTTTAACATTAGGGAATAGAGGGGTTGCTTTTATACCTAAACTTCCAGGTTGGTTACCTGATACTTTCATGGGTTCAACAGTAATCTCCCCATTAGATAAAGTTGAAGACTGATCTATACTAATAACCCTCCCTGGGATTAATTGTGCTGTTGAAGCATTTTGTATAAGAGATGATGAAGTATTACTCCCAAAAACCATAGTTAATTACTTTTGAAGTTTTTCCATTTCTTCTAATAGTTGAGCTTTTTCCTCATCACTGATACCTAACCCACCTTCTTCATTAGAAGAATTTAAAGCACGTTGAACCAACGTAGCCATTTTAATTAAAGCATCATCATTTTTAACCCCAATTTCCATATATTCTTTGATAAGAGGTACGATGAGTGTAGCATCACCAATATCAGAAACCATTGGTTTTAACTCAGAAATAAGCGCAGTTACTTGTGCTTCACGGCGTTTTTGGTTTTCATAAATTTCCTCAAGTAAATTAGAGAATTTTTTAGTACCAAATATTACTTTTTCGAATTGTTGACTCATATTTATAGTGTTTATTCATGTATAAATATAACCTTATTCGAATTCTACATACCCATTTTCAAGATAAAAAATATAGTTACCCTTAAATATTGAATATAATTGGTTAGCTATTTTAGTAATTTTGGGAGTTTTAACATCTACCATCTCACGAATGTAGATATAAAGGGCTTTTTTATTAAAAACATCAATCTCTTCCCTTTTACGAAATAATTCTAAAATTGCATCAGCAATCTCAGCATCTTTTTTCTTTGGAAATAATTCAAATATATTTTCTGTACAATATTCTACATATAAATTAATATATAGATTTAAAGGATCATTCATTGCCGTAGGATCATCCATATTGTAAGTATGGGTATCATCCTTAAATAATTCATCTACTGGGGCTTTATCAATGCGTTTTTTATAATTCTTTTGGTTTTGGAGGATTAAATAGCGTTTTGCTATAGTTCCAAAATAAGAATATGCTTTGGCCCCTCTAGTAGGATCAAATAAATGAATTTTAGATAATAAAAAACAAATTACTTCATGTTGTAAATGTTCAATCTCATCTACCTCAGTATAATAAAATTTAAAGGTATGGATTATGTTTTCCGTTAATTTAAAAAACGGGTAATGTACATGATCTTGATATATTTTACTCTTTATATCAGTATCAGAAGTGCCATTGTATAATACAATAGCATCTTCGGTATCTTGAGTAAAGTAATTTTTACTTTTAGGTCTACGTTTTTTTGGCATATGGTTACATTATCTTTTTTCGAGTTTGAACTCGTTTAAGATATCTTGTAACCCTTTTATTTGTTGAAAGAAAAATCCTACTTCATCGTCGCTACTAAAGCTACCTCTAGAATCTACGTCTTTCATTTTCTCATCCGAAACCTCTATTACTCGGGAGATTTTATCTAGATAATCTAAATAACCCACGAGGATATCCTCTTGTTTTTCATTTTTACGAAGAAGATTTACTGTAGTGAACCCTAGGGTAGCTACTAAAATTGATAGTATAACAATTGCAATAATCATAAGTTATCTAATAAATTCTTTAAACCTTCACTTTTAATTGAACCTAAAGCTTTCTGTTGTTGAGTTTTACTTTTTGGTTTGTCACTTAATGTAAAATTTTCTTTTTGCCCCTCCACGTTACCTTTTAATTTAGGTAACCATTCTTTTTCAAATTCAATTCTCGCAGCCATCAAATCAGCCTGGTGGACTATAAATGGTAGCGAAGTACGCGGTTTTTGTTCGGGCATATACGCTTTCAAATATTTCTCATTAGCTACGTCGTATAAACCATCATGCGTTTGTATCGCGAGCATTTCGTTGAAAGTATATACTACACCATGAGACTGGAGTAGGAATAAACCACGATCTGGAACGGATGAGAAGGGGACTTGTTTATTAAACATATAATCCTCACCTAACTTTTCACGTCTCCACTTATCGGTCTGAGGGATATATGATTCGTTATTCTCATCTCCCATTTTACCTAAATCATGGTTAATAGCAGAAAAAACAAGTTCTTCGGAAGTAAAAGTAGACATATCACATCCTTCTTCTTCCCATAACTTAGCTTGCTTAAGGGCACAACGTACAACGCGATTTACATGCTCAACATACCCTCCAGGAAAGGAGTTGTGATATTCTTTCTTGTGAGCCGCGGGCATCAACATAATACGTTCTTGATACTTGTTATAGAAGTCAAGAAGTGCTTGTTTACGATCTCCCGTGATGTGGGTTTCAATATTGGAGATAAAAATATTCCAATTTTCTTGGATTTGTTCTGCTGTTAACGTCATAACTTTTATTTATTTATTTTCTTTCGAGCATAGTTCTCATGTCGGCTAATATTTCATTACCTTCATCGATTAGTTGATAAAGTTCTTGTAATGATTTTACACGGCTAGACATTACTCTAATCTGTTGAAGTTTACCTTCAAGGCGATCCATTTTTTGTTCAAACAATACTTGGTTTCTCATAATAATTATTAATTTTTTAATCTCGGGAGACGTCTCGAAACGTCACATCCCCTCTCTCTCTCTCTTTCCTTTCCTCTGTATCTCAAATATACTAAAGAGAAATTACGGAATCACGTTTAATTCAAGAAAATCTTTAACTTTTTTGATATGAGCACATTTTTCGTATGATTCTTTTTCTTCCCAAAAGGAAATTGCTAAATCACATGCTGTAATAGTATATTGATCGGCGAAAATCCTCCCTGCATCTCTACCTGTATCTGAGGTAGGATCATAATCTTTAAGGTATGTCCATGCTCTAGTATGAGTAACAAATTCCCCTGCATCGTTATCAAAATCAATCTTTTCAGCTAATTCGGGCATAGCTTCTAAAAAATGCCCCATTTTAGCTTCTATATTTTTTTGATTCCAAATGATTTTTTTAAACATCCCTAATTTAAATGTTTGAGTTTTCTGTAACTCATGAAATAGATCTTCCTTATTATCATGAGGAAGTTCAAAATTAGAAAAAAGTTTTTCGGGATCTATCATTAGATATTAGTTTCCACTTCTGCTTTACCATCTTTCCAAATGGTCATTTTAGTCTCATACCAATCTTCGTAATAAGTAAATTCTATTCTACCCTTAAGTAATTTTACAACAGTAAGCCCATATTCATACATCCAGTCATTAACTTCTTCCTCAGAAAAAGTACCTTCTGTAAAGTATAAATGAGCAATTTGAGCGTATTCTTTAATTTGTTGTTGTGGTTTCACGTGTATAAATATATATAATTTCTATGTTACTGCCTGCTGTTGATGTTGTATAGTATTGCATAATATCGCGTTATATGTGGGAAATAATGTAAAAATTTATGGGTATATTTAATTAATATGGTTTCCCTTGTTGACCATAAAGATCAAAGTTTCTTTTAATTTTATTTTCTAATTGATCGACCTTAGAATCAGTATGTCTAACAACTGATTGTTCTGTTTTAGTAATTCGAGAATGTAATTCTTGTTGAGTATTCTCAAGTTGTTTATAGATATCTTTAAACCCATAGTCCGAAGCAATATTCAATTTATCAACTTCTTCTTTTAAAGATTTAAATGCTACATAATTTATAGATACACCTATAACCATTATGACTATAATACTTATAAAAGTTCCTATAATAAATAATGAAATTTCCATAATTTGGGTTTTTTGTTTTAGTTAATGTACATACAAAAGAGGGAATAGCCAAACTACTCCCTCTACAATCTCAACCGAGTGTACACTTGACTGCGAATTGTTATCCCGCTAGGACTCGAACCTAGAATGATGGTACCAAAAACCATAGTGTTGCCAATTACACCACAGGACAGCGGAAGATGTAGGATTCGAACCTACGGTACCTTGCGGTACGCTGGTTTTCAAGACCAGTGCATTCGACCACTCTGCCAATCTTCCTAAAACTCGTGAACCCGACAGGATTCGAACCTGTGACCGTCTGCTTAGAAGGCAGATGCTCTATCCAGCTGAGCTACGAGTCCATATTCGAGGGGCTTCACCTTCATGCGCGCTGAAGGTCCCTACCTAAGCAATCCGTCGATTGCATTCTTAGGATTTTACGTTTAACTCCCCTACTTTGTACCTCAGGGCGGGCTCGAACCGCCACGAACATTACTGTTCAAGGGATTTTAAGTCCCTCATGTCTACCAATTCCATCACTAAGGCGTTCTTCTAAAATGGAAGTTCTTCTTCCTCTATATTATCTTTAGATGGAAATAAAGTCTGTAGATAATTATCTATACTTGCAGCATCACGTTGTAAGTCATCAAACCTAGAAACAATATCTACACTTTCAGGATTATCAGGGTGGAATTCCCATAAATCTTGGATTTGAGATTCGATTTCAATCAAACGATTGATCATTTCTACTCTTTCTTGGGTGGTTTTTGGTTCTGTCATAATGTATTAAATATAATAAAATAGTTTTACTTAGCCCACTCTTGAATACCAACTTGTAAAGCAAGTTTAGGAGTAGAATAAGGATGTTCTTGCATAGTTTTAAGGGCTTCAAAAAGTATTTCTACTCTCATTTCATCACTTGCAATCATATCTACTAAAGATACAAATTCTTGATCCATTTTTTGATAATCCATAATTTCTAATTTAAAGAAGGTTGATTTTGAAGTTTAACAAATTCGCGATATTCTGCGTTAAAATCCTCAAGCATATCACTCAATGCTGCATTATAGCCCTGCATGTATATGCGCTCATTCTCGCTGTATTCGCGCGAAGGCATTAATGACTCTAGTTGATTATCTGCAAGAGATTGTTGAAGAAGTTCTTTAAAGTTTTCCATTATCTAATATTAGTAAGTCTTTCCATTATAGAACTAATTTCATCACGAGATTTCCAACCCGCAACATCATCATTACCACCAATAATTTGTCTGGTGATAAATCCCCCAGCCATATCAAATATTGCTATTTCAAATGAACTAAAAAAATCAACATCATTACTAGATTCTCTAGGTGTCGAGTATAAACTCTCACCTGCTACTACACTAAGTTCAAACCCATTAGCGAATTTTTCAATAGCATGAACACCCAAACCTGATGAATGTTTCTTAAATACTAAATCTTTAAATGTCTTCATAACCTTTATTTTTCTAACACCATAAATATACGACTAAAGATACCGTTCTCCAAGCTCTTGCACGGTTTTCTTTGCTTCTTCTAAAGAAATTTGAAAAAATTCACGATTATTATTTACTCTAAGTGAATTTAATTTATGATGTACCTCTTGTTCTAAACCAAAACCATCATAACAATGGAAGGCCCATTCAACTTCATAAGGAAGAGCAACTCCTGTTGAATTTGAAATTTGTTTTGCTCTTTCCTCAGGGGTATTTTTAGTATACCCAATTTTGTACATACGAGGCATAGTAGGATTAGATAAAATATAAACCCAAGAATCATATTCACCATTGCGGTTTTCATACATATCAATTTTACGGGCAGTATAATAAGTAACATCTTCCCAACCCTCTCCTCTAGATGAAGGTGTTAAAGTATAATAAGGACAATCTTGAACAGTTTTATTTGTAAAATCATCACCAAGTGAGATGTATTTTTTTGCTTCTTCTACATTTATCCTTTCCATAATTTATTCAAATATAACCTTAATTTCACTTTCCCTAATTTCACGTGGACCTGAATCATTATTAAATAAGACTCTAGTAAAAATTCTAGCAGTATCTCCTACCATTTCATCATCTAATAAAATTTGTTGTCGGGGAAGATAATTATATTTACTATAAGTAGCTAAAACTGTTTCGGCATATGGACAATCAAAACAAAAATGTTTAGGGATTTGATATCCTACAATATTAAGTGGTGGGTGTAAATCCGCAATTTGTTCTAAAGTATAAGTAATACTCCCAACAGAAATAGGATTTTGATATTCTCTATCCGAAAACCAACTTAAAACAGAATACATGGGGGAAGTCCATTGTAAAGTATCAAACACAACCCAATAATCACTATCATATTGAGTTTCAATTAAAGGAACCCCATTAAGAACATAATAAGGATCAAGTTCATCAAGTCTTCCTTGAATAGTAAAATAATTTAATCCTACAAATTTAACTCTCCAATAACCATCAGTAGAATCAAAATATGAACCGGGTGAAACTATGGTATCAATAATAAATTCGGCATCACAAGATCCATCTAAACATGGATAAGGCTTAGGGGTTGTAGTTTCACAAGAAATAAATAAAATAATACTTAATAATAACAATAATTTTTTCATAACTTTAATTTAAAAAACTCGACTCTTTCTTTTAGACAATTCAATATCCATACATACGTATATACGCTTATGATACAATATTTGTTGTAGAAAGTTCATATAAACGATCAAAATATTTGATATCTTTTACAAGTTCAGAGCCGATAACATTTCCTTCATACTCCTTCCCAACTACTATAAATGTAGCGTTACTCCATTGTATAGCATTTTTTAAAGCCTCGTCCGTACCAAATGTTACTACCTCATCTACATAACGAATAGCTTCCATAACAGCTTTACGGTGTAATAATGAATTAATAGGTCGAGTAGGTCCTTTAGATTCTTTAACGCGTTCGTCAGTATCTAAACCGACTACTAAACGATCACCTACTGATCGAGCATATTTTAGTAATTCAATATGACCGGCATGCACTACATCAAAACATCCATTTACCCAAATAGTGGTTTGTGGTTTAGTGACCTGGGAAATTTCGGGTGTATTATCACCCTTCATTTCCCTAACCACTTTATTTGCTATACCATTTACTCCTCTATACATAGCTAAGAGCTAGGTTATATAGTTTTTGGTTGACTTTAGTATCTTGTTTGAAGTTCTTGATCTTACGAGCTTTACGAACTTTTCCTTGTACACCATATACATCAAACATACCGTGAATAATCTTTTCCTGAACTACATTATACACATTCCACATATCATCTCCTTCATCTTCTTTTCTTGTTGGAGTAATAAGTTCTAAAATATCTTCGGCACTATATGTTGAAAGCTGATTTTTGCTTATACGAGTTTGAAGAGCTTCTTTAGCAAATGATATTTTTTCTTCCTCGCTCAACTCTTTAGCTTTAAGCTTATTCATACACTCAACAGTAAGTGGTAATTTTTCAACAATTTCACTAATTACTGTTTTTAGTTCTGCTAAATCATAACCCATATGGCGGATTTTCATATTAGCAAATTCGGCATCTGCAATAACTAAACCATTTGAACAAACTAAACGGTATAAACCTGCTTGGAACTGGAATGAATTTTTTCCATCATGAGAATTAGTCATCAAAATACGTGGCATAACAGTATCACCATCTTTACCTTCAACAACTAAATCATCATTTCCAAATACAACCATGTGTTTTTGGTAACCTGAATTCTTACGAGCTTGAACTTGCTTCGCATCTACTACATTCCAACCAAGTGTAGACATATCATCAATAACATTTTCGGTTGGAATATGTACATAATGCTTAGTAGTTGAACGTTTATCTGCTTCTTTTGTGAAAACTGAAGGAGCAATTTCACGAATTTCATCTTTTGTTAAAAACTCGTTTTTTTCCTGGTCGATTGAATACATCATAACTTTTATTATTTTTAATTATACCTAAATATACGAAAGAAATTTTGGGGAACCAAATCGAATGTGAATTACTTTTCGATTTTTATTAATAAACTTGGAGAAACTCTAATTTTCCCCCCAAGACCAAATTTATCATTAATCTTTTCAACAACAACATTCTTAGAATTAATTTTTACAATTCTAAATTGTTCATTTGAATCAACTTTTTTATGATTAATTTTAACAGTTTCACCTACTGCAAAATCATCCTTATCAAAAACTTCAACTGCATCACCTTTAACGGCTTCCATTTTAGCTCTTAAACCATTATCATCAAAACGAATAGTACCTAAACTAATTCTTACACCATACTGAGCTTCTAGTTGAGCTACTGCTTTTTGAAAATCACCTCTAAAACTTTTAACTTCCTGCTTTGTCATAACCTTTATTATTATAATTTATCCTTATTTACCCTGTAAATATACGAAAGATATTTCGGGGAACCAAATAGAATGCGCAGGAAAACGAAAGTTTTTTAGATATTATATTGAGCTAAGTCTGAATATAGCGAAGAGTTTACTTCTCCTAATAATTCATAAGTAAAAGTATCAGTTCCTAATTCAGATACCGTCCCTACTTCATCATCTCCATTATATTGTATAAGTTTATTATCACTAGAACGAAATACCCAATAATCACTATCCATAGGTTCCCATTTCCATTGTTGACCAGCTATAAACTCTTCTTTATCAATCCAAGTATCACTCATAATTTTATTCTTTTATAACATTAGTATAAATATAAAGAAAAACAGAAGCATAGACAATTATTATCCCTAACCATGACATCCATTTATTTTCCTTTTTCATTATCCTCCATATAATTCCTTAGTACTATCAAATATATCAGAAAGATACGAACTTCCAGCGTCTAATCCAAAGGGTAATACCCACATCATTCCTATTATATCTGCTGTAACAGCTGTGGCAGCTACACCTCCACTTCTAAACCATTTCATTGTAGCAGAAGTAGATGTATTGTACCCAATACTACTTCCAGAGCCTGAAGTTCCAGATACACCATCATTACTGGTACTTATACTTCCTTCTGTTGCTAAAGTAATACTCACATAATTATTAGTAGTACCTTGAGATGATCCTGGTTTTACTCTTACTACAACAAATTGCCATTCATCTTGAGTTAAAGAGTTATTTACTCCTAAATGACTTCTTCTCTGACTAGATGATGTACCACCACCATTAGTACCTGCTAAAATAGTAAATGCTGAGGTTCTATTTGAAGGACGAAATATAATAACCCCTGAATATCTACCTGAATTAAGTTGATTATCAGCAATCATAGGGACAAAACCAGCAGGATTAGTAGTTTTTAATTTATACCAAAAACAAAAAGTTTTTCCTGTACTACCATTTATAGTTTCATAATCAGTACCTGATTTAGAAGCTTTTGTCCAGGTAACCTGATTAGAAGAATCTGCAGAACCGGGTTCTATATACCCACCTTCAGTTTCACTAGATGTTTGAACAGCTGTCAGATCACCAGCAATTGAACCTTTAGTCCCACTGGAATAATTAGTTTGACTAGTAGGTATAGCACAAGATGAGTTAGAAGTAGAATCATATAAATCACATAGAGAAGACCCATCAAGAATTGCAAAATCACATTTAAATGAAGCAAATATATTACTATCTAAATTTGATCCAACAGCAGCTCCCATTTTATAACCAACATTTTGAGAGATAAAACTTCTATAGATATTCGTCAATCCCCCATTACCTTCTAATTGGGCTAAAACAGCGGTCCCTGCTGTGGTATTGCTAAGACTTCCTTTTGATATATATCCTCCTATATCACTTACACTAACAGATGTTATTGCCATAGTACATTTTGGTTATAAATATTTAAGGTTTCACAAAATAAACCAAAAACCAAACGGAGGTGAGATAGGGGTAATGATTATTCCAGGTGTATATATTTTTGTCGACGCGTGAGATCTTGTCGAGACTCTTTTTTCGCATACCGTGGGGAAGACCAAAAAGGGGTTAAACGGAACTCGCACCCACGTTTTTTACCATACTGCATGAATATACGTATATACTAAATCGATGGTTAGAGATCGTGTTCGATCTCGGAATCGGTCCAAGGCCCCCCTTTGGCATATCCACGCGTATATGGATATCGGCGCCCGTGGGTATCTATATAATAATACGGCGTACGTACCGCCGCCCCACCCCATGCATTATATATTATTACCATGGTATGGCTTATCTCATATTATGTT
>Ga0181412_1000152_pt1 | contig 29092 bp, 42 predicted proteins | sample 35SPOviralmetaG_FD_130113 | JGI IMG/M metagenome (GOLD analysis project Ga0181412, IMG submission 130113) | Marine viral communities from the oligotrophic San Pedro Time Series (SPOT) site, San Pedro Channel, CA, USA - 35 SPOT_SRF_2012-08-15 | ecosystem: Environmental > Aquatic > Marine > Strait... | reverse complement strand
GGAAAAGAAACCTTTGCAGTATTTAAAACAACAGCGCTATTAGCTGAAACTCTTGTATCTGTAAAATATAAATTTGTACCCTCTGCTATATTAGTACTTGTAAGAACAACAACCCCTGTTTGTACGTTTACACTATCTACAGCACCACCACCAGAAAAACCAACAACAGTCGCATTTGTTAAATCTAATGTTCCTGTAAAACTTGCTGATGCTGTCCCTAAACTTAAAGTTGATGCGTTTCCACTTCCGTCAGTTATGTTTTGCTCAACAGCACCAATAATGCCATTATTAGATGTTTTTATTAAACCTGTGTATGTTTCAGATATTTTAGTATTATATAAAGTTGCCATACTATTTTTTGTTTTTTGTTTTTACCTTTTTTAAAAAGGTTTTTAATTTTTCTATGTTTGTTTTTTTCGGTTTATAAATCATAATACCCAACCATTAAAAGTTGCGTCGTTGCTTGGGTAAATGTCATCATTAACATTACTTGTATATTCAGGGTATGTTGTTTGATTAAAACTCATAAAATCTATAAATCTTCTGCTGTACCATTCTGCATTTGTTCGTGCTTTTTCTACTAAAAAATCTATTTCGTTTTTATCAACTGATTGCGAATTTTCTGATGTATGCTTAAATACTCCACCGTTTTTTATTTGATACGCTGCAAAAGGCATATAATTTGCTTGCGCATACCATATCAACATTGGCACTATATAATCATCTAATACAGTTTTCCAACGTGCATTTACTGGATCATCAATATAAGGTATTGCAGATGTTAAACCGTCATACATTTTTGTTCCCATTATCTGCTTAACGTCTATCTGTTGTGCAATCTTCACAAATTGTAAAAATTTTGAACTATCCAAATTTCCGTCCATTATAGAATTACGCACTAAATCTGTTCGGTTTATAAATAAAGTTGTTGCCATATTATTTTATTTGTATGCACCCCTGTCGGGCATATTAATTGGTGCAATTTCGCTTTCAGTTGTTCCCGTTGGGTTTATATTATATTTTGCTGGTATTTCTCTTGTTCTTTTATAATCATCTAAATCATTTGACGGCTCCGTTGTAGCTTTCATTCTATATAATAATTTTACCCATTTATGCCTGCAGTAAATTCCGCCCTTAAATTTAAACAAACTATAGTTTTGACCTTTATGTCCAAATTCATTATTTACCCCCCTAAAACTTGCTTGATCAATATCTTCTTTTCTGTATATAATTCCGTCATCTGACAAACGCATCATATTTTTACAAAAATCTCTTGACTGATTACCTGCTTCCATTGGCTTATTAGAGCCTACAACATATTTGTAACGTATTTTAAAATACTCACTATCTAAAAAACTTTCTGCGCTTCCGTTATTTTTTGATGTAATTTCGTCATAAAACTTTTGTAGTTTACTTCTCTTTTTTTTTATACAAATGTTTGCCCAATCTTCATCGCTTATATTTTCATCTGCACTTAATTCGTCAACTAACTCCCATTCGTCAGTAATAGTTTCGCCTTTTAAATTATCAAGTATTGCTTGTCCCATTTCGTCTGACAAAAACTCGTTTGACATTTTTACGCAATTAGGCACTTCTTTTCCGTCTTTTATTTTTGTACCGTATTGTTCGTAACCGTCCCAACATGGTTTTTTTAATTCTTGATGTGTTTCACATGGCATATAATATGTAACCCCCTCTACATCGTGTTCGTGATAACCACCGCACCCCTGTTCCTCTGCTACCTTTATTGCTTCCTCTTTTGTTTCGTATGCTTCTTTTCCGTCAATCTTTTTAAAACTAAACTTGCGCTTTTCAATTCCTGTTTCTTCCTCAATAGTTTCGTCATCTTGTACTGATTTATCTACATCTGTAAACTCTAAAGGTTGTAATGTTGTAAAGTATAGGTTTAAGCTAATCTCATTGTATGCTAATATCTGATCGAAGCAGTCTATTAATAATTCTTGAAACGGTCTTATAACGGTGTTATCCATAAGTAAAGATGCAGTTTTTATTTCTTCTGCATTATTACCTAAACCGCTACCGTCTTTAATACCTAACAGCATTGGCGATACAATACGATGTGCAACCATTATTTTTTGGGTACTTTCTTCACTTAAAAACTGGTATTGGTTATGTGCATCGCTTAATTGTACAGGTGTTATTTCTGCTTGACTTTCTTTGTTATCATTAAATGCAAGTATAAATTTTCCTGCGTTGCTTGTACCGCTGAATTTTTGTGCAATTTTCTTTTCAATTAATTGTCGCTCTTGCTGATTAGGTGTGCCGTTGTTAAAGTTAATTAACATACTCGGTGCAAGACCATTCATAATGTTGTTGAGGTGGTAATTTGACACTTCCTCTTCAAGTTCTGCATATTGTAAACCGCCTTGATAATCTACTGGACTATAATAATAAAAACCGCTTCTGTATGGCTTAATATAATATATTTCGATGCCCTCTTTAGACATTCCAAAAGCTGGTATGCGTAACGGATCATCGTTTCTTGTAATATTTGCCCAATCCTCAAAATAATAATATGCTGGTATTTTTCCGTCATCATCGCATTTTTCTGCTCTTAATGTTTCAATAGGTATATGCTCTAATTGAACAATTTTGCTATGGTCTTTTGAATAAATTACTTGTATTGCAGCGTTACCCATTAATTTTAAATCGTAACATACCTTTCTAACAACATCTTTTTTAAATAATGCAATCATTTGTGCGTACTCATTAGGTTTTTTGTTGCTGTCCGATGCATTTAGCCCTTTTCCGTATATTGCTTGACTAATGCCATTAATAGCAGCGTTATTAGTAGGACTTCCATTGTATCTGTCTATTAAATATTGAAAATAATCATTATCTGCACCGTACTCAATCCAATCTTCCCCGTTTACTTCTTTTATTTCGGGACTTGTATATGTGCCTAAATTAACAAAACCAAACTCCGACACTTTTGTTTTACTAAATTGCCCTTTACTATTTCTTTTTTGTTTCATATTACTAAATAAGTATTATCGTAACTATTAGAGCTAATATACTGCCCTTTATTTATTTTATAATAGTCGTTGTTTTCTTGGTCTATATCTTGGTCTGTGCAAAATATTTTATCCTTATAAATAACTCCGTCACTTGTATCATCTACATTCCATAAAGTTTGATCGTCTTGCCAAAGTTTTATATTAGTATTCCAAAGGCTATTTGCAACCCCTAACGTAACATCGTAAAAATGATTTTCTACTAAAACAGGGTTAAAAATATTTGTAAATGTTAAATAATTACCTACTGTTGTTGCTCCCGTAATTTCGTAGTGTTTTGAAACGTTTGTGCTGTCGTCACGTATAGACATTATAAAACTGTCTAAATAATCTCTTGCTATTACTTTTAAATTTTGTGCTGCTGCACTTGTACTTAATATAATCATCGTATATATAACGTAATTAATCTCATAATTTGTAGAAATTTTATTGTAAAAAAAAAGCACTCCGTTAAGAGTGCTAATTTACTAACTAAAACTAAAACCTACGCTGTTGGATCTATTTGTCCTGCTTCTGCTGTAACTTGATTGCTTTCTAAAAAGAACGGTGCGCTTTCTTCCATACCCTCAAACACTAAAGTAAAGCCGCTCAAATCTCCAGCGGCAGCACCCGTTACGACTGTTCCCCCTGTACATTCCATTCCATTCTCCATGCCGCATAAAAATTGGTTGCCATAGTAATCTTCAACTACTATGTATGGTCTACCTACTGCAAGTAATTGTAATTCCTGCTGTGTTAACGCATCTAAATATGTAAGTGTTAAATTTAATGTCTGCGTGTAAAAAGTTGTTCCGTTTTCTCTACTACTTGTAACAGTAGTTTCTAAACTTGAATTTCCTTTGACATCGTATTCATACCAACTTGGCGATGTAGTGGCATTTATTGACGCTTCCCCTGTTGCTGCATCTATTGTTACCCCTGTTATGTTTCCATAATCTGCAAACAAAACTTTTTTTATTCCGCCAAAAGCTGATTTACAGGGTATTTTTCTTCCTATCGTTATACTACAACTCATTGTTTTTGTATTATGCTGATTATCAAGTAGTTATACCTCTATCAGCGTTATTTATATTTTTTTTAAAAAAAAAGGCAAGCAGGCAATAAACCTACCTGCCTTTATTTTGATTAATTTTAAGCGTATTCTACTAAGTCCTCTGCAATTCCAAATTGTACTGCTGATGTAAAACGCATTACCATTCTTACATTGTTTGAAGCATCTAAATCTGCCATATCCAATACTTTAATAGAATTTGTATCATTTAACAATCCAGTTCCAAAATATAGGTTAGAACGTTGTGCTGCATACATTTTGTTGTCTGACATTCCAGGACATACAAAGATTTTTACACCGTTAACAGTTAGGCTTCCGTTGTTCCACCATTGAGTACCCTGTGCATTTACACCATTTGCACCCAATCCATTTGCTGCAAAACCACCTAATGCCTGCACATAATGTTTAGCTGCCTTTGATCCAACATATAAAAATAAATCTTCTTTTCCGTAAAGTTGTGCTGGAATTGCATCAACTACTTTTGAAAGTTCAGCTATAATATTTGTTGCGTCTAAACCGCCTGCAACTGCTGCCACTTGCTGTGCTGCTGGGATATCCCCTGCTGCTGCTGATGCTGCAATTAGTTTTTCGAAACCGTCAAATGATGTATGCGTTGCGCCTGCTGTATCTCCTTGCCAAATACAAAATTCAGTATTCTGTGCAACTTCTGCTGCTACATGTGCAATCATAAAATCAGAAAATTTAGGCGGTAATGATTGACCTAAACCGTAACCCATAGATTGTGCTTCCCAATCGTTCACAAAATCATATTTACAAAGTTGTAAATTTACTTGTAACTCTACAGGCTGTATAATTCTTTCTGTTAATGTTACAGATGAATTAGGTGTAAAGTCACAACCTGCTGCAGTAACTAAACTTCCTGTTGCTAATTTTTTGATTACTTCTTTGTAAGCAATATTTGCTTTAACTGTTAAACCCCCGTCATCAATAGTTGATGCAGATAGTAATGCAGCAGCAATATACTCCCCTGCAAATTCTCCTGCATAGGTTGTTGTAATATTTACTGCGGTTGCAAGATTTGTTTTTCTTAAATTTGCCATTTTTATTTTATTTATTTAATTTATTTAATACTCTGTCTAATGTTGTAGAAAATTTACCTGTTCCAAATTCTACTTTAGTTTTGGTTGGTTTTTTAGATGTTCTCCTAATTGGCTTTTTTGCAGCCGATAAGTCCTCCTTTTTCTTTTCCTCTTTCTTTTTTTCTTCTCCGTCCATTAAAGATGCATATTGTTTTTTTAGTTCTTCAACTTCTGTTTTAACTTCTTCAATAACTGGTGCAATTACTTCAACTACTGCTTCAACTATTGCTTCTACTTCTGTTGCCACTTCTTCGGGTACTTCCGTTTCAATAGTTTCTTCTAAATCTTCTGTTGTTTCTTCTGCTGGCACTTCATCTGATACATCTTTAATGTCTCCAATAATACCCTCTTCCGATACAATTAGTAGTCTACCGTCTTCGAGGATATACTCCCCTACTGGCATAGCCACTTTTTCATCTTCGGTAACGATAAAAACTTCGTTGCCTTTTTCTAATGCATCTGTTGTTATTACAGTGCCATTTTCTAACTTCATTTCCTCGAGTTTTACCTCGATGTTTAAAAGTGTTTTAATGTCATTTAACATTTTGGTTGCTTTCATAATACTTATATAACGATTTTTAATTTATATTTTGCGTTTTCAGTCTGTTCTTGTTATTACTCCTATGCCCTGCGCCCTCATAGATCCGTCACAACAGCTTATTGAATAAGTGTTAGTGTCCCAACATAAACAGGCTCTTGTGCTGCCTGTAGGCGATGTTCTACTTGGTATAAAGGTTTTATTTTTGTTGTTTCTTTGCATTAAACTGATTTGCTCTCGTTTCTAAATTCTTCTTTTTGTTGGTCAAATCTTTTTTCTAAATATTTTAAATATTCTAAAGTTTCTTTATGCTCGTCCCATTTTGGGTAAACATCGTAAACATCTACACCTAATTCCTGTGACCTTGTTTTAATTTCTTGTAACACTTCTTCATCTCTTGCTACATCTGCACTTGTAACAAATGCTTCTGAATTTTGAAAATAAACTGAATATATCTCTCTACCAATAGTATACCATTGATCAAATTTTTCATCAAACCATTCTTCAACAGAATATGATAATCTGCTAACTTCATCATTTAAACTATCTACATCTCCATAGGAAAATTCATCTATTAACCCTAAAGCTACTTTTTGTGCTTTTAAATCTATCTTTTTATTAGGCATTTTATCTAATACTTTTTCTAATCTACTTTTCATTTTTTTATTTATTTTATAAACTTAAACTACTCTAAACCCTCTTAATTGATTTGCGTATTCTTGATATTCATTAATACTTTGTCTACCTATTTCTTCAAGATTTTGATATAATTCAAGTGTTTTTAATGCTACATTTAATGCTTCTGGTCTATCAATTTTTACACCTAATTCATTTTCAAAATCTCTAACTTTTTGTTCATCTTTTAAATACTGTTCTTCTAATTGTTGTAATGCGTTAAGAAATTCTTGAAAACCATTTATTTCATCTGGTAATTCTTCTACTATTTTTTCAACTTGTCTTAAAGGATCATAAGCAAGACCAACATTATCATCGAATTTTTGTGATAATGATACAACTTGTTCTTCTAATGAACTTAATTCATTACCAACTGCTAAATCAATTTTATGCTTTTTTAAACCTAATTTTTTCTTTGGTAGTTTTCCGTAAACCTTTTCTATGTTATTTTTCATTATTTATTTTTTATAGAATTTATTTTAAATGTCATGTCATCAGTTAATCTTGATAATTGTTCAGATATTGCTAAACCATTAAATATTTCATTAGGTATTTCAACTCCTAATTCATTTGCTAAATCTAAAAATTTAAAATATTCTTCTTGAAATTCTTCTATTAATCTTTTATTATCAATTAATTCTGTATCAATCATTAAAATTCTTTGTACTGCACCCCCTAAAAAATCGTTGTCATCTTCTGCAAAACTAAATAATGTAGAAAGATCATCGCTTTTTTGCATCAAATCATCAGCAAGATTTAAATCAATTTTATGCTTTTTTAAACCTAATTTTTTCTTTGGTAGTTTACCGTAAACTTTTTCAATATTATTTTTCATTGGTCAATATATTTATGATTTTATTTAATGTCTTTTCAGCACTTTTATTTTTTGAATATTCCTCTTTAATTTTGTCCTTAGGTGCTTCCATTTTGTCAGCAAAATACCCCTCAATAGAAAAACCTTTAACTTTATTTGTTTTAACATACTCCTGCCATATTTCATCATTATTAACTTTTACTGATCCAACCCAACTGCCAACAGGCACATTAAGTCCGTATTTTCTTGTTTTATCCTGTAATTCATCTTCAACAATCCAACTTTCAACTAATGTTAAGCCTTGTAACGTTTGCTGATGCTCTAATGTACTATTGTGCTGATAACCATTTTGTAAATATAACTGTGATGCTTTTTGTACTGTATCTTTTGAAAAATAAATATAATATTCGCCCTCTGCACCATTTCTGTAAATAGGTTTATTAGGTATTAACAATGCACCCATTAAGATTTTTTTGTCTTCATCAACTTTCGCTAATTTTATTTCTTGGTCTTTTAAAGCAATAAAGTCGCTTTCAATAGCAGGACTTTCAACAATAGATATTGCTTCGACTCCTGTTTCTTCTTGATCTTCATCTAAAATAAGCTCTATTATTTTCATAATTATATAACGTTTTTAATTAAATATTTTGCGTTTTATCCAATACTTGCACCCTCAATTATGTTCCTGTCCATTTCCTGCGCTGTTGATACGTCACTTGCAACAACAAATGCCTTAGTAGGTATTTGAGTTTGACCACCTATTGCATCTGCTAATTGGTTTGTTTCGCTTGCACCTACAATATTAAATGCTGGCGGTATACTTTCGGGCGCACCTGCTGTTGCAGTCGGTGTTTCTATTCTTGGTGTTGGCACGTTTTGTTTACTTGCTCCTTTCATAGCTTTCATTGCACCTTTTATAGCAGAAACAATACCTACTGCCTGCGCTGCATATCCTATAATTAAAGGTATATTTTGTGGAAAACCAACAGATGCAGTTTTAGCTCCACCTGCTGCAACATCAACCCCACTTTCTGCAGCCTTAACTGTTGCCTTTGTTGCTGATTGTTTTGCAGTAAATAATGTACCTTTCATTTCCATTATCATCTCTTTGGCTGCTAATATTTGTTTTGCAATTAACATAGCTTGTCCAAATTTTGTCTCTTGCCCACCTATCGCAATAAGATCATCTAATGATTTTTGATTTCTTGCATATTTTGCTTCTGCTGCTTCCTTTTCTGCATCTTCTTTGTCCTTTAATCTTTTAGCTTCATCTGCATCAATTTTTTCTTGTTTTGCTTTGTCTTGTTCGTCAAACGTTAATTGTTGCTCATCTAAAACAACTTTCCTTGCAGCTCTTAATTCTAAAACTTTTTCACTGTCTTCGCCATAATATTTTTCAGCTAATGCAATTTGGTTATCATAATCTTCGCCAATTTTTCTTAATGTTTCTGCTCGTTCTTGATCTTCTGTAACAATTAATGCTTTCCTAATATCTTCAATAGCTTTGTTTTTGTCCTTTAAAGCCTGTTTTTCTATGTCAGTTAATTTTTGTGCATCAGATTTTGCTTTAGCTCTTTTGTCTTGTTCGGCTTTTTCTGTTTCTTTTTTATCTTGCAATATATAACCGTCACGAGTATTTTTTAATTGTCTTAATTTTTTTTCTGTTTCATTAATTGTTTCGTCTCCTGCCGCTGCAACCTCATCGGGATCAAAAAGCATTTCTGCCACACCTGTAACATAACCCTCTGCTAAATTTGTTGCTTCATCTATTATACCTAATGATGCCATTGCAGCACTTAAAGCATCTATTACCCCTAATATCATAACAATAGGTGCAGTAAGAAACGTAATAATACCCATTGTAATATTCTTATTCCGTTCTGCTGCTTCAACCTGTGCTTTTTTCTGTGACTTTTGTTGCTCTAATAATAATTCTGTAGATGTAATTATTTCATCTGTTTGTTGCCTTTTTAAATCTCTAATTTCTTTTTCACTTTTACCCTGTAGTTTTAAAGTGTTTGACATTTGCCCTATTGTGTCTAATTGGCTTTGCTGTGTTTCTAATGTTTTTTCTGTGTTAGCCAATAAGTCTTTTTGTTCGCCACTAACTCCATTAACTAATTCAGTAATTTCGTCCCAATACTGAACAACTAAACCTAATGCAACAACTAACAAACCAATACCCGATGATATTAGTGCAGTTTTCATAGCCTTGCCGCTTAATTTTGCAGCTTTTCCAACCGCAACAAATTTTGACGCTAAACCGCCTGTATATCTGTCTAAACCTCTAACAGCTTCATTACCTAACTGCATGCCTGCCGATAATTCTTTGCCCGATTTTCTTGCACTTTTACCTGTGTCCTTTACTTTTTTATTTAAGGCATCAACATTTTTTTCTGCTTCTTTTGTATTTGCTGCTAATTCTACTTCGTATTTTTCCTTGCCCATACCTGTTTAATTAATTTATAACTGTTTTTTACTGATGTAGGTAAAGCATATTTACCCTGTGCAATACGTATGTTTTCCGTTTCTCCGTTTACTTCTTGTAATAAGTCTAATATGTTTTTTATCATATATCAGTATTTAATAATTCAAATTCTGTTTTTCCTGTTGTTAGGTTTGTAGTCATTGAATTAATTTTATAATTCTGTTGCCTAAATCTTATTCTATCATATAACTGCAGGCTACTAAATATTTTGTATGGTAGGTATGCAGTAACTTTTGTTAATCTTAATCTTGTATTAAAAACTTCTTGGATATAGTTTTTGTAATGATTTTCAAATAACGTGCCTGTAAATTGATTTGCATCTGCATAAATATTTGCGTTATACTCCATTAATTCATTGTTAAAATGCAAAGATGTATTGCTGGTTGCAGGGTTAATTTCTTTTGTGTTCATAGGGATCCAATATTCCGTTATTTGATCGGGTGGACTACTTGCTGTTGGTTTTAATGCGAAAGATGTTGATGTTAAAGGTGGTTGTCTTCTAAAGCCATAAAACAATAAAGGACTTCCGAAATATGGCTCTTGGTTATCGTCTACAAAATAACCATACATTAATGTCGATGTTGATCCACTACTGCTGTTAAATAGTCTTTCAAACATCATGTGCTCAAAAGGTAGCTCAATACTATATTTTTCTTGCGGTGCATCAAAATAATCATTGGCACTATATGACAAACTACCCCAACCAGTATTATTTAATTGTTCGTATTGTTGTGCTAAAAATGTTTTTAAGCCTTTATAAGTAAAATTAACCTCTTTAAAAGGTAAAGCAATATCTACTGTTGATTTTGTTACATCTAAATACTTGTCAATATCTACTCCTATAAATTCGGGATCTTCTCCAATAGGCGGTACTGTTTGTGGTGCTTTATTATAAAATTCATCTAAAGGCTGCACAACAATTATTTCGTCTTCTACATAAGCAGTCAAATTAAACATTTGAAATATACCTGTAAGAAAATCAATAATTTTCATTTTAGGTATTTGTTCTTGTATTCTAAAAGGTATTGTATTTGTATTTGTAAAACTATTTGCATTTTGCCACCTTTGAAAATAATAAGGACTTCCTTGCTCTGATATTCTTTGGTAACTAATGTACCATGTAATACCGTCTGGGGGTAATGTAATAGGGGTTGCAGGATCGGTTGTTATTTGTAAAACATATTCTGCATTTGCATTAAATTGTCCATTTAGATTGTTAAATTGGTTGCCCATAAATTGAGTTCCTGTTACATTTATTAATTGTGAAACTATTGTTTGTTCTCCGTTTTGTGTCATCAAAACTTGCGCTGAATATTCGGTTGTATCTCCAATAGTAGGTGTTATAGTAACGGTAGTTTGTCTTAAAAAATCGCTTCCTACTTGTTGAGCGCCTATAGTTATAACTCCGTTGTTTTCACTTGAATAGTTTATACAGGGTGCATTACATGTGTAGTCTCCGTATTCGTCAGCAGTTGTCCATATTACTGAAACTTGCTCTGCAGGTGTAACATTTCCTTTTTTTCTATGCAACCACATATATAAATTGTCCCAATCTGTATTTGTTGCATCATTAAAAAAATCATTAGAAAAAGTAATAGGAAATTGATTTTGTATTGCATCAATAATTTTTTGCAATCTTAACGCATATTTAAGTTCCGTAAATACAACCCCGTTTTCGGGGTATATATTTCTGTAATAAAGATTATTTAAAGCTCTGTCAGCATTTGCAGTTGAATATGTAAGCCTTGCGCTGTTAGTAATTAATGGACAAATAATATCATCGCCATAATCTGTATTTTGTATTTTATCTTTTACGGTTGTAAAATCATAATCTAAATTTAAATCATTTAAATCGCTTAAACTGCTTAATTGTTGATCTCCTAAAATATCTTTTAAATCAACTGTGCTGCCATAAAATGTTACCTTATATGTATGTGGTACGTTATTTTTTAATTCAACACCCGTTAAGGCTATTTTACCTGTTTTAAATAGTATATCGTTTAACTCTAAAGATGCACCTACTTTCACTCTTGCATCAAAAGAGGTGCTGTCTGAAATATCAAAATTATAATAATGTTTAAATAATTTATTGTTTTTTGGCGATGCAGGTAATGCAAAAGTTTTAGTAAATTCAGTAAATATTTTTTTTAAGTCCTTAACGTTTTGTATTGTTTGAGTAAAAGATACGCTTTCGTCTTTAAACTGATCAACCCTATTAGCTTCGGTATAAACTCCTAAACTTCCTTTGTTCCCAATATATAAAATTAACTTTTGCTGCATTATCTAACGTTATTTATATAATCAAATGCTTCTTCAAAATCAATAGTGTATTCTATTAATCTGTCGTTAACAGACGTTTTAAATTGTAAAGATGACTTTTTCACTTTTACTGGCACAACTTCGTCATTTCCTGTTGCTTTGTTTGGTCTTTCAATCCAAACATGCTCACTTAATAAAAGTTCCTCAAAAAAGTTATTTGCACCTTGCGGATAATAACCACTACTTAAAGTGAAATTTTGTTTAGCAGTTGTGTTAAAAGTTTTGTTAGGTGCATCAGAAATTGAGTAAGTAGCAGGGTTATTTGTGCTTGGGTATGTTAATATATTTGTTTTATAATTTTCGTTTTTCCTTGTTAGTGTTTTTGTTTCTTTTAAGAAAAAAAATAAGTCCTGCTGCGCACCGTATTTGTTTATAAAAACTATTCGCCTACCGTCTCCATATTTTGTACAATCTATTCTTTTAATATTGCTACTATAATTTCCACCTATTGTAGTTGCATTTGCACCAAAACTAACTGTTTGTTCTGAACTTGACATAGTTTGAGCAACTATGCCTGTTGTATTGTTTGGATAATATAATTGTACAAGATTTAAATCGGGGTTTTTAGATATAAAGTATTGACCGTTTGCAGTAAAAGGGTTTGTTCCGTCCTCAAAATATCCGTAACCCATAAAGCCATTATCAGTAGCGTATGCTTTTGTACTCCTTAAAGTTCCTGTTCCGTTAAAATCTGCATAATTTCTTAATGTTACTTGTATTGTTATTTTTTGGGGTTGATAACTTGATTGATAAGAAATTTCTAAATAATCTCTGCAAAGTTCTGAAATATCAAAATTTTGTGTCGTTCCTTTTTTAGTATTTTTTACTAATAAATATTCTACAACGCTATTAATTTTAATTTCACACGTACAAGAATTAACACCCGATATAGGTATTTCTACAAATTTAAACTGTGGACTTCTTAATAATAATCTTGGCATATCTTATTTTTTTTTGCTAATACTATTGCAAATTCAATGTCTATTATAAATGCTTCTTGTAATTCTTTTGGCAACTTTTCAAAACCTAAATTAAAGGACTTTGTAAAAAATTGCGTTGGTTTAATTCCTTGATGATACACTGCTTCCCTAACTGCAAAAGGCGATAATCCTTTAGACTTTGCCCAACCTACAAAATGTTTTACGGACGGTTTGTTACCCTCTTTAAAACTAAATGGACTGTTACCCCCTTTTTGTTTCCACATCTTGCCTTTGTTGTTTCTGCTATTAAATTTGCTTGTCGTTTTTCTAACTCCGCCAATTCCTCGTACCCCTTTGTCTTGAAATTCTCCGTAACCTTGCATTTCAAAATCAATAATAAAACCGTCATTTTCTTCATCAAATTTATACTTTAATGAGTTGTAAAGTTCTTTTGAGTAATTTTGTTTGCCTTTTGTTAATCTTGTTTTTGACTGTTGTATAACATAGTCAGAAAATAATCGCAACGCTTTTTCAGTTTCTTTGAGTTTCATTTTAGCAAATAGTAATGTCGTTGTATATTAGTATTTCAATTCTGCAACTCCAACCTGCTAACATATTTTCAAACCTATCATAAAAAGGCTCGCATGTAGGGTTGCCCTCTAATTGGTACATATCTGCATGCAGTTGCCCTTTTCGTAAATTTTGTATTAATTTATTTAGTACTCCTAACTGCGTATTAATTATATCCTGTTCGTTGTTGTTGCCTGTAAATCTGTCAAGTGTTAAATCTTTGCTTTGATCTACAATGTCTGCTGCAATTACTGTAATATTAAATCTTAAAACTTGTTCCTCTGCGGTAACACTGTCAACCATAATATGCGCTAAAGGGAAAATATCTTGTTTATTTAAATTAACATCTGATATATTACCAGTTGAAACAGTATTAATATTTACGTCAGCAAGTAGTTGCTCCTTAATAGTTTCTGTTAATTGGTAAAACCCCCTTATTCCTGTTTGGTTGCTCATCTTTTAAATTTCTTTTTTATGTTATTTGCTTCTATTTCTGTTTTCTCTTGTATATATGATAACATTGTAAAGCATTTATGCATTTCTAATTTAGTGATATTTTCAAACCGTTCAATATTTCCGTTAGATAGCGTGTAGATTGATTGATACCAACCCCATTTTCTGTTAAAGTTTGACTTTGCATTAAGTTCGTTCCCTGTTCCGCTTCCAAATATTTCAGTATAGTTTTCGACAAGTCGTTGCCTAAATTCCACAAAAAAAAAATTGACGATAATACCGCACTTAATGGCATATCTAACAATGCATCGCTTGTATTTACATCATACTCTTTTATTGCATATCGTTTTTTTATTTTAGATACAATCGGTCTGTATAATACATTCATTGTTTTTTGCATATTTTCCCAATCTCCAATATAGGTGTCAATGTCGATATATTCTCCTAATGTTATATCGTCCAACTGCGGTATAAAACCATAATCAGTATTTTCTAATTTAAATGTTTGTACTAATTTTGGTTTTTGTTCAAATAACAAATTAATTTTATTTGTGATTATATTAAAATCTGCTACTTTTAATCTCATTACATCTTTTAAATCAATATCGCAAAATATTTCTATAGCCTTTGCGTTTAAAAAATGGCTTTCTTCTGTCTGTTTCTGTATATTTAAAAATCTCTTATATTGACTTAATGTGATTTCTTCTAAACTTGTCGGTATTTCAATATTAATATTCATATATATATAACGTATTTATTTAACTATTTTATTACATGCAAGATAATAAAAAAAAAGCAGCCATTTCTGACTGCCTATCCTTTCATAAAAAAAACTAACTACTAAATTAAACTTGCTTCATGACAAGTCCCACTGCATACCCCTTTGTCTGTTTGCATTTTAGATCCACATTCGCAGCAATGGTATTCAAATTGTTCGTGGGGGTTTAAAAAATCGTCCCAACTCATATATTAAAAAGTATTGATGCTAATGTCCTACCTACAAAGTAGCATAATGCGAATATTAAAAAATACTTTGTTAACTTCTTAAAAATCTTTGCTGCTTTTTCAGCATTACTTGGTTTGTTTGTTTTCATCTTATTATGCTTTTAATTATTTTTGTGTCCACCGTTCCATATTTTCTATGTACGTTTCTTAAATATATTTCTGCATAATCAATTTGTTCTTGATTATTAGAATATAAATAAGTTTTTAGTTGCATGTTTATTTCTGTCAATTCTGTTGCCATTAGTAATAGTCGTTATAAATATCCATTACCTTATTCATTTGTTCTTTTGTAAGATCCCATAAATTTTTATTAGGGTATAAATTACATGCTATTCTTATTATTGCACTATTGCTCATTTTGTTTTGTTTTTAAATTATTAAAATATAATTTGAAATATTGGTTGCTTCGATAATCATTACATATCCTAATTTCTTTTAATTGCTATTACAAGCCGCCAGTCTGCCTAATAAGAAATCATCTACATTAAGTCGGTTTCTGCTCGCTTTCCATATTAAAATACTTTACCTATATCTTTATACTATCTCAATTCAACCAATATTTCAAAGAACTTATTTAATTATACTGCAATATACAACAATTTTAGTTATAAACAAAATTATTAATAACTTTTAATGTAATGCGTACTTGCCAAAGTTAGGTCGGCTTAAAATAGAATATGTCGCATACCTGCAGCTATCAATTATATGATTGTGTTTGTCTTCGGGTGTATTTGTTAACATGCCTGTTTTGTCCATTTTCCATTTATAATTTCTAAATTCTGATATTGCATTTGTTGATGTGTTAAGCACGTGTATTTTGTAACGTTTTAATAAATCAATCCCTGCATTAATACTGTCCCTGCCTTTTATACTTGGAAATATTTTATGTCCCATTCTTTTAAGTTCTTCGATTAATCTTGGCTCTGCACTGTCTGCGTATATAGTGCCAATAATGTTTTCTTCTTTTAAAAACTGATTAATATCATTTGTAGTCATTTTAGTTCGATACAAATGTTCTTTTATATACAGGTTATTATTTTCTGTATAAACAGAAGCTAAAACACTCGGATCGTTAGAATATCCAAAGTCCATGCCATAGCTAACTAATTTTGCTGTTGTTGGTATTTTGTTAACCTCAACATAATTAAATATTGTACTCCTGCTGGCTGCTCTTTCGCCTAAACCGTATATTTGCCAATACTGCTCGTCAGTTTCTTTTAATAGCTCTATTTCCTTAACAATACTATCTTCAATAAATGGGTTGTCTAAATATGTTGTTTTGTAAAAATCGCAATCTAATCTTGGTATCAATTTGTCATATATCCAATGGTACTCGTCTGACGGGTTAAAATCAAGTATAATTTTTTCTTGCGTTCTAAATAATAATTGTTGCATATCTTCATAATACAACTCGTTACCCTCGTTAACAAATAGCAAGTCTCTTTTACGTCCCCTAATCTTTTGGGGTTGGTCTAAAGATATAAATTCGACTAAATTGCCAAATAGGGTATATTCTGAATTTGACTTATTATGATGTATTTCTTTGTATATTTTATGTATATCTAATATATTAATAAAGTCACGCATTACAGTTGCACGTAAACTTGGAAATGATTTGCGACATATTGTAATAACTTTATTAGTGTTATTTGTGCAGTAGTTAAATATGATCCATAATATAATATTATAAGTTTTACCCGACCTTGTACCGCCTTGTTCAACTATAATTTTTTTGGGAGATATTAGTAAATGATCATAGACAACGTTAGTCTTTATTTTTCTTTGAGCCAATTATTTCGATTTGAAAATTATTAGGTATTCCGTCTGCTCCTGTAATTTCTTGACGTTCTATATAACCTCTTTTTTTACCTTTAGTTTTTAAATAGAATATTGTTGCTGCTGTTGAATTTTCAGATATTTGTTTGTGTAACTGGGTTTCTGCAAAATCTAATGCAACATTTTCAATATCCCTAACTTGTTTTGCAAATGCTTCATCTTCATTAAGCCATTTATAATATGTGCTTCTTGGTATGCTTGCTTTCTTGCATGCTGCTGTAACAACTCCTAAACTTTGTTCTAATGCTTTTAATAAACTTTCTTTTTTTATGTGTCTACTTTCGTCCATAATGTTTTTATATATAACGTTTAAATTACTGATTTTTAAAAGTCAAGTGTAAATGTTGCTATAAATAAATATAATTTTATAGTTCGATAGTTATATTCTTTTGTTGGCTGTAGACATTCCCACCCTAACATAAATCTATCGTGTGGGTAGTGCAGTTGTATTTCTAATTCCCAATCCATTATAAATTTCCTCTTGCGTCTGTTACTGCTGGCTCGCCTATAATAATATCGTAAACCTCTTTACGTTTTTCGTCTTTACGTTTCCATTTAAAAGATTTTAAAACTAACTCTGCTCTTTTGTCGTAGTCTTTTTTTTCTTCATCTTCCAGTTTTCGATATTCAATTTCGTTTTCAGTTAATAAGAAACCAAAATTTTTAGGTATTTTAGTAACTAATAAATTATTGTATTTATCTTTTAATTTATTATACTGTTCAATGTTTTGGTAATGCTCTGTAATTTTTTGCCCTAAATAGTCAAGTTTATATATATCATATAATTTTGAGTAATTAGGTATGCTCATTAAATAATCAAATAATTTGTTTCGAGCATGTAAAACTGTTGCATGATTTCTATTGACTTTTTCTCCTATACTACTTAATGTTTTATTTGTATTGTCTATTGACAATTTAAAATATAATGTCCTAAATAATACTGCATCTGATTTTCTCGACTTTGTGGAAATATCATATCCTGCACATTGATCGACATATCTTTTTATTCTTTCTAAATTTTCCATTAATTAATTCTTAATTTTAAAAGGTTGTAACATTCTATATATTTTTGTTTTGCTTTGCCTTTGTATTCTTGTTTAAATAATTCGTATATTTTTTTTGTGTATTGGTAATGACTTATACAATTTGATAAATATTTTTGTGCAAACCTAACTCCTTTGCCTTTAAAATAGTTAACGTTGTCTGCTGTATCGCCTACAATCATTTGTTCGTAAAAATTATATAACGCTTCATCTTCTGTAATATCCATAACCTCTTTATGCTTATAATGATAGTTGTATATAAGTGCAGGAAATTGTTTATAGTCTTTGTCAATAGATACAATCATTACTTCATTTCTACCTAATTCATCAGTTAATTGTTTCCAGTATCGAGCAACCATGTCATCTGTTTCAATACCATACCCAAAAATACTGTCGTAATGCTCTTTTACAAATTTATGCATTTCGTTTAGTAATGGTGGCAATTCTTGTTTTTTTCTATTGGCTTTATAATTGTTTGTTATAAGTTTTCTAAAATTGCCTTTAGATCCACTAAATGTAAGCACCTTGTCAATTTCGTACATTTCTTCTAAATGGTTTACAATAGACATGTATTGCTCGTCAAACTTTGCCCTTGCATCTTCTATGTTAGTATAATACTTTTCATCGTCTGCATGTTCTCTTTTCTTATAACATGCTGCAAATATTAAACTGTCTGCATCTACTAATAAAATCATTGTTTTATTTTATGTTTAGTCTTTCTGCAAATTCATCAACAGTATCATAACCTTTTTGTATTAAGTCTCTTTCAATTTCTAACTCTAAAATTTCAAGCTCATTTAATAAATATGAGTTGTCCGTTGTACTAATTAAATCAATTAATTTTTGTAGTCTTTGTTTGTGTAACATTGTTTTTTTTTAAAAGTTAATAATTACAAATATACAAAATAATAAGTTATAAACAGGAGTATTAATAACTATTTATTTAGATTAATTCTAACTGCATCAGTTTCTTTGAGTAAATACACATCTTTTGTTACTCTTTTTTTTGCCCACATTGTACTGTCGGGACAATATTTTTTTTCGGACTTTGGCATTTCTAATGTATTTAAGTAATACATAAAATTTCCTTTAGTATCATTTACAAAATAAATCAAAACAAAATCATCTTTTAATTTCATTAATGCATCGTATCTGTCTTTTTCCAGCATTTTAGTTTCGTAATATTTATTTCTAAATTTCATTTCTATGAGACAATCATATCCTAAATTTGTTTTTCCTTTTGCATCATATCTTTCATTTGTTTTGCCTGTCCATTCTAATTGCCAACCGTCAAAGTTTAATAATTCAATAGTTGCTTTTTCAAGCTGATGTATTTTATTTTTCTCCATTATTCCATATAACGTTTAAATCTTTGATCCAATTTTTTATTGTTTTTGGGTTGCATGTGCAGGGTTTATAATAACTGTGTTTATAATATTCTGCGTGTAGCTGGCATACCAATTCAAATTCTTTGTTAGTAATGTGTTGCTTTGTACCCATTCTAAAGTTTTCCCATTTTGCATAATCTTGCTTTTTAAATTTTACCACCTGTCTATTTTTATATTGTTTAACTTTTTTCTTCTGTCATTACATTTGCATTTAGTTCCTTTGTATTTATGCCAACGTTCAACAATGTATTTAATGCCTGTGTACTTTGTAATATAATAAATAATATTTCCTAATCTCATAATATTTCTTTTATTGGTAAAAGTATTCCTTTTGTGTTTGGTTTGTTTCTGTCTCCGCCTAATTTGTCTTTGTCTGTATTTATATACTTTCTGCATTTAATTTTTAATGCCTGTGTTTCAATTAAAGCAAAAGTATTTTTAAAAGCAAAACAATAATAATCTGCCTGCGATGTACTTATTCCCGATTTTTTACCCCTACATTCATATTCAACAAACACATTGTATATTGCACCTGTGCATCTTTTAACTTCAACTGTTTTGTTATTAAATATATTTGCAAGTTCTTGCTCTTTAACTTGTCCAAATTTTAAATCATATTTAAAATCGTTGTTGTGTATCATAATAATTTTTTTAGTTTGTTTTTAACTTTAGTATATGTATTATATAAGGAGTAATATTGTATATAAGATTTTCTGCTTAAATCAGCTACACTTTGACCTGCGTTTATTAATTCAAATACTTTACGATCATACCAAAATAATTTTTTTAATTCTTTTTGTATTTTAATGTATGCTTTATTATAATCAACATCTGTATTAGTCATATTAATATTAACATCATCAATACTTATAATAGTAATATTTTTTTCTTTTCGTTTTAAATCGTAAAATAATGTTCTTAAAGTTTTAAATATATAATAATAGTTAACGTCATCTTTGTACATAATATCAAGTCCTTTTTGTAGTTTAATTTGTATTTTAATATACATTTCTTGCACTATGTCCTCTGATGTTTCTTTTGGACAACCAAAACTTTGGACAATCTCAATCCAATTATTATGCTTTTTTGCTATTAAGGTCATAATTTTTTGTGTCATTACGCTAATGGATCATATAAATTTTTTACTACTTGCGGCAACCCATAATCATTTACTTCAAAACTAAATGTATCAAAACAATACCCCCTGCTTCGACCGCATTTTACTGTTGTCCAATCTTTATTTACTGTGTTTGCTTCTAATGCAATAACTGTTTCTGCTTTTTTTTCTAATGCGCTGCCTAAATGTCCAGTACCTAATTTTGCAGATCCGAAATTTTGATGTATGACATTTATAATATGTGCATTATATTGCGTGCTTATTCTCATTAAAGATGATACTAATTTGTTGGTTTGCTCTATATTGTTAACGTCTGCACATAAATCAGCTACTCCGTCAATTATAACTAAAGATTTTTTTTTAATTCTTTCTTTTAAAAACCATTCAATAAATTGTAACCTTTCCTTATAGTCAACTGTCCTTAATGAAAAATGATGATATTTATTTTTTTCAATATTATTGTCCATATCATACGGACGTAAAAAAACTCTGCTTGCATGGTAACGTCCCTGCTCTGTGTCTATATGTAAAAGGTTTCCGTCTTCCTTATGACCTTTTATTTTTCCTGTATATATATTATTATTACTTAAATAAGCTGATGCCAACAATGAGACAAAAAATGTTTTACGTGTTTTTGGGGGTGCTGTTATTACACTTAAATTCCCGTATGTGCCAATCGCAATAGGTATTAATAAATCTCTTTCTTTTGTTTGTATCAATTTTTCTCCACAACTTAATGCAACTGGGGGGTATTCAATTTTTTTTTCAATATCAATTATACAATCATCATGTATAAACTCCATTAACATATTTTGCTCTGTTTGTTTTTCTGTTTGTTGTTCTTCTGTCATATATTATTTTTCTATAAAGATATAAAAAAAAAGGTGTTAAATTAATAACACCCTTTAAATTTAAAATGGTAAATCTCCGCTTTGACTGTCGACTGCAACAGCCAGTTTTTCATCTTCACGCTCTGCGACTTCAATTTTACCGTCAGATGTCCATATTACCTTTCCATTACCTAAATATGTTTTTGGCATTTTAGCTTCTCTTTCTTCCTTTGTTTGACTGTCTATAAACGCTACATTGTTCCCGTAACGTGTTTCATCTTGTACTGCAATAGTAAAATTGTAATACACTGCGTTGTCTTTGCCTTTTATAAATTTTTCCTTTGGCAATTTGTCTACTCTAATTGATCCATTAATTAATGTACTCATGTTTATTTAATTTAAGTTAATATTTATTTTTTTTTAAAATCTTCGCTTTCATCTTCTCCAAAAACTCCCAAACTGTAAAAACCTGTCAGTTTTAAAACTGCTCTTGACAATGCACGCTTTTCGGCAAGTTCCATTACATAATGAGACATTGTGTTACCGTCAGCAAAATTTTTACCTCTTAAAGCACTACCGTAAGTTTGTATTATGTTTTGATCTTTTTTGTTTAATGCTGCTGTTGCTTTGACAACTGCAAAATCTTTCTCGCATTTTATAACATCAAATTTAATTAATATTTGTTCTTGCGCTTGTATTTTTTCTATTCCTTGTCTTGTAATAATTACAAAATTTTTGTGTTTAAATACATCTGTTTTTTCTAAATTATACTTTTTGTATAACTCAATTAGTTTGTCTCGTTCCATTTTGTTATATTAAATTGTTTACTTGTAAGATTGCCTTTAATTCTTCTATTTTGTTTTGTAAGGCTTCAACTCTAAACTGATATTCAGTTATTAGTTGGTTTGTAGTCTGATTGCTAAAGTTTGTTTTTAACATTTGTTTTGTTTTTAAATTAATAATTGTAAAGGTATAAACAATAATGTTAATAAAAAAGGAAAAAGGGGAAAAATATTTTTACGTATTTAACCCCCTCTTAAAGTTTCACATTGCTAATGTATAAAAAATAAATTTTATAAACAAAAAAAGGGGTACATTTCTGTAACCCCTAAACAAAATTCAACAAACTAAAGCAAAGATACTGTTTTTACTTATTATCTACCAACTTTTTATATTTTAATATCATATCTTCAATTTCATTATTTGTAAATTTTACTACTTGTTTTGATTTTATATATAATTCATCTGCAATACCTGCATAATATTTCTCATCTAAATTTTTACCAAAAATAAATTGTTCGCCAAATTTAAAAACATTACAGCCTGCGCATTGTACTTGGCAATTTTGTTCGTCCCACCTTGTCGCATAATGTTTCCTGCTTTGAAAATGACCGTTTTGCAATTTCTTCCAATGATCCTTTTTACCACATGTAAAACAAACTGCATAACCGTCAACAGCATTTTTTAATCTAATGTACTGACTGAATACCGCATCTAACTTTTTAACTAATTTACTTCTGCTTTGTTTTTTTTTTGTTTTTGGTATTTTTTTAGATTGCATTATCAATAACTTCTATTAATTGTCGCAATTCGCTTAACTCAAATTCTCCAATTACAATCCCCTTAATTGATAGCATGTAATGCTCTTTTCTAATTTTTAAACATTTAGTTTCATTCATATTTTTGTTTTTTTTAAAAAAATGTAATAACTTTGAATTTTTTATAATTTAGTATTTTATCTAAATATGTATATAAAAATATATTCTATAACAAATATAAATAAATATAAATGTATATATATATAAATAAAAAAATATATCTAAATAAATATATTAATAATAAAAATATAATGAGTTTGGCAATATATTCTATTTCTTTTGTGATATAAATTTATATTTTTCAACTCCACGAGATCCAAAATAAGCCACATAGCAAGTTATTAAAAGACTTTTAAGCAACTCAATCCATTCTGTATTTACACCAAAATCAATGTCTAAACTATCAAGTACAATTAAAAAAATCATTGATACAGTAAGAAATATTAAAGTCATTGGACGAGTATTTTTGCTTAAATAACTATCGCTTGACATGTCGGCTTGCCAACGTTTGCTAACTTCTTGCGCTTCTATTATATCAAGTTCAATAAGTTTTAACGCTTCTTCTTTGTCTTTAGGTGGTATTTTATTGTCGTTTGTTATAAGTTGTTTAACCATGCCTAAAACACCTGCATCGGGCAATAAGTCGCTGGCAACTCCTAAAATGTTTGGTGCTGCTTTTACTAAAAATTTACCAACTTTTGTGTCTTTAAACTTTTTTTTTGGCATTACTTCTTTTTTCTTTTATTAAGTAAATACCACTTTTGTACTGTGTAACCTATTGTCACTAATACAAGTATAATTTTTAATGCTATGTCTATATTTGTCATTGAAATTCCAAATGCTCCTATATTTATAAGTAATGTCTTAAAGTCTGTTATCATTTTTAATATTTATTAAAATTTGTTTTCTAAATATGGGTAATTGTGAAAAAAATGTATACCCTCTTCTTCAATATCAATAGCAAATGTTAACCATTCGGTTGGGTGGTCTGTAACTTCATCATTCCAAAGCACATCGACTTTGTATTTGTCATCTATTACACCAATAAAAGATATTGTATTTATATTATTATCAACGCTTGCTAAAGCAATTTTAAATTCTTCATTATTATTAAATTCGTATTTTCCAACTTTCATAATTAGTCTGTATTTAGTCTGTATAAGTATAATATTTTCCTTTTCGCCTTGTAACTAAAACTTGTTTTCTGTTTTTCTTTTTTGAAACATAGGAAACGTGTAACCATTTAGGTACTGCACCATACTCCCATATAAGCTGGTCAAAGTCTAAATTATCTTTTATGTAATGAAACATATCTAAATTTGTTTTGCAGTCGTCTTTTTCGCAAGTCATACTTGTAATGTCTATTGCTTGACCTTTTAAATGACTACTTTTTGCACTTCCTTTAATTGCAGTATTTAATTCTTTTGATCTAAAAAAACTGTTTACTTTTATAGGACAACCTACCCATTCACGTAATGGCTCAAAAACTTTTTCAGCTACAGTTTTCATATTTTTAAGATTAGCTTCTGTTGGCTCGTTTTTAATACCTAAAGAATTTGCAGTGTTTGAATATGTCCCCTCTTTATAGCTTATATGTTCACTTATTTTCTCCATTTTCTATTTGTTTAATTTGACCGTTTGCTAAATCAATATTTACTTCGCCATATTTTTTTTCAAGCACTTTTTTGTTTTCTTCAACTTCTTGCAATAATTGTGCGTACATGTGATTTAACGTGTGTATTTGTGTTTGCAGTAAACCTAAATCATTAAGTATTGCTTTTTTTCTTTGATCTTGTTCTTGAATTAATGTTAATTCTTCTTTTGTGATTTTTGACATTTTAATATTTTTTAAAGTTATTTATCAAAGATAGTAAATATATCAATACCTGCATCTGCTAAAACCTGCAGGTATTCTTCCTCTGTATTATATATTGTTAACTGTTCCCACGCTGTAACCATTGTTTGCTGTGGTGTAACTAAACCATACGCCATAATTTCGCTTTTATCGTTATAAGCTATAAACCATTTATTGATTGTTGGAAAATCTATTGTTGCCATATTTTTTTATTTATTGTTGTCCACCGTCTGTGATTGTCCAACGTCTTGAAAAACTTCTTAAAGTATTTCTATCGCTTGTTGCTGCGCTTGTATATTCAACGCTTCCCATTCCTAAAGTAACATTACTTTGTCCTCCGAGATTACAATTTTCTAATATTGTGTCATATTTTGTAGCATCGTAATTTGCTGCACTTTTTCCTGCCATAAAATTTGACATATCAGTAATGCTTGAAAAGTCCCAATCTAACTCTTGATTAAAAGCAGTATTTGATTGAAACATGCTTGTCATTAAAGTAACATTTGATGTATCAAAATTTGATAGCGATTGATTGTAAGCACTAAATGCAAACATAACACGCATATCTGTTGCACTTGATGTGTCCCACGCATTAACTGATGTATTATAACTTGATGTATAAGCAAAACAATATCTAAAATCTGTAACATTTGAAACGTCCCAATTACTTAAACTATCATTAAAACTTGTCACGCCATTAAATGTATGTCTCATTGATGTAACGCTGCTCACGTCCCACTCATTTATAAATGGTATTGTTGTTATGCTTGTACAATCTCTAAATAAATTATTTAAACTTATTCCATTTATTTTTAAAGTATCTTTTAAATCTGATGTGCTTAAATTTAAGCAATTTTGAAACCTTATTGCATTAAATGTTTCTTTGCCAAATGCAATTAATTTATATACAGCACTCGCATAATCATCAAAATTTAAATCGCTTATTTGCCCTGCAATTTTAATATTGTACGTTCCGCCTGTTGAATAAGTATGCTCTCTATTTGCATAACTATTTGTACTTGTACTTCCGTCTCCCCAATAAATAGTGCCTGTATATGTTCCCCCACTATCATAGCCTAATGCAAAAGTAAGTTTAGGAGCTGAAAGTTGTATTTGTATTTCAAAGTCCCAATTATTCCAAACTAAATTTGTGCCTAAATAAGCTCTATTTATTTCAGTTGTACCCTTGTATAATTTACTTGGTGTGCCTGTTCCTAATTTTAATGCCATATTAAGTAATTATATAAAATGTTGTTGCTACCTTAGTCCCTCCGTCATATTCTGCTTGCGTTAAACTAACTACGTTTATAACTTGGTCGCTTCCTGTTGGCTCTCCACTTACAATGCTATCAATCGTGTTTACTTCTGCACCTGTTTCAATACCTCCTAACTTTGTGCTTGATGTACTGTCAAAAGATATTTTATTATTGTTGTTACTAATATCTGTTGCTTGTTGCGCACTAATAACTGTAGTATCTCCTGCTAATGCAGTTGTTGATGATGTACCTAATTGCAATAATGCAGTATCTCCTGCCAACGCTGTTGATGCAGTAGTACCTAAAACCATATATTTATTAGTACCCTCTGCTACATTACTTGTAGTTAATGTTACAGCACCTACATTTCCGTTTACGCTGTCAACTGTATTAACTTGCGCACCTGCTTCAATATTTGTTAATTTTGCACTTGATGTTGCATCAAAAGATATTTTTGCAGTGTTATCAGCAACATTTGTATTTCCTGATACTCTTGCTTCTGTGTAATAAAGATTAGTGTTTTCTGCTATATTTGCAGTTGTCAAAACTACTGCGCCTGTTAAACTGTTAACACTATCTACTGGAGCAGCACTTGGTATGCTTGGTTTGTTAAGTATTAAAGCATCGCCACTTGTTGCGTTCCAATCCGATTGCACATTTACTTCTGCATTATCCTCAATACCATTTAACTTATTGCTTGATGTAGTATCAAAAGATATTTTGTCATTGTTATTAGAAATATCTGTAATTTGTTGCGCACTAATAGTTGTAGTGTTACCTGCCATTGCTTCATTTGCAGCAGTACCTATAACCATTGAAACCTTTGCAGTATTTAATGTAACTGCTGAATTTGCTGCAACTCTTGCATTTGTGAAATATAAATTAGTATTTTCTGCAATATCTGATGTATCTAAAACTACAGTTCCGATTTCTCCATTTACGCTGTCAACAGGTGCAGCACTTGGTATGCTTGGCTTATTTAATATTACAGCTAAACCAGTTGTTGCATTCCAATCGCTTTGTACGTTACTAACTTTTGTTGTGTTATTTGTAACATCGGTATTTTGAGAAACTAAAGTTTGTGTAAAACCTACCTTTGCTGTATTATCTGTAATTGCTGTTGCCTGTGATCCAGAAATTGTAGTTGTATTTCCTGCAAGAGCAGTAGTAGATGTTAAACCAATTTGTAATAAATCTGTATTACCTGCTAAAGCAGTTCCTGCTGATGTACCCAATACCATATATTTATTGGTCGTACCCTCTGCAATATCGTCTGTATCTAAAACTACAACCCCTGTTGCACCGTTTACGCTATCGACAGGCGCACCTGCTGTTGGTGGCACGTTTAAAACTCCGTTAGAAATTGCTAAAGCACCTACATTTCCTGTAACGCTTTGCACTATTCCTAAATTACTTGTAAAATTGCTTGGGTTGGCATTGCTATATGGCGTAAAGCCTAAAGCACTTGTTACATCTGAATTTGTTACTGTATATGTAGAAATAAAATTATCGGGGTTTGTATTGCTGTAAGGTGTAAAACCTAATGCACCTGTTACGTCTCCACTTGTTACAGTATATGTAGTTATATATCCTGCTGGGTTTGTAGCATTATAAGGAGTAAAGCCTAATGCTGTTGTAACGTCACTTGATGTAACGGTGTATGTTGAAATGTAACCTGCAGGGTTTGTTGCGTTATAGGGTGTAAAACCTAAAGCTGTTGTAACATCGCTGCTATCAATACCTGTAATGTAATTGTCGGGGTTTGTGTTACTGTAAGGAGTAAATCCTAAAGCACTTGTAACGTTTGCACTTGTTAAACTTAATGTGCCACCTAATGTTAATGTTATATTAGCTGCTGTACCCCCTGTTGTTAATGTTAAGCCGCTAACTGTCCCCGATCCTGTTACACTTGAAACACCACCTCCACCTGTGCTGACAGTTGTAAAAGTAAATGCACCGCTTCCGTCTGTTGTTAAAACTTGCCCACTTGCACCGTCTGCACCTACATCATCTAAATCAAGCAATCCTAAAGAAACGACACCTGTTGCACCATTTACGCTATTAACATCGTTAACTTCTGCGCCTGTTTCTATTCCTGCAAGTTTAGTTGCATCAACAGTAGGGTATGAATTTTTTGCTGTGTTATCAGTAATTGCTGTTGCTTGACTTGACGTTATACCAACCTTTGCAGTATTTAAAACAATATCATCTGCCTGTGCTGTAGTTATTCCTGTTTTTGCATTGTTTGCTGTAATATCTGATGCCTGTGCCGATGTTATGCCAACCTTATTATTGTTAGTTGTAATGTCACTGGCTTGCGCTGATGTTATACCAACCTTTGCTGTATTCGCAACTACATCAGAATTTGCAGAAACTAATGCATCTGTATAACCTACCTTTGCATTATTAGTAGTTATGTCAGTAGCCTGTGCTGTAGTAATGCCAACCTTTGCTGTGTTTGCAGAAACCGATGTATTATTTGTTACTCTTGTATCTGTAAAGTATAAATTATTTGTACCCTCATTAATATCGTCAGTATCTAAAACTACTGTTCCAACTTCTCCGTTAACACTTGTAACATCGCCACCACTTGCAACAACTTCTGCCCACGCTTGATTTTTTCTTGCGTATTGTTTATTGTCGTTAGGTGCTTCGGGAAATGTAACCTTTAAATTATTAGCTGTAATATCATCTGCTTGCGATTGTGTAATTCCTGTTTTAAGCGTGTTTGCTGCTATTTCGTTTGATTGTGCAGTAGTTATACCAACTTTATTATTATTGCTTGTTATGTCGCTTGCTTGCTGCGTTGTAATACCTACCTTTGAATTATTGTTAGTTATGTCTGATGCCTGTGTAGGTGTAATTCCTACCTTTAAGGTATTGGCTACAACATTACTGTTTGCACTTACTCTTGCTTCGGTGTAATATAAGTTATTTGTACCCTCCGTAATATTATCAGTATCAAGTATAACAACTCCCGTTTGTCCGTTTACACTTTCAACTGTTCCTGTACCACCAACAACAACCGCCCAACCTTGCGATTGCCTTGCATACTGTTGACCGTCATTAGGTGCTTCGGGAAAAGAAACCTTTGCAGTATTTAAAACAACAGCGCTATTAGCTGAAACTCTTGTATCTGTAAAATATAAATTTGTACCCTCTGCTATATTAGTACTTGTAAGAACAACAACCCCTGTTTGT
>Ga0181412_1000147_pt1 | contig 29348 bp, 43 predicted proteins | sample 35SPOviralmetaG_FD_130113 | JGI IMG/M metagenome (GOLD analysis project Ga0181412, IMG submission 130113) | Marine viral communities from the oligotrophic San Pedro Time Series (SPOT) site, San Pedro Channel, CA, USA - 35 SPOT_SRF_2012-08-15 | ecosystem: Environmental > Aquatic > Marine > Strait... | reverse complement strand
CTACCCGCATTTTTCGCGGCGCTATATAGTCCACCGTCACTAAATGCACCCCAAGTACCTGGATATGACCCTCCATTTCTACAACTGCTTGTATATTTACCTCCCGGGCCACACAGATATTTTGTTAAATCACCACTTCCCACATTGGAATCTACAAACCCTTTAAACCAATTAGTCACATCAACGGCTGTATGACCTCCACACTTGTATGTCGCACTTTTTATATACATAGATGGAGCAACCCTGTTTGTTAATATACTTGACAAGTTCAAATAACTACCCCAGCTCCACGTGGTAGTTGCACCATTTACACCCTTTATCGTTACCGCGTGATACGTACCATCACAATTACCACCTCCACTACCTACATTCTTTGCTTCACTGTATAAACCGCTATCAACGAAAACACTTTGAGAACCTGGATAGGCACCCGAACCACATTTACCATCATATACACCATTCGTACTACATAAATATTTATCTAGTTTTTCACCCGGTTCATTTTCATCTATATATTTTTTAAACCAGTTAGTCACATCAACGGCTGCATGACCTCCACACTTGTAGCTCGCACTTTGTATATATAAAGATCGCTCACGTTTTATAGTTTCGATAAGCCATGTTGCTTTTGTCAGATTAGATGCAGATGTAAAAATATCTGCAGTGGTACCAATGGCGCTACCGTCCCAAACTACATATAATCCATCTTCTGTTTTGATGATATATTCATCATCGAGATATTTTTCTATTTTATAATTTCTTTTTCCAGGTATCAACTCAAAATCTCCTGTAAGTGCTACAAATGTAACTAGATCAGGTTTACCGTCTACCGGTTTTATACGCATGTTTTTTCTGAACCCTTGTAAACGACTTTGAATATTTATATAAGTAAATGAATCGGTCACAAATTGAGTCGTCATAACATCTTTAAAAACGGTTGGGGGTATAACAGTTTCTATTACGTTTTTTAAATTTGGTATATTATCAATTTCAGACTGAGGTACTACAATAGGCCTATCTATATTTGATGTAATTTCTGATTTATCAATTTCTAATGTTTTATAATAGATTTTGATAATATTACCTTCTATACTACCAACTATCTTAGCATCATCATCTGTAAGACTATCTCCGTCGAATATAACCTGACCACCACCAAAATCTTTTATGGAATTAGGGTCATTAATTTCTATAGTATCAACTACCTTTGTTCCAATTAAACGTTCGAATACAAGTGCAATAACTTTCTTACGTGAAAACCCGGCCCCATTTTTCCAAGTAACCTTTATATCAACATTTTTTCCTAGCATATCCACTATACCGTTGTCATATTCTATCCTGTCTAAAATATATCCTTCAACGCCATCGTCATTAGTAGGAATGTATACACTTGATACACTAGTTATAGTAACATTAGGTTCTGCATCTTTATCCACAACCATTGATTTCATATAATGACCAATAGCAAAAATAACTACAATAAAAATGAAAAAAAGTATTATAATTTTTCCTTTTGCTTTCATATTATAATATTATAATATTTTTTTAAAGTTTTGGTTGTATATAAATACATGTGGATAGATATCATTGGATATGTAGGTGGATCTATCTTGGGTATTCAACTAATACCACAAATTGTAAAAGTATACAAAACAAAATCAGGTGAAGATATTTCTCTCTTTTTTCTAATTTTAAATATCACGGGTCTTAGTCTCATGACCACATATGGTATTCTCATATATAAATTACCACTATGTATACCAACTGGTATAAGTTTGGCGAACTCAATTATACTTTTGTTACTTATATTGAAATACAGAACTCAATTAAAAAATATCGAAGAAAATAATATATGTTATCTATTATAAACACCATATTCTACCCCGTCGGTGCTCTGAGAAAGAGGATGTCTACAAGAAGAATGGCATTCGTAGATTCACCACCCCCACCAATTAATGTAGATGTAGAACCATGTTATGGGGATTACTGTATCAAGGCTATTGTGGAAATGTCAGGAAAGGAAGAAAAGGATGGTGCCACCTTCATTGGATACAGCCAAAATATGGATATTGGGGAAAAAACCAAAACTGTCTGTGAGAGAGTAAAAAGGGGGCCTCAATTTACGTGTGGGGACCCACAAATATCCATAAGTGGTGGGGAGTGTCAGGAAGTCCTATTTATGAAACTGAAGAAGGATGATATACTCAGACAAATATATTGAAGCTTATAGCTCATCGCGGATACTTCATATAATTACTAATCAACTTTTATGGGGGGAGCTTCCATCAACTCAACTTGAAACTTATTTTCTTCTTGAGTTGGTTCAACTTTAACAATTCTACAATCTCTAGTTTTTATTACAGTTTGTGTAGGTGTTATAACTGGGAGGGGTTTACATAATAGTGCGTACATTATAATGTTTAAAGATATAATGTTTAATAAAATTACATGAAACTTACGGCTGTATGCTGTGGAAGAAATGATAATTATGGAGGACATTTGATCGAATCTGGTTTTTATAGTGTTAATTCAATGTTAAAAACATTTGACGAAGTTATTTATGTAGACTGGAATACGGATGAAAATAAGAAAGTTTTAACAGATGAAATTGACTTGGAAAACAGGGAAAAGTTAAAAGTCATCGAGGTAAGACCACAACTTGTAAAGAAGTTATTCGGTGATAAGAAAATGCAACCAATGTGTGAAGTTATGGCTCGTAACATAGGTATAAGAAGAGCAACGGGGGATATAATTGTATCAACGAATACTGATATCATAGTACCATCAAGGAGATATTTAGAATTACTGATAAAAGATTTAAAAGAAAATATGATGTTTACTCTCGCAAGACAAAATATAGAATTAGATCATCTCGAAAAACAGTTTGGAAAAAATTGTGATATTAACGAATTGTTACCTAATATATTTGGAATTATTCCAATTAATAATCATATAACATCACCCTTTTTAATTATGGATAAAAATATAATATCTAAGCACCCAGACGACACCCACCCCTCTTTATCTAGTCTCATTCGTGGTTGTGGTGATTTTCAAATGGCCTATAACTCTACATGGCATAAAATTAAGGGGTTTGAAGAAACAATGAAAAAAAGATTCTATACAGACACACATGTTCAATATAAAGTCATAATGTCTGGAGGTATAGTTAAAACTACTAATTTTCCACCCGTTTATCATATTAATCATGATAGGGATGATACACATGAACATAATGACATTAGCATGGACCCATTTACATCAAATGATGAAACATGGGGTTTAAAAGATACACTATAAATGTAATTACATGAGGAAGGCAATAGTCACTACTACTATAAATGATCCCACGAAAGCAACAAAAGCATATACACAAATGTCTGACTGGGATTTTATCGTAGTGGGAGATACCTCTACACCGCATGAAAAATATGAAGAACTGGATGGATGTACTTATTTATCACCCGAATCCCAAGAGAAAATTGATAAATCCCTAAGTGACATGTTGGGATGGAAAACTATTCAAAGAAGGAATATGGGATTTATTTATGCAAAGGATTATGATATAATTGCTACTGTTGATGATGATAATATTCCATTAGACAACTGGGGTCGTATTTTTAATGATGAATATATCAATAAATATACTCCCAATGATATTTTCTTCGATCCCTTATACCCCACCAAGCATAGTCATTTATGGCATAGAGGATTCCCATTACAGCACGTAACAAAAAGAAAAAACTATACACGTGAAATTGTGAAATCCCCAGTATTTGATGTACAGGCCAATTTATGGAATGGGGATCCGGATATAGATGCTGTATGTAGAATGATATACTCACCAGAAGTTACATTCGATGACATTACAGAATATTATTATTCTGATACACCCGGACCATTCAATTCACAAAATACAATTTTGAAAAAAAAAGTTTTGAAAGATTATTTTTGTTTTGATAAATGTGGAAGAATGGATGATATTTTTGGTTCTTATATTATTCAAAAGCTAGGATATAAAGTATGTTTTGGTCCCCCAACAGTGTATCAGGAACGAAATGAACATAATGTAACTACGGATATGAAGAATGAGTATATCGGTTATGAAAATGTAAAAGATATACTCACTAATGAGGATTTTATATTCAAAAATAGTTATAATCGTTACAAGGAATTGATGCGTTTATGATTTTTTTTACCTCTACGAAAAAAATACCACAATAAAACTAATACCACAAACATTATAATCAACACCATCCACCAATATTTTTCAAAAAAACCACGCTTTTTGGGAGCGGGGGCTGGACCCGGGGCTGGACCCATCACCGCAACGGGGGCTGGCTCTTCATAAAAACATTCCGCGTTTTTTGTAATATACCACTTTTTTTCACGTTTGGTACAGTTAGAGGGATCTTTGCAATACCCACACGGAGTTCCCTCTAGGCACCTACAACATTGTTCGAGAGAGTTTTTGGGATACGAGACATCATCAGAATCAGCTATGTACCCAGATTCGCATATAGAGGGATCGATGGGTTTACACCCCCTGGGTACCACTTCCACTTTCTTATATCCACTCTCTCGGGTATCTATGGCGCAATCGTCCATTTATTTTATCGGATATTTTTATTACTTATTGTAATAGTTCCATTTTCATCCCATGTGTAATATTTCATAGAAAGACCTGTAAATGTTTGCATATAATTAGAAAATTCATTAAATATTTTTTTCCATTCACTGATATTTTGTGCCGTGTAATATATATATTTTTCTTCAAAAACTACCAACCTTTTTTCGGATATCATATATTTATGAAAATTGGTATATATCTCACGAACTCTATTTATATTAGGACGTCTATTCACTTTTACACCTTCTATAATATCTATTATATAATACCCATGTTCGTCTAACACGAGATTAGCTTGCATACGTGGGTATGAAGCTGTATATAACAATAAATCTTCTATACTTGGGGTAGTGAAAAACTTAGACTTCGTATTATTTACTTTTCTGTTATTTTTAGGAATTGCAGAGGGGTGAGTGTGAAAAGAAACATATCCGTGCATATATTTTTTTACATTTTCAGCGGATATACCCCCACGTAATCCACTCGTACCTGGTGAGTTCATAATGGTCTTTACCAACGTATTACCCACATTTAATTTTACTTTACCTGCATATTCAACTCTTTTGTTTGGACTAGAAGACAATGTGTATATTCGCTTTAAATCCCTAATCACTGATTTCGGTAATTTTATAATAGTATAATGTGTAGAAACTCTACCTATATTGGTTATAGTTTGCAAATTTATACGTTTCCTTTTCCGTGGTAATGTATTTTTACGTATTGAAGATTCTGAAGCTATCCTTTTTTTACCAATTGTGTTTGTCATATAATTTATTTAGATAATAAACTGTGAAAGTGTTCACAGAAGTTTTTAAGTTTGGGGAGAATCTGACCATCCCAATTTTCTTTATTTCTCTCTAGGAGATGGGTACACATTTTATCATTATGCTTCTCAATGAGTTTACAGTGTGAAATATTCAACATTTCCATGTAGGCTTGACACTGAATATTTTCATACTCCCTCACGGATCTAAAAAGATTTTTTGTCCTATTTTTAATCTCAACTATAGTGGTTCCCCCGTTTTCATCGGCAACCAATCTATCGATTCTACCAACAATCTCATATTTTGTACCCTCGATAGTACATACTTCGTAAGTGTAAAATGTGTCATCAATGATAAAATTATCATGAGCATCAGCCACAGTATCCTCATGTCTCGTGCCATGATTAGTGTATAGGGTCTTACGTATATACTCATTAGCAGCCTCGAGCTGTTCCATCTCTAAATCACTCGCAAACTTCATTTGGTTCGTGATAGCCCTATACTTCTGTTCTACACTAGAACTATCGGTAGACTTGAACTTTTCAGCATCCTCAAGCATACGCTGAGCTACACCACACGAGTTAATAGCATCTTTAGCTATCTGATCCTTCGTCTTACCCTTGAAGGTTTCTGGGGAGTATTTACACCACATGTTCGTGATGATTTCCATTGGTTTCTTATAGGGATTTTTATCGATTATACTCGCAACATCGGAAGCTTTTAGAATGACTCTGGGAATGTTGAGATATTTGAAAGTTCTGGTGTATTGTCTCAAAACGTGATACACCTCTCCACAAGCTCTTGAGTCAGCTAGAGCATTGTGAGCATCAAAAGTCCCACCAATCAACAAGTTGTAAATCTCAGTTAGCTTCATCGTCTTGAGAAACTTTTCCTTCGTGAGTTCGTATGCACAAATCCATTTTACATCTCTGAATGGTTCGACACTCAGCTCCCTTCGGTAACATTCAGAGAAAAATACATTCTTATCGAAATTTGAATTATATGCCACACATGTCTTACAATGTTCTGTAGCCTTTACAAAATCATTGTAAACTTCATGAAATAATTTGCCATGTGTGAGTGCCTGTTCGTGACTAATACCATGAATCTCTGTGGCCTTCACCTCAAAAGTATCTGGGTACACAAGAGAGTGGTACGACTCGTATTCCCGACCATGAGAAGAAAACTTTACAAATGCCAACGAAACGACGCGCGCGGAATCGAAAATGTGTGTGTTTTTGGAAGTAGCCCCATGACGGGTCATGGGCACCCCCGTTGTCTCAGTATCCCAAGCAATGTATGACATAGTTAATATTGTTATTATATCTTTATATTTCTACTTAGGCTATTTATGTAAAAACTTTCAAGGGTACATCTTTATAATCACTACTCTCCAACGCGAGGGGGTTATAAACATGTACTTCTGCATCACCAAAATAGACAGCCCCGTTACCGAGGTTCCAAACTTTTTCCCTGCACTTTTCATTCGCATACCGTTCCGCATCCCCGAGGGTTTGGAAGTTGTTGTACTCGAGGATGTAGTTACCGACAATGACGTGAGTGAAGAACATTTTGTATTTGAGATAACTTTTATATATTTTACACATATCTTAGGTTGCATCCGACATCATCATCACAATCCGCAAAAAGATCATACACCCACATACCATCGATGACCTCATCTTCGATGAGTTTATCCTTGACAGCTGTGAGTCTTGTAATATGTTCCTTGAGGAGCATCTTGGTTTCGTTATAAGCAGTATCTACAATTTCATCAATTTCCATGTCCAAAAGATTAGCGGCATCTTGGGACATATTTTTATAATCAAAATTATGTCTACCAAAACCATAGGTCGTCACCATTTCGCGAGCAATGGTATACACTTGCACGTAATCAGAAGATGCACCAGTTGTTATATAGTCAGAGCCATAAATAATTTCTTCCGCTGCGCGACCACCCAAAGCCACCTTAATTTGAGATAAGAGATACTGTTTTGTATAGAGTGCTGATTCGGCATTTTCATCAGTGGGTTGAAAAAAGGTAATACCACCCGCGGCGCCACGGGGAATGATAGAAATCTTACGCAGAGTATCATACCCAGGTACAAGAACACCCATTACGGCATGACCAGCTTCGTGGTATGCCACGAGTTCTTTCTTTCTCATGGAAAACTTGATGTCACCCTCAGCCCCCACAATTATGCGTTGATACATATCTTCCACTATTTTACCGCTTATGATACCATCATTGTCACGAGCACCCCTGATGGCAGACTCATTCATGAGATTAGCAAGATCGGCACCCGAAAAACCAGTAGTCTGTTTCGCCACATCATCGAGATTGACGGTTTCATCTAGTGCCTTATTATTTGAATGTACATCTAAAATCTTACGTCTCCCTCTCACACTGGGTAAAGCCACTTGAATCTTTCTATCGAAACGCCCTGGGCGGAGTAGTGCATCATCCAGTATATCAACCCTATTCGTAGCTGCTATAACGACAATCTGTGAGTTGTTATCAAAACCATCCATTTCAGTCAGTAATTGATTAATGGTCTGGTCACGTTCATCATTCGAGGGAAAACCACCACCGCTACGTTTTTTACCAATCGCGTCAATTTCATCAATAAACACGATACAAGGTTGATTTTTCCTCGCGAGTTCAAAAACATCTCTAACTCTCTTAGCTCCCACCCCCACAAACATCTCAATAAACGAGGAACCACTGCATTGAATAAATGGAACGGATGATTCACCAGCGATAGCTCGAGCCAATAGAGTCTTACCCGTTCCTGGTTGTCCTGTGAGTAGTGCACCCTTGGGTATACGAGCACCAATGGTCATATACTTTTCCGGGGTTCGAAGAAAGTCCACAATTTCAGCAAGTTCATCTCTGGCTGAATCAATACCTTGAACATCTTCAAATCGGGTTGGGATATGTTCCTGTATTTCAAACTCTGTTTTTTGCATATTAAATGGATTCCCACCACCACCGTCTCCCCCCCTTCCCCCAAATTGTGATAATATAACACGGAAAATATAAACACTGACTACCAAATACATGAACATCACAATATTATCACCGAGATTTACGGGAACGCTGGTGTCTATGTCAAACTCTATATTTTTTTCGACAAGTGTAGACCAAATCTCGGGTGTATATATGTAATTGGAAACATTATATGAGTCATCTTTATTAATATAGTAAACTTGATTGAAACTAGGCTTAATTACAACTTCTTGGACCTCATTCTTTTTTACACTTTTGATAAAATCACTAATACGTTGCCTTTCTACACGGGGTTTTTGGGGGGTCAAGAAAATACTAGGTGCTCGTAACACTTGCATTATACATTATTAATGTATCTTCTCTTTATATTTTGCAAATGACATTTTATCCATCATATAATACATTTTGTAGGAGTCTATAACACTTGGCATTTTATAATCATCTGGCATACATTCGGGTATGGGTGTCAAACCAGGTGTTATATCTTGTGATGCGTAATAGGCTTTTGGATTTATTCGAAGTTCGAAATGTCTTGGTATGTTCTGATTCAGCCACAAAGCATGCTCTTCGCACGAATGTTTTTTTCCGTAGCGAGCCGTGTATTCTTTTGCAAGTGCTAGAGCAATTTCAGACGCGAACATATAATTATTGGGTGAAGATGCAACCCACATGGTCATGGGATGACCCTTATGAGCTGGTCTATATCCGCGAGACTTTCCACTTTTATTAAAGGGTGCCTGTGTTGCTACTATATGTAATTCTTCTGAAAAATGCCACGAAGTGTAAAGCATTTGACATATTTCTAAAATGATCTTGACAACATGTTGATCACAATACATGTTGGCAATCTCAGATGGGGACATTGATAAGAAAAATATATTCATTTTTAATTACAAACTATAATTTCTAAAAACACTTAGGTATCTATTAGTCATCCATGTCCATATCTTCCACAACTTCTTCGGGTTCATCTTGAAACTCGTCAATATCGATACCCTCATCCTCTACTACTTCATCCTCTTCATCCTCTTCATCCTCAGATTCCACCTCGGGGTCCTTGAGTTTGTGTGGCTTCTTCTTGATGGCTGTAGCAGCTGGAGCCTTTTTATCAAAAATGAGAGCTATTAATTTTTCAAACTTTTTATTCATATTTTTTTTATTATTATGTGTTTTTGTCATTTTTTCGATATATGTATCACTAGCACCAACAGCCTTGAAAGCTGAAACCAATGCTTTCAACGGAACTTGTTTGTTTTTTGATAAATATTTTTCATTTAATTCTGCAACATGTGGAAATATTTTTATTTTAATTTTTCCATTTTTCAAAACAGATAAATCAACTTTTATATGATCAAGATATTTCACTGGACAAGTATCTTCTATGTTGTTCACTGATTTTTTGGGAATCTCAACCACACATGGTTCCTTAAATGGAATATTCCAATATTCTGCATTCTTACGAAGCATGTGGATATACTCATCTTTGTCATAATGAGCATTAACAGGCTTCAACCTCACTTCTGGAGGGGGAGGGTGGATGAGGTTGTAGAGAAATGTTCCCTTCTGAAGCATCTTTGTATTTGGATGATAAGTTATTATTCTTTTCTATACTTAGGTTCAATTCGCACTCGATAATATGATGCGCCTGAAAGTTCTGAAGAGCCCAATAGGGTCCCCAAAGCTCAATAACCTTACGATTTTTGTCATACCAGATGTATTTTAGGTTTAATCTTCTGGTAAGCCAATAGAATCTTCCACCCTGTTGACCACAAAAGTGCCACACATCCTGTTCGTCATATCCAGATACATCAAACTGACTGTAGTGAACATCGTGAGGGGGGTCGTAGGGAGCCATATATAATTATATACATTTCACTTTAAGCAAGTTTACCACAACAATAACCTTCCTTCTTAGTAGCGGGGGGAGAGTCGAGACGACATTTCATTATATAAACAACGATTAAAATGGAGAGAATAAGCAAAAGACGGTTCATTTATTATATGTTAACATTTTAATCTTCTGGGTCCAGACTAATATCAGATTCTGAATCCGATGTATCAGAATAATCGAAGTCGGGGTCTGATTCACATTGTGGGGCATATAGATTTCCGTCAATCTTTATATAGAGTCCAGTGTCTTCTATATCACATGTATCATAGAAACCCGAGATCTGTTCCTTTTTTATAACAATATCTTCGGTAAAAGACCATTCAGATTCATCTGGTTTAATGGGTTCAAATAATGAAACGGTGTAATTGATAACATCCTGATCAACAATACGCGCGATAAAATATCCTTGGTCGGATAATTCTACATCTACAATTTGATTAATCATCTAAACATAATTAAAATCATTTCTTAAAATATATAAACAAATGCTCAGGGGTAGAAAAGTTGGTTCGATGGACGCGGTAATGTTTGACATTGATGATACTTTAATATCCACGAGGACAGGTAGGGTTATCCCAGATGTATATAATTTATATTTAAACGCTAAAAAACTAGGTTATAAAATAGTCATTATCACAGCACGACCTAATCTCCCAGGAGTTTTGGGGTTTACAAAATGGCAACTTGGTAATATTGGTGTAAAATATGATACATTAGTATTTGCAAACCCAGAAGGTAAGGGTCTATATAAACGCCAATCTAAATATAGATTTATATTATCCGTGGGTGATCAAGATTGGGATTTAACAGATACCATGTATAGTATAAAAGTTACATCTTCCAAGTAGAATTGCACATGTGACAAGTTACAAACACAGTCATAGGTTCATCAGCACTCCTCGTTTGCATTTCGTAGTATGTAGTCTTGTTTTTACGGCACTTTTTACATTGGAAAAGGCCAACATAATTCTCATCCCTGACAAGATCGTATTCCTTCTCCATGTCCTTTTTTAGACTTTTCTTGAGTGCTTCATCGTATAAGCCACTGGGCCATAAGTGTTGGGGTGCTAAGTTGACTACTTGGGGGGTCTTCAATTTACCATTTAGGATTTCTTGTTTCAATTCATCATTATTTTTCAAAGCTCTTTGAATCTCGAGAAACTTATGTTTATAACGACTTGCGTGCTTAGGGTTGTCATAAGCAGCCTCTTGGTTAGCCTCGAGGGTCTTACGATAAGTCCAATTATGAATAGACTTTTCGAGATTCAAACAGATTGTGTGTGTTTCGGGAACATTAAATATGGTAGAGAACTGCTTGACGGTGTATTGTCGAAGAGAGTTCATTAGTACCTACTTAACAGTGGGATTTTTGGGCGTTCACAATTATCGAGAGACTCAGGAGAACATGTATTGAAATATCCAGCGGCTCTCTTAGGTTCGTTTCGTGTTTCCTTCCATGGGATATCGAGAATATTCCTAGGTATCACATACAATTCAAACCTACGATCCAACAGTAAAACTATAATTAAAGCCAGTATAAGTGAAAAGAACATTTTATTACAATAATACAACTTTTTTATTTTCAAATTACAAATGACCGCTTCTGTAATAATACACGAGGACTTGAATAATGTACAACAGATAGATATTGACATTCATCCCAGGAAATATGAAATCTTTAAAATCTTAGGTAAGGCTACCTTTATAGGCCAATGGCCTGACTATGACGTAGTAATCATGAAAAGTGAAAATGGGGTAGTACCCAACCAGAACACTCTACCGTATCCATTTCACAACGAAACTGTTAAAGGTAAAATACTCTTATTGAAAATGGATGAAAACTCGGAACATAAACCTTTCGAATTACAGGAGTTTATTTCTTTGAGGGAACGAATGCTTCACACTTTAGGACAGCCTGTGTATACTTTAGGGCAAGTTGAAAATGTATAAAAGCCCATTCCATCATGTCACTCACCTTGACCTTCATGGGATTACTGTTCACCACTTCTTGTAAATTAACCTTTTCCATGTTCACAGAATCGTGCATGGCGTCATCAACAGCCTTTAGCCACATGACATGGGATTCATTTTTTGGGTCGAATGCTGACAACATTTGTATAATACACTTATGTATTCTTTAAACTATAATCAAGGTTAGCCCTGTACACTATTTCATCCGCGAATCCATCATATTCTTGTCCTTGCATGTGGACGGATTTTAATTCATCGTTATCAAAATAATGACAATAAAAAAAAGATAAATCATTTACAACGGATCCCCATTCTAAAAAATTATCATCTTGTTTTCTAATAACAAGATTTTCTAATAAATCATGATAATTTTCCCTTATTTCAATCGGTAATTCCTTAACTTTACATATAGGTGACGATAAATCTACAGAAGGCCAATGGCCGTATACACTTTTATGTTTACATGCATATACACGGTACTTGTTAGCTTGTGCCCTGTTTTTAAAACATAGGGTTCTTGGTTTTTTATTAGGGTCCTGTATAGTAACGAACCTGTGTGTACCTTCCAATTCCACGAAGTAATACTCCATATAATATTCTAAGATTAAAACCTTAAGTTATTATATGGCGATGAACGTCCCACAAACTCCTGGTCAGTGTGCATATGTTAAACGTATTAGATCACAAAAACCTATTGTGATTGCCACTGGCCCGGCAGGCTCCGGTAAAACTATGTTAGCTTGTCAGCATGCTTCGGAATGTCTATTAGATCGTGATTATAATAAGATTATTCTTACACGACCCATAGTAGCCGCCGACGAAGACATGGGATACTTACCAGGTGAATTAGAAAGGAAAATGGAACCATGGATCAGGCCGATGGTCGATATAGTGGAGACATACCTCACCAGAAGCCAATTAGACCGACACGTGTCTATAGAACCTCTTGGTTTCATGAGAGGTAGGACGTTCAACAATTCGTTCATCATAGCAGATGAGATGCAAAACAGTACACCCAATCAGATGAAGATGTTACTCACACGTTTAGGGGATGGTTCTAAGTTAATCATCACAGGTGACGTGGACCAAAGTGATTTGGGTTTGGAAAATGGTCTATTGGACATAGTTAACCGTGTAAGAGATTTAGATCTTGAATACATAGACTATGTTACGATGTCTGAAGATGATATCATCAGGCACCCTGCAGTTTCGGAAGTATTAACCCTGTATTAATTAACCATTCAGTCGTAATCGGCATGTTTGATTTATAAATAGGTATTACCTGTTGTTCAATTTTATACACGGAATCTTGCATTATTCTCTCGACTGTATCGAATATTTTTTCATTTTGAAATCTTTTTAATATTATTTCTCCATAATCCCAACAATCTTGGGAAATTATTTCTTGTACCCTAGGTATAATTTCATTCATAAAACCCTGAACTTTTTTGTATATTTCAGGATCCCACAAGGTTTCATGAATGTAATGATACCCCTTCAAACTTCCCAAGTAACCAATATATGAATGTGTACCGTTCAAAATACATAATTTTCTTAATTCATAACTAGTTATATCGTCGGTGATAATAACTCCAACTTTTTCCCACGAAGGGCGAATCCCATCTACAAAAGAATCTTCTATAACCCACGATTTATAAGATTCACATATTACATCCCTAGGGTGAGAGTTTTTGGGTGTTATTCTGTCTACAACAGTACTTGGAAACCGACATTCTGTATCGATCCACTTTTGAAAAACGTTGTCGGATATTCTACATTTTTCTTTCATTATTTTTCCATTATTTATCATATTATCACAGGACATTATAGTATACGGTCTCATTTTTCGATAATATCTTAGAGCCAGTCCAGATAACAAAAGCCCAAAGGTACTCACAGATTTCACTTTCGCGGGTGTACCCTCTAGTAAACATGAATATATTAGGGTTACATCGTTAATAGTCAGTGATTCACTGTATCCATTTTCTGTGATTGTTAATGACACTATGTGTAGATCGGGTAGTGCCAAAGTATTGAGAGTGTGTGTAATGTCGTCGTTAGCTAAAATATAATCACCGAGTGTGTTTATAGTCACAGTTGTGGATACACCGTTTTCATCCCAACTCGTAACATCGTAACGCCACGAATTATCTTTTAAGGAATCCCTTATAGGGACATCCCCAGGTAAAATGCCAATGCCTACGTATCTCCAATCTTCTCCAAGCTCCGTGAGATACGTCTCCTGGTGGGACCTATGAAAATTACCAATCCCCACATGAGCAATGTATTTCATTATATCAGGGAAATATTAAAATATTTACATAAATAAACATGAGTTCAGAAATAATAGACAAAGCTCTTTCATTAATCACATCTGTTTTTGTAATAGCATCGACATCGTTATTTATAGATGTTTACAGGAATTGTGATGTCGCTCAGAACAAAGATGCTTATAAAAAATTTATGGAAGGATGTTTTGGTCCACTTTTCTTAGCCGTTGCAATTACGATTGGATTTTTATGTACGTTTGTAATGAAGGCTAAATCTAGTGTCCATTTCGCATCCGCTATGTTATCCCTGGTCGGTGTGGTTATGGGAGGTATGACATTGGGTATAACAAAGGAATGTGAAGATTCTACAGGAAAGATGAAAATAGGAAAACCTAAGGATCGTAAAAATTTTGCAATCGCAAGCTTAGTTGTAGCTAGTTTCGGGATACTTTTACATGGTGGTATGTGGATGATGAATAGATAATCAAATATGTATAATATAGAACATGCAAGTACATCAGGGGGTGTATGTACTCCTGCTTCTACTTGCACATTTAATGAAAATGCAAAGAAAATTAACACCAGACGAAAAGTTTCAAATATTTCAAGCCTTGGGGTCCCTCTTTTCACGGGTCTTGGCTTTCGAAAGTAGTCGAGATAATATGTACAATTGTATAGCAAACACCAACGAACTATATATAACAGAATAATTTGCACCCTTTTTATATTGATAGGTTATCCATAAAGATGAAGATAGAAGACCCACTGATATATACGGAACGCTGTAACTTTCTACGTTATCCGTTTTCAAGAGATCCCTGAAACTTACCATAAGTTGAAATACACCCAAAGAAACGGCCGATAAAGCTAAAATGTCACCTTTCATTTTATATAATTAAAGATTTTAATATTTGTTACTATATAAAATGGAAAATCCCAAGCTCTCTAAAAAGATCGAACTTCTCGTCAAGAGGTATAAGAAAACTGGTGTCAATAAGGAAAACATCAGTGGTATCGTTTCCTCACTCATGATGGAGGTGCACACCCTAAAGGGAATGAAGGGCTACGAAAAGAAGGAACTAGTTCTGGATCTCATTTATACCCTCATTGAACAAATAGACGAGGGTGAGGAAGACTCTGAGTTTGAGACGATGTTAAAGGGTATGGTTCCTACAATGATTGATGGATTTGCCGTAATGCTAAAGGTAAATAAGGGTTGTGGTTGTTTCAAATAATAATGAAGTTCCCTTCCCTGGAAACTATGGTAAGCTATGGCATCTATACAGTCCGTGACCTCAAGCTATATGCCGCTAATAAACTCAATAAAAGAAAGGTTCAGATTATGAATGAATGTCACAAATGTGCATATGTATATGATCATGTGACATGTCCTAAGTGCTCTTCTTAATGACCAAACCCAATACATTTTCTAAATTATTTTGTTCCCTCTTGAGGGGTTTATTCCTCTTAAGTCGGAGAGTCTCATTATTTCCCGTTGCATTTTTTATGTCATACATTTTCTTAGTGTTGGATATAACTGGTATCACGGTACTTTGAACTTTCTCCTCATTGATTTTCTTATGTTTTTCTGGTATGGAATATGTATTCTCTCTAAACTTTTCTATAGTGAGATCTCCTCCGAACACTTGAAGCCTTTGGCGTTTTGGTGCGGCTTTAATCATTTTAGTAATACCCTCACCGGTCATTTTTTTACGCATGAGAATTATATGTCCACAAATGATACTACCTCTATTTATACCATATGTTTCAAGTGCATATGTTTTCATACAACTCCAGGAACAAAAATGCCCGAGGGTCTTGAAAGTATCACATCGGTCATCATAACCATAAGGTAGTTTTAATGGTATGTTTTCAAATGGGTGACAACACCACCAACACCACATAATTTTCTTTTAAATATATTCTTTAAACTACAATTAAAAGTATAAAAAGAAAACATATTGTAGCAAAAACCCACCAATATTTTTCTAATGTCTCTTTATTTAATTCGAAATTTTTTTTATCGTCATCGGGACCAGGGCCAGGTGCAGATGGTGGTGTTATGGTTAAACCACTTCCAGCTTTTGCCGCTGCCTCTGCTTTTGCACTTGCTTCTGCTAATTCTTTCGCATCTTCCGCTGCCGCCCGTGCATCTTCTAATTTTCTCGCTGCCTCCGCGGCGGCGGTAGCATCTTGTGCTTTTTTCAATTCTTCTTCAGCTTTTTTCTCATCTTCTGCAGCTTTTCTCGCCGCTTCTTCTCTGTCCCTCTGTATTCTTGCAGCCTCATCTTTCATAGTCTTTTCCCGACCACAGGCCTGAGTTACGGCAGCGGTGGATTGGCTAACTGCACCACCTATATTAATACTTGCACCGCATATAGTTACACTTTTTGGACAATCGGTTTGTGATGCTGGTAAATAAACGATACCACCACCACACCCTAGTGCACATGGTAAATTTGTTATAAGTTGTTGATAACTAGCACTATCTTTAAACTTTTTATAGGCGGCTAGAGTAGCTTTATATGTATCACACCCAGGATTATTTTCGTTAACTCTACAGTTTTTTTGAGTATTATAACATCTACACCATAAATCTGTAGGGTTTAGATCACAATATTTAACGGCTGATGCATGAAAATTATTATATTTACCTTTTCCACAATTGTCTGGATCATCTTTAATTCTAGACCCAGTTTCACAATAAACTTGTTTTCGATGAGAAAATTGTGGATAATTCATACACATTTTACCACCAACCGTTACGTTTTCATTTCCAGCTTTTTGACAAAAAGTATTTAAAACTCTATCTTTTAATTGTACTCTTTTATTTGAACCTGAATAATTATTAAACTGCTGTAACATAGTATTTATTTCTTTTTGATTATAAAGGCATCTGATTTTTCTGGGTTCTACGAATCCTACACGATCTGTACCAGGGCATGGTTTACCTATATTAGAAATATTATCACCTTTTAGTTTAACCCGTTCATATTTTTTAAAATCATTTATTAAAAAACCTGAAAATCCACCATTCATATTATAGTTATAATCCACATCAACGTGTTCAGTTATATCACCAGAATTCGCTACTGGTTTATCATTTTTTTTTACGTGATAACCATTAATATAATTCTTAGGTATTCCATAATCAGTTATATTTTTTCTAAGTGTATAATTGTCACCATATGGTGTAGTTTTAGTTATAACTGCACCTACACCGTTGTGTCGATTCCAAAGGTATATGTTATCGTTGCTTCCTATACCTCTCGAAGGCTGCCATGCTATTGTGTCAACATCATCCGGTGAAAAGCCACCCTTATTACTGGAAACTGATATAGATGATATTCCACTAAAATCACAGTTCCAGTTACAACCTTCAATAGCGAACCAGGCATCGGTAGAACTACCATTATGTTCCACTGGATAATTATTTACATTTATCACCTCATGTGATGGATCCTTCCATCTTTTCCCCATATTATTATATTAAAGAGATTTTATTATTTTCAGTAATTTTTTTTTATCGTTTTGTATAGATAAGGTTGTTATTTTCTTATCAATATTTCCTGATATTTTACCAAAAAGTTTACCAGATATATATAATGGGTTTTCGTTTAAATCGTTTCTATTTATGTAATTAATAAGTTCATCCTTATCTACACCTTCCAATTTCTCTATGTTTCTAAGGCGTATTAATATAAAAACGATAATTATCATGGGTATTATAATTTGAATCATTAGAGTATACTATATAAATATTATAAATAATATAATTATAGCTGCAACCTGGGCTGCTAGAGCTTCTTCCGCTTTCTTGCTTCCGCTGCTGCCTCTGCTTTAAGTTTTGCAAGTAAATCAAAATTAAACGAAAACCCCATTTATTATTATAATATGAAATTGTATAATAATACCATATTTTTTTTCTAAATAATTATAATGGGAGCTGGAAACAGTAAAAAGCAAGTTATTGAACAAACATTTAAAACTGATATACTCAACAAAGAGGTTCAGAATTTTATATCAACTAATTCACAGAAAGTTGAGGCAGCTGGATACAATACCCAGACCGGGAAGGTGGTAATTGGAGGATCTTCTTATGGTTGTGATATTAGTTTAAGACAAAATATCGATTCAAAAACTACATCTACCGGTGTACTTGATGTTGAACAATTGGCTGAACTACAAAAAATGGTAGAAACTAAATTAAAAACAGAAGCAAATGCTGAACTTGATAAATCATCACAATTGGGTACCATAGATTTCGGATCTAAATCCAACCAAGAAGTTAAAACAGAGGTAGAAAATATAATTAAAAATGTATCTGAACAGACATTTTCTCAGAATAATTATAATGAAGTACTTTCTACACAAACAAATACACAAGATATGGATTTTGAAATAAGGGGAGATATAGATTGTACGGGAGGAGGTGGTGTAGATCTTAGCCAGGATATTACTTCACAGATCGTAGCTAAAGCATTAACTGAATCTATGATGGATGCCTTTGTAGAAGCAGAATTAACGGCTAATATTATTACAGAGTCGGAAACAACAGTGACTTCCTCAGATGAGGGTTTTGCCGGTTTAGCGGATAGCGTTTTGGGTGGTATATCAGACATAGTGGGAAAAGTTTTTGGTGGTAATGCATTAATAATTATAGTAATAATTATAGCTATTTTGGGAGCTTTATTCATAGCTATGAAAACTTTTAAGGGTGGAGGTAAATCATCATTTAAACCCCAACAAATGCCACAAATGCCACAAATGCCACAAATGCCACAAATGTCACAAATGTCACAAATACCAAAAATGACTGTGGGTATACCATTTAAACCCCGATAATAATTAAAGAAATAATTTACTTTAAATAATAATGATTCTCAGTATTGACGTGGGAATTAGAAATCTAGCGATGTGTTTATTCGATGAAACATCAAAACATATTAAACAGTGGGATGTTTCTGGAATACCACCCGAACATAAAGATGGTGTGTACGTTTCTTTAAGAGACCATTTAGATGATAGACCGTGGGTGTTGACGGCCGACACTATTCTCATAGAGAAACAACCTGATAAAAATAAGAAAATGAAAATGGTGGAGCACTTCTTACATGCATATTTTGTCATAAAGTCTCCAAAGTCAGAGACTATCATTTATGACGCGCGATTCAAGGTTCCCGATGTGGTTGGACCTGGTAAAAAGCAATATGCTAAGAGGAAAAAGACCTCCATAGAGAGATGCGAAGTCTTTATCCATGAACATGTATGTAATGCTGAATGGATACCCATATTTAATAAATCAAAAAAGAAGGATGATCTTGCGGATACGGTTATGCAGGCAATAAGTTATACAAATAGAATACCACCCAAGGCCCCCAAGGCTCCCAAACCCCTAGTGGCTCGAAAACCCAATGAAAATCAAAAGGCCACTAAATATTCAAAATCTAATCTCGTGTGGATTTATAAAAATAAACCTGAATGTGAATGTCTAGAAAACAATAAAAGATTTATGAAGGATCTCAAGAGGTACTACAAAAATATAGATGAGCTTATTTCTGAGATAGCTTAATTTTAACTATACTAGATCCCCTAAATCCCTCGATGTTTGTGATCCCATTATCTTTGCAAAACTGTGTTACGGCGGGTTCGACTCCCTTGTGGGTCGTATAATCATGGCATAAAATGACCCCATCTGGTTTCATTTTAGGGTAAACAGCCTTCAAATCCTTAAGAGTGCCAAGAATAGAATGATCTCCATCGATAAATGCAAGATCAATGCTTTTATCTTTGTGAATACCGAGGGTATAAGAGCTATCACCTCTAATGGGTATAACAATATTTTGAAGATTATTATTTCTTATGTTTTCATAATATTTCAAAAAATAATCTTCACATTCCGGTGGTGGCCCACTTTCAAGGGAAAGATCTTTCGTATTACGCTCCCAAATATCATGTGAATAAATGGTCGTACCATGTTTCGTACATAGACCTGCGAGCACGCTGCTACATCCCAGGTAACTACCAGTTTCAATGTACAGGGAATTAACTGGTAACTTATGGTATTCACTTATAAGTGCAAGTGTGTCATTTTGATTAAGGGTACCCTTCACACCATTAACAAAAGTATAAGCGATGCCGTCAGAATCTACTGTAAAGTCAAGATCCATATAGTTACTGGGTGCTAGTCTTTTAAGCAATTTACTTAAAGATATAAAAGTATAAATACATAAATGGAAAAAGTACATGACCATGGCTTCGTTAGACTTGTTGATCACATGCCCCGTGAAAACCTAGATAATGCCATCGTTCAGGCGGCTAGGGTGTCATACGGTGACGGGACAAAAACGACTCGTGGTGACACTGGTCTCATTAGGTATCTCATGCGCCACTGGCACACTACACCTTTCGAAATGGTGGATTTTAAGTTTCATATTAAGATGCCTATTTACGTTGCTCGTCAGCACATGCGGCATCGTACAGCGAGTATCAATGAATTATCCGCTAGGTATTCGATCGTGCCAAAGGAATATTATACACCTGAAGAAGTGAGAGGTCAGGCAAAAATAAATCGACAGGGGTCAGAGGGAGTTGTTGACATTGATACCAAACAAATGATTCAACATCATGACGATTCATTTTCCATGTATGAGGAACTCTTGGAGAAAGGTGTGTGTAGGGAACAGGCCAGGGGTAACCTCCCACAATCTACATACACGGAGTTTTATTGGAAGATTAACCTTCATAACCTTCTTCATTATTTGCATCTCCGTATGGATGCACATGCTCAGCAAGAGATTCAAGATTATGCAAAGGCTATTTACAGACTTGTGGAGCCATTGGCACCCATAGCCATGAAGGCATTCGTTGACTTTAGGGTTAATGCAGTTACCTTCACGGGTCCGGAGATTAAATATATTACAGATGGAACACCCATAGAATCTCCCGGAGAAAAAAGAGAATGTGAAGATAAGTTAAAGATTTTGGGCTTAGATAAAAATATCACAAAAGAATAAAATGTCAGCTCTTCCGAATTTCCCATTTTTCCCCCGGGCCAGTATCCAAGATAAGTTCAAGAAGTTTCGCAAAAATATGGACAAGCAGCACGACGAGCGTATGAAAGAACTTGGAGATAAATTTAATGACATCAAGGACAAGGAAACCAAGCGTGCCAAGGACATTGCTCAGGAGCATAAGGACTTTTTTACACCTGAAAAAGAAGCGCCTAAGAGTACTACACAGATTGACTTTTACGAGAAATAAATATATTACATATGATTCATATATACGGTAAAATAAACATCGTATTTATGGTATCATTCTTTAAGTTCTATGGGTACAGTGTTCAACATTTCATCTGTAGTTTTCACAAGTTTATGTTTACCGTCATGATGAAAACCATTCTCTATTAATTTTTTATATTTTTCCACATTTACATCAACATTACATTCATCATGACAGTGAGCATAATGTCTTATTTTATTAGCTACGAAATGTTCATCACCAAATGAAGATAAGTGCCACCCAGCATCTTTATATTTTGGAACAGACCATCTCAGTTCACGGAGTTGTTGAGGTTGAAAATGTTTGAGAATATATTTTCTCGTAATCACTGTTCCAAACCAAGGTTCAACTTCATTAATAAAATTAAAATTATATTGAAAAGCAGTCATGTGATATGACGCAGCCTTGACATTATGGGGTATATAAAGGTATTCCCTATTTGGTATTTCATCGACATCCGAAATAAGAACAAATGCATCATCCGGTATATTTTCTAGACCCCTGGTAATACAATTACGTTGGTGATTTTCCCTAAACCATGGATTTTGGGAATCTGGATTATCTTCTACAACAATGTGAATTATTTTATCTTCCCAATCTTTGAAAAGTTCCTTATTATTTTTATAATATAATTCTTTTGGTTCACCCCTATGTGTTACAGTAGATTCGACTATTACAAACTTGTCAACTTCAGATGACAAATAGTTTAAACGTTTCTTTAAAATGTCCAATTCATTGTAAAATGTAAAACAATCGACAATCATTTGTTATTATAACAATTTTATTCTTTAATGCTTGATAATACATTGTATAATACAAGAACAGTCATAAACTCTGTAATATATCCCTTTTCTAATGCAACAATTGCCATGAGTAAAATATATTGGGAGTTTCTTATTTCTTTTTGAGTTTTTTCTATTGATCGACGAACAGACGAACGTGACTTCTCTAAGCCTAGTACAGCCGTACTAATATCCCTAATACGCGAAGGCATTTCTGTTGTAGCGCTCACGAGGTCATTAATATCAACCAGATCCGAAATCTGTTCCTTTACAAGAGGCTCTAGGTATTCAAAATATGTAAAGTCTGGATCCAATCTTACACATGTACCCTCCACGGTAGAGAATGTTTTTGCCAAGTATACAAAGGATGTTGGGACTATGAAAGGTTTTTTACGCGCAAGTCTCAGTAAAACTTCATCTTCCATGATATCATTAGCTACACTTTTACCATCTAGGGTTTCTAAATAGTTGAGGACTGTTTTGAAAAAAAGTTTAATATCTTCCTTGTCACTCGTGGCTGGTAATATAACTCTTAGATCAATGAGTATATCAACTATACCTTGGGTATCTCTATTCACTATACAAATGAAAAGTTTTTTAAAACCCACCATGAGATCCGGGGATAAGGGTATGATTAACCCAAAATCATAAAAAACAAGTTTACCATTAGTTGTAAACCCTAGATTTCCAGGATGTGGATCTGCATGAAAGAACCCCTTTTCCATGGTTTGAATGATATAGGAATTAATCAGAGCTTTACATATAGTTTTTTTATTTATATTCGGATCTGTAAGTTCTGTTAATTTAACTGATTCTATATACTCCATCACAATCATATCATCATTACAATACATAGGATAAACCATAGGCGCCGTTACCCATTCATACTCACTCATGGCTTCCCTAAATCTTATGGCATTCTCAGTCTCTAGTTTATAATCTGTTTCACTTAACAGGTATTCAATAGATTCTTGTAATACAGTGTTCGTACCCACACCCGTATCCACACCCAACCCCTCAAGAAAATCGACAATTTTCACAATATTATCAGTATCAAACTTCATAATTTCGTAAATATCGGGACGTTTAACTTTTACTATGACATCTTTCCCAGACATTAATACAGCCTTATGAACCTGACCTATACTAGCCGATTTATAGGGTTCCATGTCAAATGATTGAAATAGAGATACATCTAGTGTATCTTTCAAATCCACGGGTGGTACATTATCTTGGAGAGATTCCAATTCCCGAGTAAACTCCACTGGATACAAATCTGTACGAGAAGAAAGTATCTGTCCAAGTTTGATGAAAGTGGGACCCAACTCTATCAACTGATCCCTTGTCCACCTTCCTAGAGTGGCCTGATCCCTCGTGATTGTTTTACGAAATAGGAACTCACCAGCGAATCTCCACGTTTTTAGACGTTGCTTTCGTTTTGGGTTGATAATGGTGCGGGGTTGTTGTGCCACCAAGCTACATGCCATCTTATCTAATAAATATAAAGTTTTCTTTATACAATATAAAAAAGTATGTGGTGGATATTTATAATTTTATATTTTTCATATTTATTTTTAGGACCACACTGGGAAAGAAAAGTTTTATTGGGACAGAAACTAGATGTAGTTAAAGATACACGAGAATTGTTAAGACGTTCAGTCTTTATTTCTTATGTATCATTACTGTATACTGCATGGTTTTTGTACACCAGAAGTTATAGCGCTTTTATAAATGCAGCCTTATTATCACTACTGTCTACTATAGCATACATAGATGCATATGGACCTGAGGATACCATACCTTCTCATATAATTTTGAATATTTTTGTCTTGATAATGGGATCGAATATTTTGGATCTACAAACTAATTTAACTTTTTTACTTTTACTTTTTTATTTAGTCATGAAAAAAAATATTTATAAAAATTAATGTTTTATATTATTTTCGGTCGTCTCCTTAAGAACATTGGCCCCAGGCCCATCAATCCATATGTCTATTATAGTTTCGTAAAGTAGAGATGTCAGTGCAAACTTATAAGCTAAGAATCCTATCAATGTATAACCATAATCAAATTGAAAATCATGCCCCATGTTCCATGTCTTTTCAAAAAGTGCTGTAGCTAACGGTATTAACAGCTGTTTTTGAGTAGAAGTTTCAAAATTATCAACATATCTCTGTAATAAATACAGATATCCATACGAACTTAAGGACCCTAGGGATGCAGATATCCCGGGTTCGATTCCTTTTGCTAGTAGTATAGAAGTGCTTATACCAGCTCCATACACTAATGTAGTTTTTTTCAATTTTGTTTTCAATTTTGGGTATGTGTTTGGAACTTTACAAACAACTTGCATATTTTATATTGGTTGTATACCTTTAAACGTTACACCCTTTGTCATGGTTAAGAATAATTTTGATTTTCTCATATCATCATATGACATAAGGAGCCAACGATCCCAAAACTCTTCGCTGTAAATACTTTCCCAATCCTCTTTATGACTTTTTTCCACTTTTAGCATTTTTCTGTGTATTTCAAAATAATCTTTCTCTTTTAGAACATTTTGTGGGATTATGGCACCTCTTCTGATGAGAGATTGTCTCATGAGTGTTGGACTTTTATGATCTATATAATATCCCCTGTTGACATCGCCGAAATCGAGTTGTATTTTTTCTGGTAAAACAACTCTATATCTTCTATTTACAGATGGACTCGGCAACAGTAAAATACTCATTAAAGATTAAAAACATTATAATTATATAGCAATAATGCATCAAGATTGGGAACCGGTTGTATTGAGAAAGAAACCGGTAATGACCACCACCGTAGCCGCGGGTCCGGGACCCACAAAGGAACAGAAATTGGATAGAGTCGATGAACCCTCGAGTCATAAAAAGGTTAGTGGATCCATGGCACAGGCTATCATGAAGGGTCGTATGGCTAAAAATCTCACACAGTCTCAATTAGCCATGCAAATACAACAAAAACCAAATGTTATCCAAGATTATGAAAAAGGTAAAGCCATTCCCAATCCCAAGATTTTACAGGATTTGAGGCGAGTTTTGGGTGTCGTAATAAAATAGGATCGTATTATAATGGAAATACACATAGTAGGCGCTGGACCTACAGGTCTCACAATTGCATGGGAACTTTTAGATAGACATGTAGTTCATATATACGACAAAAAACCAGCGGCTGGTGGATCATGGTGGGAACCCAGTGTTATGGAACGTGATTTACATGCACACAGAGTAGTTTTTAGGGATACATTTGTAAATACAAATAAATTGTTTAGCGAAATGAGTATATCATGGGATGAAATATTTTATCCTATGGTTACGACACCACCTACTCCAGTTTCTTTAAGTATTGGAGATTATTTTACTCTCATGTCTCTAGCATTTAGAGTTACCTTGCAACCAAAAAAATATTCTAAACTCACAGTCAAAGAATCTATTGGAAAGCTTAGTGAACAAGGTGAAAAATTAGTAAAGTCAGCCACCCATATAATAGACGGCGTTCATTGGAACATGATGACCGCTTATGAATTTGTAAAAACTTTTGATTTTGTGGGACTGTCCCGGCCCCATACCCAACGAGTATCCGGAAAAGTTATGGGAGATAAAATGAGAGATGCTTTAATTAAGAAGGGGGCTATATTCCACTTTGAAAAAGAACTCATAGATGTTGAGTATGGCGATGATTTTGTAGCCACTTTCAATGATAACTCAGTTGTGAACCAAGGGATGTTAATTTTATGCCTAGACAATAGACAAGCGTTACCCTTCATAAAAAATAATTGGCCCAAGGGAACCCATAAAACAATAAAATCATCTGCTTATGAATGTATTAATGTTCTTTTGGACTACGATGAACCGATATCAATACCATCGTATATAGATATTTCTATGAACACCGAGTGGACATTGATACCAACTGTATTGTCAGATGGTAAAACAGTCTCATGTGGATTGGTGAGGCTCACTAAGGAAGTCATCAAAACAAATCCTGACATGTTAAAGGCTAAAGTTTTAAAACAGTTGGGTTTACCAGAGCCTAAGAATATTCGTATAGGTTGGGGTTCGGAATGGAATGGAGATAGATGGGTTTTTGATCAATCCTCTGGTATAATAAGTAAGTATGGACACGTTCCCTTCTTTGGTAAAAATAAACGTGTGGCACTGTGTGGTATGATGTCAAAAAGGAAAGTTCCCTTTGCTAGTATGGAGGCCGCAGTGGAAGTTGGAAAAACATTTTGTCACGAAACATTTAAAACTCGTGGACCCACATATCCAATTTTATTGAGTGAAATTATATTAATTATTTTAATTTTAATTTTCATTGTATTAAAAAATAAAATAAATATTAAATTATGACTTTCAAGTGCATCATCCACGAGCCCATGTACGAACATAATAACAAAAAATACATTCGTATCATGTTGAATCCCATGTCCCGAAACTTTGTTACCCATCGGCACCAAAAAACTCCTCTTAACGGTGATGTTCGTGATAATCCTCTTGATGGTAATATTTTAACAGTGAAGGTTCCTTACAGATATAGACGGGTATTGTGTAAGGTCGAGGGTACAAAACCAGTTCAATCATTGTCCAAGGGTGACGAAGTTGAAGCGGATATAGAGTTTATGGGATCTTGGCACAAGGATAAATATTGTGGATGGTCATGGAAGTTGAAACATATAAAGTTTATATCCGAAGATATATTATGAGTTTAACACGATCGGGGTATATCTTACCAGAAACCCAGGAAATAAAAAACGAACTCACTGTTCGTGCAGTTGTGAACAGCGAGTTTGGATTTCCCCCACCACCCTTTAAAGTTTTTAGAAAATCAAAAAATGGATTGTGTGTACCAAGATTTTATGGTCAAGAAAAAAATGGTTTAGCCACTGAGGATAAAAGACCTGAACCAAAACAAGTAAAAATAAACTTTGTTGGTAAATTGAGAGATGAAACATTTCAAAATGTTGCACTCGAAAAAGCTGTTCAAAGTGGTCACGGTATTCTTTCGTTGCCGTGTGGTTACGGTAAAACTACAGTTTCCTTAGCAATTGCATGTAAACTTAGGTACAGAACGATGATTATTGTTCACAAGGAGTTTTTGGCAAATCAGTGGAAAGAGAGGATAGAGCAGTTTTGCCCAGGTGCAACCATAGGTAGGGTACAACAGGATAAAAAAGAAGTGGAATGTGATTTTGTCATTGCAATGTTACAATCTCTTTCCCTAAAAGAATATTCATATGAAGATTTTGATTCTATAGGAACCCTCATTGTAGACGAGGCGCATCATATTTGTGCAAAAGTTTTTTCACAATCCTTGTTTAAACTGTGCCCTAAGCATATTTTTGGACTCTCGGCTACACCTAATAGAAAAGATGGTCTTACAAAAGTTTTACACTGGTTTATGGGGTCAACTTTTTTTTCAGTAGAGAGAGAAAACCAACAACAGGTCGATGTATTTCCAGTGGAGTTTGATTCCCCGCGATTTAGGGACCCCCCGCCATGTACACGGTTTGGTAAATTGTCACTCGCTACTATGATCACGGAACTTACGGAGATGAGAGAAAGAAATAAATTAATAGTTAACACTATTAAAAAGTCCCTGAGTACCACGAGACATATTCTCGTATTAAGCGACAGGCGCCAGCACTGTGAAATGTTACATCAATGTTTTCCCAATACATCCGGACTCTACATGGGTGGGATGAAGGAAGAAGAACTTTCAAAATCCAGTACAAAAAAAATAATTTTCGCTACATTTAGTCAAGCCCACGAAGGTTTAGATATACCCAGCTTGGACACTGTTATTTTAGCAACCCCCAAGTCTGATATTGTTCAGTCGATAGGAAGAATAATGAGAGAAACAAAAGGTAAGCAAAATAATCCACATATTTATGATATATTTGATCAATGGTCAGTATTTTTTGCAATGTATCACAAAAGATTAAAAGTTTATAAACAGGGTGGGTTCAATATACCCAATGTAATTACCACAAATGATAATGATAGCGTTTTCCCCACTGGAAAATGTCTTGTACAATTATAGGAATGACTTGTTCCATAGGACGAGCCACACAAAAATATAAAGGGTCATCCGCAGCTTCGACTCTTCAAGATGTAACCGAAAATGGTAACACTACTACTTTAAGTATCGTAACGGATTCGTATTTTATTGGTGATGGTAGTTTGTTGAGTAACATAGATGCAACCCTTCAACAGGTTACAGATAATGGAAATACTACCTCAAACACCATACAGTTTACAAATACCTCAAACTCTATAGTAGCCAGTGGTAACGTTATAGCTTCATATTTTCAGGGTGATGGTTCCCAGCTTACAAATCTACCAGGATTTGGAGGTTATGGAACTTTTCAACAAGTGTCTGATAATGGAAATACTACTTCAAATACCATTCAATTTACAAATAGCGTAAACTCTATTGTAGCAAGTGGAAATGTAATTGCAACTAACTTTTACGGTAATGGAACTACTTTGACGGGTGTAGCATTGGTATCAGATCTAGTATCAAATGCAACGAGGATTACAAACCTAGAGGCTTCCAATGGGTACATATGGTCTAATCTGGCTTCAAACGCTGGTAGGATTTCAAACCTAGAGGCTTCCAATGGGTACGTATGGTCTAATCTGGCTTCAAACGCTGGTAGGATTTCAAACCTAGAGGCTTCCAATGGGTACGTATGGTCTAATCTGGCTTCGAACGCTGGTAGG
>Ga0181412_1000140_pt1 | contig 29850 bp, 22 predicted proteins | sample 35SPOviralmetaG_FD_130113 | JGI IMG/M metagenome (GOLD analysis project Ga0181412, IMG submission 130113) | Marine viral communities from the oligotrophic San Pedro Time Series (SPOT) site, San Pedro Channel, CA, USA - 35 SPOT_SRF_2012-08-15 | ecosystem: Environmental > Aquatic > Marine > Strait... | reverse complement strand
GTTAAAGTGTCTGTTGTGTTTAGTAAATAGGATGATGAAACAGCGTTTAAAGATCCTATTGAAGCCGAATTAGCAGATATATTACTTGCGAACGAAGCGCTATTTGCATAAGACCCACTTACGGAATTTAAAGATCCTATTGAAGAAGAATTAGCAGATATACTACTTGCGAATGAAGCGCTATTAGCATATGAACCGCTTACCTTTTCGAGGGATGCAATTGAAGCCGAGTTAGTAGATATGTCACTTGCAAATGAAGCACTATTAGCATAGGATCCACTTACTAATTCTAAAGAAGCAATAGAAGATGAATTTGTTACAATTGAACTTGATATTGATGTTAAATTAAAATCACTACCATTTACTTTAAGACTTCCCGTTATGTCTGCATCATATATTATCATGTTTACTATTTATTTATTTTTTAATATTTCTATTTCTGCTTTTAGTTCTTGTATTGCTTTTATAAGCATTGGAACAAACACAGAATACTTAACTGATTTTGTTGTTTTCTCGCTTTCTGGTTCTTTTGTGTCCTCTACTAAACTTGGGAATACATTTTCAATTTCTTGTGCTATAACTCCTATTTGTTTATCCTCTTGACCAATAAAATTATAATTACGAATCTTAACTTTCATTAAGTCATCTAATTTTGGAGTTGCATCTACTATGTTTTCTTTTAATCTTTCATCAGAAATTGCAGCATAAGAATTATTAACATTTTGCACATTTCCATTTGAAAAAATAAATAAACGATTTGTTCCACTATTTGGGTCTCCTTGTCTACAAATCATAAAATAACCATCAGTCCCTGTAGTAGCTTGGTTTAATTGAATTACACTATTATTTGTAGTGCTAGTATTTGAATTTCTAACAATTAAAGCATATCCCTGTGAAGCACTATTTGCAATATGATGAGCAGAATAACCATAATTAGTACTTGTATCGCCTACAAACAATAATCCCCCACTTGTAATACGCATTCTTTCTGTAGGGGAGGTATTTGATGCTGCTGCTGTATTAAAAGTAATGAAAGAGCCTCCTGCTGGACCTTGTATACTTATTCCACCCCAAGATTTTGATGTATCGTACCAATCTCCATCTACCATATCTCTTTGAGTAGACAATTGTAAGCTAGTGCTATCAAAATTAATAAAAGCAGCACTAGCCGTACCAGATGTGCTTTCTAATTGTATTTGTGGACCACCAGCATTAGAAGTTTCTATATGTAATATGTTATCAGGATTAGTTGTTCCGATTCCTATATTTCCATTACCTTTAATAACCATTTTAGGAGTCAAAGCATATGTTCCTGTATCGCTTGTTGATGGTTGTGTATAAAATTCAACATCAGCAGTTGTAGTTAAAACCATCATTGCTGCTTGGGCAGTTGCACTTGATCTTGCAAAAGTATCTGAACCTGAATTATATCTTAATCCATTAGAACCTATCCAAGTTTCACCTGTTGTATATGCTATGTTATTTTCACTGCTTTGACCTATAGATAATTTTCCTTGTTTAATACTAACATTTCCATCACTGTCTATACGCATTCTTTCATCATAAGCACCATTATATGTTTGAAAAACTATATCAGCATAAGTAGATGCATTTTGCACTGCTCCAATATATGCTTCAGCAGCTCCTCCTACACCCATGGAAACACCTGTTGTAACACCCGTACCTGCAGATCCTCCAGTTTGTAATCTTAGATTTGCACCACTTGTAAAAACAGTAGGACTAAATGAAATAGCCGAAGCAGTATGAATTTGTACTTTTCCATTTGTAGGTGTAGCTGTTCCAATACCTAAATTTCCATCTGATTTAAGATATAATGGTATTGAGCTTCCTTGTCTTATTCTAAAGTTACTTGTTGAAGCTAAATCTAAAGCAAATAAATTTGATGTCATACCAAAAACTCCACCACCATTATCATTTATTATTTGTAATATATCTGAAGATCCTCCACTGTCAAAAATACCACGACCTTCAACGTGTAATTTTTGTCCAGGGTCATCAGTTCCTATTCCTACGTTTCCTTGATTAAAAACTAAAGCATTTGCGTATGTTGTTGAATTATTAATTTGATCAAAAACATATCTTACGTTTCCACTTGTAACTGTTTCTTTTAATTTTAATGAAAAATTTTCATTACTAGGCGAATAATTCCATTGTTGATAAACACCATTTGATGCAGGTAAAACATTTAATTTAGCATTTGATGTGTTAAAAGATGCAGCATCATTACTTAAAAGTAAATTTCCTGTTTGTGTTATTTTGAATTGATTGTAAAGTGTTCCTGCATTTTCAGTAGCAAATAATAATGTACCATTATTTGTATCAATTTGATCCATTGTAATTCTAGCTTTAGAATCACTTGTTGCTCCACTTTCTACAAAATCAATAAAAGGAGCATTTGAAGTATTATGTATAATTAAATTTCCTGCAAAAGTGGCATCTTGAGCTGAATCTAATGTAAGTGCTGTTGTTCCTCCTGTAATAAAACCAAGACTATCAGAAGATGCACTTAATATTCCTGTATTTCCATCGTTTTGAAAACTGTACGTTGGGAAATTAGCATTACCTGCTGCATTTTGTATTTTAAAATAACGACCTGCGTTAATAGATACTAATTCTCCTGCAAAAGTTGCAGTTGTTCCATTTAAAGTAATAACAGCCGCATTGTTAGTTCCTAATGCTAAATTACCATTATAATGATTTAAAATATAAGCATGATCATTTGAAGAATCATTATATAATTTTAATCCTGTAGAAGATCCAGAGCTAGATGCTATTTCTAAACCAGTTGTTGTTGTTCCATTAATTCTTAATTTACCAGCTAAAGTGTTCGTGCTTGTACTTGTTGATGTTATTGTCCCTGTAGAAGTTATAGCACCAGAATTTAATGTTCCTCCAACTACGGTATTTCCTGTTGCTCCACTAACAGTAAACTTATCACCATTTACTTCTATACTTCCACTTGTTAAAATTGAACCCGTAAATTGTTGAGTATCAATTGAACTTGATCCAAATATGTTACTCCCGCTTGAATAAACAACCGAAGCCGTTACATCCTGAACGTTTAGGGTAGTTGCTATAATGTTGCCGGTAACTGTTAAATCGCCGGTTAATGTGTCTGTTGTGTTTAGTAAATAAGATGAACTTACGGCATTTAATGATCCAATTGAAGAAGAATTTGTAGATATATTACTAGCGAATGAAGCACTATTTGCGTACGATCCACTTACCGTTTCTAAGGATGCTATTGAAGCCGAGTTAGCAGATATATTACTTGCAAATGAAGCACTATTTGCGTACGATCCACTTACTGTTTCTAAGGAGGCAATTGAAGCCGAGTTAATTGTAATTCTACTTGCTAAAGAAGCACTTCCATCTACGTTTGATAATTTTATATAAGATGCCGTTGTTGCTATTGAAGAGGTACCTAATACTTCTCCAGTAAAAGAACCAGTAAATGATCCTGTTATTTTAGCATCTATTCCCGATATAGTATTTGTCCCTCCTCCTAAATAGGAAATAGAACCTGATATTGATGGGTTATCTAATCTCATTTATTTATTTTTTAATATTTCTATTTCAGCCTTTAGTTCTTGTATTGACTTAACTAATACAGGAATTAATCTACCATAAGATGCTAATAATTTTTCTGGGTTTTCATCATTAACTAAACTTAAATGCTTATCATCTATTTTTTGTAAGTCTTGAGCAATAAATCCTAAATCTTTTTTACCTATTTTTTTACCATCTCTTTGATTCCATTCAAAAGTAACAGGTCTTAAAGAATTAATTAAATCTAAACCATATTCTGAATTTTTAATATTTGTTTTATCTCTTTCATCTGATAAACCACTAATAGTTTGAACTTGACATTGTAGAGATTGAATAAGGGAGTTCCCTAAAACAATTGTATTTGTAGATGAATTTGATGGTGTTGCAGAGTCTTTTCCAAGACAAACATTATTATCTCCAATAGTTACATTGCTACCTGCTTCTTCCCCTATAAATGTATTGTTGTCTCCTGTTGTAACTAAACTTCCTGCATTTTTTCCAACAAATGTACTGTTATCTGCAGTTGTTGCTTCTAAGCCTGATTGATGACCAATAAAAGTATTTTTTGTACCACTTGTTAATTTGTAACCTACAAACCTACCTAAACCTGTATTATTGTTTCCTGTACCAATACCAATACCATTTGCTTTTTCTCCAACAAAAGTATTTTCATTTCCTCCTGTTCTATTATAAGCTGCTTGAGTACCTATAAAAACATTGTCAATACCATTAGCTAAAACCCTACCTGCTCTATCTCCAATAAGAACATTATTGTTACCTCCTGTTAATCCAAACCCACATTCATGTCCTATAACTATATTAAAAGTTCCAGTAGATATGCTATAACCTGCTTGTTGACCCATTCCAACATTTCCATTTCCATTAGATGTATATAATGCTTGGTAACCTACTGCTGTTTGACCACCTGCATCTGTAGCTGTTCTTAAAGCAAAAGTACCAACAGCAGTATTAACTGTTCCAGTTGTAATATTTTCTCCTGCTTCTCCACCTACTGCAGTATTGTAATTTCCAGTTGTTAAATCTTGTAAAGCGTGAAAACCAAATGCGTGATTTCTTCCTGATTGTTGAGTTTGTAAAGCCGAATCTCCAATTGCTACACTTTCTTCAAAAGTTCCATCTGAACTTAATGCATTATCTCCTATTGCAATACAACTATTTCCTGTTCCACCAGATAAAGCTAAAAACCCAATAGCAATATTCATTGAACCTGCTGTGATATTATATCCTGCCCTGTCTCCTATCGCTATATTTCTATCTCCAGTTGTAGTAAATAACGATTGATAACCCAATGCCGTATTTGCATCTCCTGTTTGATTACTCTTTAAACTTTCAGTACCAATTGCTGTATTTCTTACACCTGAAGTGTTAGCGTGTAATGATAACCTACCTACTGCTGTATTTTCATTTGCAGTATTATTATGTCCTGATTCATATCCTACAAAAGTATTGTAATTTTGACCAGGAGAAACATAACCTGAAGCTGTACCTACATAAGTGTTTTGTTGGCCATCTACATTATTATAACCTGCATTAGTTCCAACGCTAACATTATTTAACCCTGTAGTTAATACACCACCAGCATCTCTACCTACTGAAACATTTTGATATCCTGATGTTAGAGCATTTCCTGCACCATATCCAAAACTTGAATTTGAAACTCCTGTAACACTACTTGGATTTCCTGCATTATTTGATCCAAAAAAAGTTTGACCTGTACCACTATTATTATATACACTACCATTTGCATCTATAACTACTCTAGCAGTTCCACCTGTTGAAAATGATAAGGCTCTTGCAGTACTTGTGCCATCTATTACGTTTAAATCTATAATACTATTTTCTGTTATTGTAGTTACTAATCTTGTATTAGTTGCACCTCCTACTGTTAAAGTACCATTACTTGTAATAGCCATTTTTACATCAGCAACTGTAACTATATCATTATTTGCACTACTATTAATTGCAAATTTTAAATCTCCATTTCCATAAGTTCCTGCTATTCTTTCAAAGAAAATTCCACCTTTTACTCTTGCCAAACCATTAGCTTCACCACCCTCTGCTCTAAGCAATATACCTGCTGTTGTTCCTACTGCATCATCTGCCCCAGTTATTAAAACTTGCCCACCTGTTGCACCTGAAATATCAAGAGGTTTTTGAGCATATCCACCAGTTCCTATTCCTACGTCTCCTGTAAAAATTGAGTTTGATGCTCCTACTGTTAATTGAGCAACACCGCCTGCAGGTTGTACTACAAAATTATTTCCTGCTGCTCCAAATTCTACATTACCACCATCATCAGCACATTGTATTACGCCTGTTCCATCTGTACTTGTAAAACTTGCTACTACATTAGTAGTTCCTGAATTAAAAACTGCTGCTGTTCCTGATTTAGTTGCAGTTAATTTACCCATTCCAACATCTCCTTCAAAAGTTGCGTTACCTGTATTGTCTATATTAAAAGTTTCTGTTGTAGTGCCAGCACTATCATCATACCATTGAAACTGCAATTTATCACCACTTGTCGATCTTATTATATAAATGTCACTTGGATCAGTAAATGAATTTGTATCTGTAAAACCCAATGTAGGGGATGTATTATTAATATAAATATCTGCGCCAGTAGAACCACCAGTGACTTCAATTCCATTTGAAGCAATAACTTTTCCTGCAAAAGTTGCGTCTCCAGCCTGTAAATCAACACTACCACTTACTTTTATTGAACCCGTAAATTGTTGAGTATCTATTGAACTAGAACCAAATACGTTACTTCCACTTGAGTAAACAACAGAAGCTGTTACGTCTTGAACATTTAAAGTAGTGGCTATAATATTACCTGTTACGGTTAAATCCCCGGTTAAAGTGTCTGTTGTGTTTAGTAAATAAGACGAACTTACGGCATTTAAAGATCCTAATGAAGATGAGTTAGAAGATATACTACTAGCGAATGAAGCACTGTTTGCGTAAGACCCACTTACTATTTCTAAGGATGCTATTGAAGAAGAATTAGTAAAAATTCTACTTGCTAAAGAAGCACTTCCATCTACATTTGAAAGTTCTATATAAGATGCTGTTGATGCTGATCCGGTAATATCTCCGCTTATAGAACCTAGAACTTCTAGGTCTCCAGATAAATTTAAGGATCCAGTTATTTGAGAGTCTTGTAAAGACTTAAAGCCCTTACGTATAATAAATTCGTTTGCCATATTTTTGTCCTTTTTTCACTGTCCAAAAGGGGGGAATTTATTATAAATATGTACTAAACCTCTTCTATTTTATATTCACGAGAAGGATCATCGTTTTCTAATTCTAATTTTTTAGCTTCTGCTTCAGGTAAAGTATCATAAATATATCTAGGATCACTATCTGACAATTTTTCTACCCAAACATGAATACTTAAAGGATCGAATTGTTTTAAAATTAAATATGCCATTTTATTTATTTATTTTTTAATCGTTTCTTCTATTTTAAATTTACTTTGAGCAATTATAGACTCATCTAAATCATTTGATAGTTTATCTGCTATTTCATCTATTTCAGATTGTAGCCATTCTTCTCTGGTTTTATATTGATCATCTGCTGATGGTACATATACAGAATTTGCTGTATATTTTTTACCATCTGAATCTATACCTTCTTTAATAAAGTTTATTTTTTCAACTACATCCATTCCAGAACATATTTTAGCTTTCCATTTTATATTCATAATTTTTAATTTTAAGTATTCGCTGTTCTGATTTCGGTTGCATATACACTATAAGTATCTGACCCACCCATTGTTAATTTTAAAACTCCTGAAACTGATGTGTAAGTTCTTGATGAAGTTCCACCTGATATTGCTTGAGAAGATAATACAGTAACTTGTGAAAGTGAATAAGAAACTAAATCATAACCAATATTACCTGCATAATTCATCCAAACCATAGCTAATCCACCATAAGTAGCAACTTTTCCAATAGCAACTGCACTTTGTCCAACAGAAATAGCAGTTCTAAAACCAGTAATAAGTCCACCATCAGCAAAACCATCTTTATTTATAAAAACAAGTCCATCTTTAGAAATAGTTAATCTCTCTTGTATAGTTCCCCCACTATTGGTGAGTAATTGTAACTCGCCCTGATCATCTGCTGACCCTCTAATTGACCTAATAGAACACATTGGATCTGCTTCAGAGTAACTATGGAAATCAATTTTACCAACATTATCTGTTGCGTTATTTCCTTTACCTGTTATTTGTATAATACCTTCACCACCTGATGTTGAACCTTGTACTGCTAATATTGTATTGCTTGCACCATAAGAACCATTTATATCAGTACCCCCAAATATTACGGATCCGTCATCTTCCCAAACTTGCATAGACGATCCAGCGTTGTTTAAAACTCTTAACTTATCTCCACCACTTCCCCAATTTTGTAAAGTCCAAGTTGCAGCATCACCTTGCAGTTTTAATCCTACCTCTGAATTACCAGAGCCATCATATACTGTTACGTTAGTAGTACCACCTGTTCCGTTAAAAGTTGCGCTTCCTAAAGTAGTTATTTTAAATTTAGCAAGTGATTGGTCTGCAGTTTCATCAGTATGAGATGTTGTAGATTTATAAGATATTATAAAATCATTTGTAGCATAACCTAATCCTGAATACCATTCTATGTCATCAGCAGAATTAAAACAAAATATCCCTGCTCCCCTTGATGTTGATTCAGTAGCATTTAAAATTACTCTTGAATTTGTATATCCTGTATCATTATCTGATGTTAAAGATATTGTGGGGCCTGTTGTTACATTTCCTACAAAAGTTGCGTTAGTTGGGTCAAGTTTAAAAGCGGTTGTTCCTGCATTATTAAAAAAGAATCCCTCAACATTTATACTATTTAATATCATAGCACCTGTAGAATCAGTAGATATTTCAGTTGCCACCCCATTATTTGGTCTTTGTAAAATAAGTTTATTTCCACTTCTTATTTCTACATCTTCTGCAAAAGTTGCTGTTCCACTATGTGATAAAGTTAAAGCAGTTAAAGAAGCACCTGTTGCAAAAACTAAATTAGAAGCACTTCCTGTATCAGTATTGTAAATGTAACTCCAATTATTATTAGAACCATTAACATCATTTTTAAAAGATATTCCTTTTCCTGGTAAATTTAATGCCCTGTCTGTTGAATATAATCCTGTTGCTCCTATTCCTACATTTCCTGAAAAAGTTGCGTTTTGATTATCGTCAAGAATTAAAGCATTAACTTGAGTATCTCCATTTCTTTTTGTTAAAAACCTTAATTTACCACCAGTTCCTGCATCTGTTTCTGAAACTATTGTTGAAAGTATATCGGCTGTAGATGCTTTTTTAAAGTTTAAATATTGGGTTTCTGTTGATAAAGTAACTTCACCTGCAAAAGTTGAGTTTTGTGATGCATCTATTGTTAATGCAGTAACTTTAGCAGCAGTTCCTAATATTAATTTTTGACCTGCAAAAGAAGTTCCAACATATACAGAAGAACTCCCATCTCTAACCATACTAAATTCTCCTATTCTACTTGCACCTTCATATAAACCATAACCCCAAACATTTGAACTTGCAATTGCATTACTTGTATTAACTGCTTTTGTAAAAACACCTTCTCCCAAATTAAAAGTAGATGCTCCTACAGTAGAAATTGTTCCTGCAAAAGCTGTTCCAGTAGATGAATTAAATTCAACAAAAGCAGTTCCGTTATCTTTAAATCTTATATCTGCACCATTAGCATCTAAGTTAATATCAGAGTCGGCATCTATTGTAATATCATCACCACTACTTATTGTTAAAGCGCTACTGTCTGATATAGTGCTACCATCGATGGTTATATCATCTACTGTTAAAGAATTTGCAGTAACACTACCAGCAAAAATTGCGTCTCCAGCCTGTAAATCAACACTACCACTTACTTTTATTGAACCCGTAAATTGTTGAGTATCTATTGAACTAGATCCGAATATATTGGAACCACTTGAATAAACAACCGAAGCTGTTACGTCTTGTACGTTTAGAGTAGTTGCTATTATGTTGCCTGTTACAGTTAAATCACCGGTTAAAGTGTCTGTTGTATTTAAAAGATAAGAGGATGAAACAGCGTTTAAAGATCCTATTGAAGAAGAATTAGCAGATATACTACTTGCAAATGAAGCACTATTAGCATAAGATCCACTTACTGTTTCTAAAGATGCTATTGAAGCCGAATTTGTAGATATGTCACTTGCAAACGAGGCACTATTAGCATAAGATCCACTTACTGTTTCTAAAGATGCTATTGAAGCAGAATTAGTAGATATATCACTAGCGAATGAAGCACTATTAGCATAGGATCCACTTGCAGCATTTAAAGATCCAATTGAAGAAGAATTAGTAAAAATTCTACTTGCTAAAGAAGCACTTCCATCTACATTTGATAATTTTATATAAGATGCCGTTGTTGCTATTGAAGAAGAAATAGTTCCTGTTAAACTTGAACCATCTCCTGTAAAAGAACCAGAAAAGGAACCTGTTAATTTTGAACTAAATCCTACGGGATCAAAAATTTTCATATATTATATTTTTATTATAAATATTTTTTAAATATTAATTATTTTCTAATGTTTCTATCCTAGCTTTTAAGCTATCATTATCTGATTTTAGTTCTTGTATTGACTTAACTAACAAAGGAACAATTTTAGAATAATCAACTGACTGCATTTCTTCTGCATCTTTTTTTCCATTTACAGCTTGTGGTAAAACTTCTTGTAGTTCGTGAGCCATAACTCCATAACTTCTGCTTTCATCTGATTTCCATTTAAAGTCATATACAGGTATTTTAGAAACCATATCTAAACCTGCAAAATCTTGTAAATCTTCTTTTAATCTATAATCAGAAGCAGAATTATAAGTAGTAGCAGTATTAGTTGTACTTATATCTCCTACTAAAGTTGTTCCTACATAAAATCTTAATACATTTGTTCCACCATTTGCAGGTCTGTACATATATATAATACCCCCATCAGAACCTCCCCATATTCTTGTTCCTGCATTTCCTGTTGTAGCATTAGAAATATCTATATTCCCCCCACTTGTAATACGCATTCTATCTGCTACTGATGCAGATGTATTTCCTGTATAAAAAACTAAATCTGTTGCTGCACCTGTATCTTTACATACTGCTGAAATTCTTGCTCTATCTCCTGTTTGAGTTGTATCATTACTAACAAATGATAATCTACCAAATTCATCTCCATCAAATAAAGCAGTTCTCAAATTACTTAATGATAATCTACCACCAACGCTATCTTCTAATGCTATTGTTAATTGAGCAGATGGTGCTTGAGTTGTAGTACCTATCATTACATTTCTAAACTCATTGATAAACATAGCGGACGCTCTCGTTCCACCTTTTCTTGTTTGAAAATCTAAACTTGTATCTCCATTAGCAGTACCATCTACAATATCAGAAATTATAGCGGTTCTTTCATTAGATAAATAAACAACACCTTTGTCATTATAATTTGTTCCACTATTTAAAAATATATCTCCACCTGATATTGTTATATCCCCACCACTTGTAACACGCATCCTCTCTATAATGCTAATTTGTGCATTACTACTTGCACCTGTTGAAGTTCCAGAAAATATAATTTCTCCTGCATTACATTGCACAATAGCTCCTTGCCCTGCATCTATTACTGCACCAATATCACTAGCATCATAATAAAAATTCTGACTTAAAAAAGTTTGGTCAGGTCTTGTAAATAATGCACCATTTCCTGCAAGATTTATTACTGCTGGTATTTGAGCAGTTCCTCTCCAAGAAATAGCATCTCCATCTACTCTAATTCCTAATTTTGCATAAGTTCTTACATTTTGTGAACTGTCTATACGCAAAGCTTCTGACCCTGCAGTTACAAATCTCATATTTCCATTAGTAGCATTTGCTGAAATATCTAATAATGGTTCCCCACCTGTTGTATTACTTCCAAATGTTCCAATTACACCACTTTCTTTTCTTAAATCAATTATACTTCCATCTGTTGCATTATTTCTACCTAAAACTAAAGTAGAAGCATTATCAGTTGTTGCAATTTGTGTTTGCCCTGTACCTCCATCATATCCAAAACCTTTTTGACTTGCAAATCCACTTGCAGGATTAACAACAGTATTGCCAATCATAGTATCTCCATTATTAGCAATAGTCAATAATTTATCCCCTTTATTTGCTGCATAAAAATTAATTGCATATGCCGAGTTATTAGTAAAAAATTGAACATCGCCATTTGAAGAGTAAATTGCACCATTTCCATCTCCTGAAATTACAGAATATCCTGCTGAGGAATTATGTACAGTTACATCTCCTACAAAAGTTGCATTTCCTGATGTATCTAATTTTAATCTTTCTGTATTACCACCACTTGCAAAAAGCATATTACCTTGAGAACGTATAGCAAAATCATTAACAGCACTTCCTGCTATCATATCTCCTGTTGTAGTTACAACTTGTAAACCTGCTTTAAAGGTTCCTGCATTATCAAATCTTAATCTTACATCATCATCATTATCAATATCAATACCACCACCATTAACAGTTATCATACCTGCAAAAGTTGAGTTTCCATCTGCTTGATTAATAGTTAAAACATCACTTGAAGTACCATAAGAATAAAATCTAAAATTGTCATCTCCCGTATTTCGTAAACCTACTATCCATTTATCAGCACTTGCAGTTTGATATTTTGTTATTGCATTATCATTATTAGCTGCTCTATTTATTTTAATAGTATCTTGTGTTCCAGAAGTTGTAATGTTTAATCCACTAGTTGTACCACCTGTTAAAGTAATATTCCCTGTAAAAGTTGTAGTACCAAGGCTGTTAGAATTACCCGCCGCTGTAACACTTGCTGAAAAAGTTCCTGTTGAAGCTGATAATGCTCCTATAGTTGTATTACCAAAACTATTAGAATTACCCGCTGCAGTAATGCTTGCAGATGATACTATAGCTCCTGAAGTAATTGGGCCTGTTACTTCTATACTTCCCGTTGTTAAAATTGAACCCGTAAATTGTTGAGTATCTATTGAACTTGACCCAAATACGTTACTTCCACTTGAGTAAACAACAGAAGCTGTTACGTCTTGAACGTTTAAAGTGGTTGCTATAATATTACCCGTTACTGTTAAGTCTCCAGTTAAAGTGTCTGTTGTGTTTAGTAAATAGGATGATGAAACAGCGTTTAAAGATCCTATTGAAGCCGAATTAGCAGATATATTACTTGCGAACGAAGCGCTATTAGCATATGAACCGCTTACCTTTTCGAGGGATGCAATTGAAGCCGAGTTAGCAGATATGCTGCTAGCGAATGAAGCACTATTTGCGTACGATCCACTTACTGCTTCTAGAGAAGCAATAGAGGAGGAATTATCAAAAATTCTACTTGCTAAAGAAGCACTTCCGTCTACATTTGATAATTCTATATATGAAGCTGTTGAAGCTGAACCTGTAATGTTTCCTGATAAATTGCCTTCTACTAAAAGATTAGCACTCATAGTAACATCACCTGTTATCTCATTAAGTATTTCTATACTACCCGTTAATTTTGGATCAAATATTTTCATGTTATAGCGCTCTTGTAAATGTTTTTATATCCCAATTATCTGATGTTACTGTTGCTCTTAATCTAGCATCTGTCCCTGATATATCCACAGACATTGTTACTCCTGATGTATTTCCTATATCTGATGTTGAATTGTCATTATATTCAACTGATGAACCATCCCATACTGACATTACTGTTCCTGCTCTATAATTTGTCCCATCATTTACTACATAATCAAAAAATGCACTATCATGAGTTAAAGTAGAAACGGTCGTTACCGTTTCTGTACCTGTATCTGTATCAGTATTTTCTCCTGTAGTTAGAGAAGTACCGTTAATTGTTAAACTTTCAGCATATGATGCTGTTAAAGAAGTACCTCCTACAGTAGCTGTAGCTATTCCTGATTGTCCCGAATCAAAATATATATTTAAATTATTTTGATCTATTGTTTCTACTCTACCTGGAGAAACAAGTTCTCCATTTGAATCAAATACTGATAGTTGAGGATATCTATTTCCTAAATTATGTTCAAATGACCAAGTAGTAGCTACTGTGGTTTGAGTAAATACTCTATTAAAACCTGCTTCTTGAGTTGTTGCAGTTCCTCCTACTACTGCTACAGCAGTACCAGCAGTTGCAGAACCAAAGTAAAGTTTTAAAGTTTGTGCATCTTGGGCTTCAATTTTTGAAGGTTGTATTACATCATTTGAAGCATTATATACTGTAACAGTTGGAAACTGTTCATTCATGTTATGAGAGAATGACCAAGTTGTTGCAGGAACTGTTTGATTTAATTTTTTAGTATCTCCATATCCTAATCCACTTAACCCAGTACCATCTCCAAAGAAAGAACCAGAAAATGATGAACCTGAGATAGCAGTTGCATCTGTAAAATCAACTACAGATTGTGATACTAGTAATGACCCAGTAATTACTACTCCATCTGGAAAGTTAGAACTTGATATTATTCCTTCAGGGATATTTGTAAAATTATCATAATCTAAATAATATGAACCTGATTGATTATTTAATCTATCTGAGTTATAAGCCGAACCTGATACAATATGTCCTGCTTTAACTACAACAAGTCTACCTGTTGTTGCCTCAGGGAAAGTAACAGTTACAGTATCTACGGTAGTTGTTGTAATAGAAGAAGGTATAATTACTTCATCTGAACCTGTATACACAGATACAATTACATTTTTAGTATCAAAATTATGGGTTGTGGTATGTGATAATGAAGATGTAAATGAATCTGCTACAGTAGATATTTGAGGTACTAATACAGATCCTGATACAATATGTCCACCTTTTGCTACAACTACAAAACCTGAACTAGTATTAGCAAAATCGACTCTAACATTATCATTATCAACTAAATTTGTTGTTTGAGGTATTATTTGGTCTCTTACAGAATCATATACAGATACTATAATATTTTGAGTATCTAAATTATGATTTATTGTAATACTACTGGTATTAGCAAATGAAGCAGTTACAGTAGCAACTTGAGGAACATCTAAATTGGTTAATCCACTACCATTTCCTGTAAAAGAACCACTAAATGAACCTGATACTCCAGTTGAGTCTGTAAAATCTACAAAAGATTGTGATACTAGTAAAGAACCTGTAATTACAGCATCTCCATCAAATGGAAAAGTACCTCCACCTCCTCCACCACCAGTAGATGAAATTGTAACATCCCCTGTAGATTGATCTATACTTACATTAGTTCCGGCTATAATAGAAGTTACTCCTGTATTAGGGGCAAAAGAAGCGGTTAAAGCATAAGAAGAAGAAATAACTCCTACTATGTTTGCTCCATTTCCTTTAAATAGAGACGCAGTAACTGCGTTTGCTACGTTAAGTGAATTTAATTCGGCATTCGAGCCGCTAACAATGACTTTTTTCCAATTTGGCATACTAACTTCATTATGGTTGGTTATATCGAATAATGCGATACCCACTTCCCTTACGGGCCAATAATACATTCATAAATATGAAAGACTTTGGTCCCATTTAAAAGTTAATTTTTTATTTCAGGGTCGTTTTTTATTGCAATTTTTAAATCCTTACTACTTTTAATTTCTTCCTTTTTAATTTTTTCTTCTGTTTTAGAAATATGGGTAGAAATTTTAGTTTGGAGTAAAGCTATAAACATAGCATCAATTCCTGTAAGAGGGATAAAATTTAAAGATTTACGAAGTGCTTTTATTTCTCTAAGCTCTAAATCATTTATATTAATTTTCATAACTTTTCTTTTTCATACTTTAAATCAACAAGTTGTTTTTGAAGTTTTAAAGTAAGAGTATAAACAGTTTCAACATATTCTCCTCTAAATAAACCATTTTTAATAGTAAGTAATAAAAGTTCTAACTCACTCTGATTTAAATCAATTTTAATGCTTTTAGAGTTTTCTGTAGTTTCAATAATGTTATCTTGTTTTATAGGTTTTCCTCCTATATTTACATTGCCTGCTTTAAATGACATAAACCAATTTTTTATTTTTTTAAACAACCTGTTTTAATAATTTTTATGAATATACCCAAATAGATTCATCTCCACTTGACACATATATATTACCTGCTTTATCATATCTAGAAGCAGGCCCACTTGTATTAGGATTTGTACTTGCTAAATTTGTTACAGCAGCCATAAAAGCATCAGGAGTATATGCATTTTCTGAAGCATCAAATGAACTTGTTAATCCCCAACGTAATTGAGCAGAATCAAAAGCAAAAGCTTCTCCATCTGTATTATTTGTTTGTTGGATAACAATACCACCGTCTCCCGCACTTGTAGAACCTGAAGCTAATCTAATAAATCTATCTGCAATATCTAAATCCTCAGTATGTTGGAAAGAAGCTGTACCTTTAACTATTAAATTTCTATCAACTGTTAAATCTTGGCTAATAGTTACATCATCAGGTAAACCAATTGTTAAAGTAGTACCCGCAGATGTAGTTTCAATTTCATTTGTAGTACCTCCTACTGTTAAATCTTGGTTTAAAAGATTAATAGATATACCAGTACCATCTGAACCAGAAACTCCTAATTCAGTAACTAAACCTGTTAATTGTGAGCCATCTCCAATAAAAGACCCTGTAAATGAACCAGTTAATTTTGAAGAAGCTCCAGTTAAACTAATAGAAGAAGCACCTGATATTACGGTACCATTATCTGTTATAGAAGAATTAACAAATGCATCTCCACTCCATTTAGTAACAATATTAGTACTTAGTGAAGCTGCCCCTGAAATTGCAATGTTTGCAGTAGTAGAACCATCATAAACAAAATCACTAATACCCGCTCCTTCAGTTAAGTCTGGTAGATCGAGTGTAGCGTCTCCAATAAAAGAACCTGAAAAGGAACCTGTTAGTATAGAATTTTGTCCTGTTGATGTAATAGAATTTGAACCAGCAGCTAAAACCCCACCATTTAAAATTAAACCACTATTTTCTAGTGCTCCACCTGCTCCTGCTATTACTAAATTTGTATCTGTTAGTATTGAAGAAGTTATTCCTGTAAAAGCTCCTTGTGAGCCACTAACTAGTATTTTTTTCCAAGTTGCCATTGTATCTTATTTTTTATTTTTTATTTTTTGATGTTGGGCTATATTAATAAATATTGCTAAGAAACTACTCCTAACCAAAAATTATCATTTGAATATGCAACACCACCTGTTATTGCTGTAGGTAATGAAGAAAATTCTAATAATTGAAATGTTCCTTCTTTATTTACTTTTAATCCCGTATTATTATCTGAATTTTTAATTATTAAAATGTCATCAACACTATTATTATGATTTACTTCTAATCTTGCAACGGGTGATTGGGTTCCTATTCCTAAATTTAAATTGTCAAAATACAATTCAGGATTACCTCTAACTGTTTGTTCTGTGCCTGTAGCAGTTATAACATAATGGTCAATATTATTTAATATAGTGACCCCTTGTGTGTCTGTTTCATAAGCTCCTACTTTTAAAGAGTCTATATATCTAATATTTTCTGCCATCTATTAAAATCTTAATTATAAAATTTGTAATCTATATTATATAATTTATTATAAATATTATTTTAAAAATAAATTTAAAACAATTCTGTTCCAGGGGTTACATCACCTATATTACTATTTTTACCTTCAACTTCTCTATTTTTCCTTGTTCTACCATCTTTAAGTTTAACAATATTTGGATCAAAAATATCAGAATTAGTTACTGTTTCTAACTGTATAATAACTTTTGATTTTGAATTAAACTTTTTAATTGAATTTAAATCTTTTTGTAATACTTCTGGTATTATGTATCCTCTAAGATTAATATTAAATGTACCCTTTACTAATCTATCCTGACCCGCAACAAGTTCTGTTGTTGTTGTGAAATCATCTATAAAAGCTCTAAATTTAAATCTTTCAGGATTTCCCCAGTATGCATCTGAAGCATATTCTATAGATTCAATTATTTTATTTAATTGTTCCATATAATATGTTTGAATAATACAACTATAAGATAAAGTAACATAGTCTGGTACTGCTACTGCATGAAATGTTTTTGTAGGTATCCGATTATTTAAAGCTGCAAAGTTAGAATAAAAATTTTTAGGATTAAATTCTTTTTGAAAAGAAGCATATAAATTAGGCATATTAGCATCTAATTTATTTGTTACTGTTCTATCTTTAGATATTGTATCTCTTTTAATGATTATAATAGGAAGCATTACTGCCCCACCTTTATCTCTATAATACCCATCTTTTTGATATGATTTCCATCTTTCAGGAGAACCATAAATAATAGGTACATTTCTTCTTTGTCCATTTTGAAAGACAAAGGGTTGGATTACATTTTCAAAATAAAAAAATACTGCTTCATCTAAATCTTGTATTCCAATTGAAAATGGTTTTGTTGTATCATCTTTATAACTTATCTTTTTAGATCTATTAAAATTAATACCTGTTTCACTTTCATTAGGATTAAGTCTAGCATTAGGATTTCCTCTTTCAATACTAAAGGGTGTAACAAGATCTTCACTTATTTCACGTTGAGTTTTTGGTATGGGTTTTCTGTATTGAGCCATTAAAATCTTTCTTTAAATGGTGAAATTGCTACCTTATCTGAAGGTATATAATATGTTTCGCAAATTATAGATAAATTTGCACCAAAATTTTCTAATCCTGGGTTAAGTGGGTTAGCACTACCATCTGATCCTTTATTTGGGTAACTTGGATTTTTACCTACAAAATATTGATTTGCTACCGTTGATTGGACCCCATAATACCCATTTTGATATAAAATTATATCTCCTACTTCGGGTACAATTTCAGCATCTTTTAAATCTGCTCTTAAAAATGCAAAACTAATACCTTGAGAAAAATTAACCCCTTCATCACTTTCAGGGTATGATTGATCTTGTCTGTCTATTAAACAATTAAATAGGAAAGGACCATCATAATATTTTTCCCCACTAGCTTCACCATATAAATTTGTTTTAGTTTCTTCTAATTTAAATTTATAAAAAGCTGCTTGTTGAGTTACAATATTATGTAACAATTCTCTGTTTAATCCTCTAATTAAACTCACATCCCGTGAGCCTCCATACATTGCCATATTAACCTATATAAATTGTGTAAGGTACCTGTTTCAATTCTGTTTGTTTGTATTCTACTTCTTGTGCTCTTCTTTCTAATAAAGATTTACGTGAAGTTTCATCAAAGTATCCTCTTAATCTTTCTATTAAATTTGTTTTTTCAGAAGTAGCAGCAGTAATTAAATCCCCTTGATTTAATTGAACATCTGCGTTTGGAATAGGTATGTTTTGGTATTTACCTCTTACATAACCTAATACTTCTTTTGATACTGCTAAAGTATATTCAAATATCCATTGGCGTCCCACAGAGTTTATGCTACCATATGTTGGATTTACATATGGAGTATTTGATACATTAGATACTTTTCCGGGTTCATTATCTATACTACTACTAATTCTTTCATCTCTTTTAATATATTCAAACCACATATTATGACTTCCTGATGTTGGTATAGGGAATATTTTTAATTTGTTATTACGCATTTCAAAACTAAAGTTAGACCTTCTAACCATATCATTTAATTCTATAGCTTGAATTGTTTGTAAATCATAATTTAAGGGCATCATTAAAAAATTAATAGCTGGACTCATACCTCCAAACCCAAAAGAATCAAATAAAGATTGATATCCAAATCCGGTTCCAGCATAAGGATCAAAATATTTTACAATTGCGGGTGCAGATTCATAAAATACTCTTTTAATTTCTATACTACCTGTTATTCCAGCATCTACCGCCCATTGTCCTAAATCATATTCTTGAATGGATGCTGTTGTTGGTATTGACCCTGAATAGTAAGTTATATTCCCTCCTGTACCTGCTTCAGCCCCATATTGTTCAGATAATCTAACAATAGGCTCAAAACTAGGAGTTACAATAGAAGTATTCAAATTACTTCCAGTTGATAATCCTTCAAAAGTTAACTGATTATCTCTAATTTTATAGGCATATAATTCATTTCCATAAGTTGTAACTGATTCTTCAAATGCCGCATAAAAGCTTATATCTTGAAGTTCTACATCTACTAAAGGGTATCCTAATCTTCTGGCACAAAAATTTGCAACTTTATCTGCATCTAATTGAAAATCACTATCTGCATCGTAAAACCCAAATGGAGTATCAGCACCCGGAGTAAATGAACTGGAACCGGGCCAAATTGGTATGTTTGCCATATTATGTTTTATTTATAAATATTAAATTACTTTTTATTATTATAAATATAGGACTTAAAGGTGACTATTAATTTGGTTAATACGCGCCTTTAATGTTATAATTTTTTTATATTATAAGTTATATTAAAAATTATAATAAGTAATAAAACTACGTTAAAAAACGGATATAATCCAATATAATGATATAATGAGATAAGTAGTAATATAATTATAAAATACTACTAATTATAAATATTTTAAGATAAAAAAACCCGGCACAAGGCCGGGTTAATTTTTAGAATTAATCTAAACTACTGCTTATAGAGTGTTTAAACCATTTACTTCTATGATACCATAGAATTCTGGTCTAACCATTTTCTTAGCATATCTAGTTAATAATCCTTTTCTTGGAGTGAAAGTGTCTGGATCATATACTAGTGGAGTCATGATTAACGGAATGTATGGAGCAAAAACAGCACCAGCTTCTAAGAACTGACCTCCTCTAAATCCTAATAAGATTTTGTTTTCAGTCATATATGGGTTCTTGTAAACTTTTTGTCTGCTATTTAAAGCACCTACTTTCTGTACACCAAATGCGTAACTAGCTTTTGAAGTATCACCATCTGAATCAGCAGCAAATCCTGGAATAGATTCTAAGATTGTACCTACAGTTGGAGAACATACTAGGAAGTTAGCACCACCTCTTAAAGTCTTCTGGTGGATGATGTTAGATAGTTTTTGGATTTTAGTTCCTAAAGTTTGGAACCATTGTCCTTGGCTATTATAGAAACCTAAATCAGTAACTGTACCATTAGCGTTTTGAGCAATTGATCTATTGTTAACAGCTGACCATACTTCTGTTCCAGCAGCAGCAGATTCAATTAACATATCTAAAATTTCTAAGTCAATTTCTAATGAAATGTACTCACTTAAGATTGAAGTTAATTCAGCTTCAGCATCTAGAGCATGATAAGCGTTAAGGTCTTGAGCAAACTCAGGAGTCCATACAGCTTTTAGTTTTCTAGTTTTAGCAACGATAGCAGATGATTTCATCTGTACGTTAATTTCTGGGATAGAAATTGGAGTATTTTCTCCATTTAGAGAATTATTTCCATCTTCAAAATCACCTCTGTATTGATCAGTTGGTTGTAGAGAATAGAATACTATTGAATCTGCAGCCGGGTTGATACTATCTTTGTCTACTATAAACTCGATATCATTACCATCAGCACTAATTTTAGTAAACTGTGGGTATTGTTGAGCTTCAGTTGGAGCGTTAGATCCTGTTAATCTAAATGCTCTAATAGCTTCAGCATCATAGTTAGAATCAAGTGTTGATAATACTACATTAACTGATACTACATCTCCATCAACGATTGATTGAGAAAAATCTGAATCATAGTTAACATCAGACCAGTCAGCAGAACTTGATGCAATATTTCCTGCTCCTGGAGCTGAAGATGTGTCGTTAATAGAATATCCAAATCTACCTGCACCATATAATCCTCCAGCGTTTGTGTTTCCAAATGGGTTCGCACCAGCGTTACCATATAAAGAACCTCCTGAAGTAAATGGAGCTTTGTCAGTACCATACTGGAAATCTAGGAAAAATACTAGTCCAGATGGTAAATTCATTGGTTGTACAGAAACAAATTCCTGAGCAGCAATTTGTCCAAATACTTTTCTTACCAATGGTAGGGCTACACCAGCCCATTGCTCACCTACACCAGCAGTAAATGTACCTTGAGAAGCGGCACCTCCACCAGTTTGTGAACTTTCAACTACAAGTTGTTTAGCTTGGTTTTCAAGGATAATTCCCATATTATTTTTATGAGATCCATTTAAACCTTCTAATAAACCTGTTTTTTCCCACTTTTCAGATAGTCTAGCAGCGTCGCTTTGTACTGAGTGATATGGGTTTGCACTTTCTAATAAAGTTTGTAAACTCATTGTTATTAGTTTTTTTAGTTAAAATTAAATTATTCCAGCTAATTTTTTAAATCTATCAACCATAGCATCGCTTTCAACGATTGGTTGTTTAGCACTAGGAGCTGTACCTGTTGCTTTAGATGCGCTACCTTTTACTTCATTAATTGATTTACTAACTTTATTAGTTATTCCTTCATTTAATGTTTCAAAGACAACTTTTGCCTCTTTAACTGTTGATGCCTTATCAAAAGCTTTTAATACTCTTAATTTTTTATCTTCAGATAAATTTTTAGCTTTAAAGATTTTGTTAGTGTAAAGTAATTTAGCATTTAGTAGATTAACTTCTTTAATTTCTTCTTTAAGTTCTTCTACTTGAGCTAAAGCTTCTTCTAAATTGACAGCATAAGCAGAAGTTGATTGTCCAACCTTTTTAGGGTCTAGTTCTTTTTTACTAGCTCCTCTTGTAGGGTTGTTTTTCTCATTCCAGCTTACTTCATCCATTTCCTCTAACTTTTCTTCTTTTTCTTCTTCCATGACTTCTACTTCTTCATCTTCTACTTCGATATCTATATCCATGTCTGATTCTTCATCATCCATTTCCATTTCATCACCAGCTTCCAATTCTCCAGCTTCTACCATGTCCTTAATTACATCTTCAATAAATCCTTTAAGGTCGTCTTCTGACATATCCTCTAAATCAATTTCTTCATCTTCCATTTCACCTTCTGATTCTTCGTCTTTGACTTCAATTTCGTCTTCGACTTCTTCTTCTTCAGTTACTTTTTCAGTTTCTTCAATTTCTTCAGATTCTTTAACTTCATCTTTGTCTTCGTCTTTAGCTTCGTCAATTTCTTCCTTAGCTTCTTCGATTTCTTCAGATTCAGTTACCTCTTCGTCTTCATTGATTTCTGCAAGTAATTCGTCTAAGTTAACTTCTTCGTCAACTTTGTTTTCCTCTGCTACTTCTTCAGATTCTTTAACTTCATCTTTGTCTTCTTTTTTAGCTTCGTCTAATTCAGTAGAAATTTCTTCTTTAACGTCGTCTTCTTCATACTTATCGTATTTTTCTTCAACGTCTTCTTTATCCATTTCTTCTAATTTAGCAGATAACATAGATTTCAAATGTGGAGTAAAAGCTTCTTCTAAAGCGGCTTTGGCGTTTGCTATTGCTGTTTCTTTTACAGCTTTAGCATCCGCAATTGCTTCTTTAAGCAAATCTCTGTTGTTTGACATAATCGCAAAATTTGTTTGTGAAATACGTTTATTAGAAACGTAATAGGGTAAGTTATACTTTAATTAATACCATATAGAGATGGCATATTATGATGATACGTATATGAGTATTTTGTAAGATTAACAGATAGGACAAGAACCTTTGGAACAAAGGATTTCTCTTATAACATTATTTACATTAGTATAATCATATGTAAATATTTTTTTACCTTCATTTAAGGTATGCATAAAGGAACCAGGGTTAGAAGGTGTTGAAACAAAATCCCAACATAATAATTCAAAGTCATCTTGTACTTCCATTACATTACCATTTTGTTCTAATGAACCCATACCACGAGATGAAACACCTACTGTTACACCTGCTTTAATTAATTCTTTTAATATATTCCCTGAAGGAGTAGATAAAATTTCTATTTTACCCATTACATTATCTCCATCCCACCAATAGTCTGAAATTAAATGAGATACATTTTGTAAATTTATAACTGAGGATTCGGGGTGGTCTAATTCTCCCATTGAGCGTCTTTCTTGGATTAATTCATTATATTTATCCATTTCTCTATCCCATAAACCTTTAGAGTAATATCTACCATTACCGTTTTTAACTTCGGCTGTAGCTAATACACCTTCAACCATTAGATTACCCGTCTTTTTATTAACATTTTCTGTTAATTGAAGAGGGTTAACCTTAAAAGTATTTACTTCTATTAATAAAGATTTATTCATTTTCTAAAGCTACTTCTTCTACTTCAACTCCATTAACCATTTCTTCATCTATAATCTCTTCTTTTTGGTATTTTTTACCACACATTTTTTCATATATCTTTTCCATTTTAGCTTTTCTTTTTTCTAAAAGCTTTATTTCTTTCTGCATTTGTTTCATTTTAGACTTATCAATTAATTCTTGAAGATTTTCATCTTCATTAATTGAATTTACTCTATCAACTTTTTCAGCAATATGATCATGTAAGTAATTTAATTGAGCTTCTAACTTTACAGCTTCAGCTTCTTTACCTATTTCTGCTAGTTTAGAATCAATTGATTCTTTTTTCATTTTTTTCTTTTCTATTTTTTCTCCTTTAGCTACTCCAGCGCCATATGCATCTTCTTCACCTTTATCTTTTTTATCTACATCTTTAGCACCTTTATCATCTCTTTGAAATTCATCATAGCTTTCATCTACTTCATCAGCAATTTCTTTTACTATTTCATTTTGTTGAGCAGATATTGAATTTGGGTTACCTGTAGATACTACATTTCCTCCCATTAAAGATTCTGAAACTACTTTTTTTAATTTATCTGAATATCCACTAGAAGCATGTTTACCTGATACTTCTTCTAATTCAGTTTCTTGATACCCAATACCTTCAACACCGAAAGCAGCATTTTTTATATAATACTGACCATCTTTAGCCAAATTTTTAGAAACTATTTCTTTTATTTCTTCAATAGTTTTATCAGGATTTTGTTTTGATTCAAAATAAACACCATTCATTACTTCTTGACCAATTTGGTTATCTAAATTTTTAGGGTCTTTATAATCAAAGTTATGAGATTCTACTTCTTCAACATGTTTAGAAACTTTTTTTTCTTCAACTTTTACAGCTTCATCATCTTTCTTTTTATCTTCTGCTAAAAATTCAGCAAATTTATTTTCAAAATTTTCTTTTGGAGAAGATTCTAAATTATTAACAGGTTGTAAATCTACATATCCTGTTAGGTTTTCATTGATTAATCCTTTTTTTACGGATTCGAATATTTTTTCTGAATTTTTCATGTTTTTATAATAATGTTTCAATATCTTTTATATAGTCCCCAATTAAATCTGTTGGTTTAAATACAGCAAAACTTGTAGGGTTTTCTCTATAATATTTTATAGTTTCAATTTTTGATTGACGTATTAATTTTTTTATATTATCTAATCTAAGTTCTAAATCATCAAAAACCATAATTCGTTCATCATGGAATTTTTTTGTTTTATCTTCTTTTAATTTATAATTATACATATTAAAAGTTTTTTACCTCTAAACCACTACCTTTTTGGACATAATTTCCATTTTTATCTTTAGGTACTAATTTATACTTAAATTGCTTTATATATGCATTATCTTTTACTCCTTCTTCACTTGCTTTAGGACCCGGTCCTAATGTAGCACCTACTCCTTCAGGTACAATTTTTTCTTGTTTTTTAGGTAATTTAAAAGCATATTTAGTTAAATAGGCTCCTGCCCCCCCTGATGTTGATGTTTCATCTAATTGTGATGCGTATTTACCTAATACACTCCTAGCTTCTCCTGAGTCAAGACCAAATTCGGCCATTATGTATTCTTTATCCATAAAATCCTTCCCAGCTCTTCTAATTAAATCTAAATAAGCAAATATACCTGGTATGCTGTTTCCCTTATCATTTGGGTTAGTAGATTCATTCATATCATAATCATTTAACTGCTTTTGTATTTTATATAATCTACCTTCTAGCTTATCTAATTCAGAACCATATCTATCAGCTACCTCACCACCTTCTGGTTCGGCTTCTTGCTCCATATCTCTATATAGTTGTGAAATTCTATCTTCTAGATCTGCTTTATCAGCTCTTAAATCTAATATATCATCAAAATCTAATCTTTCTTCTATATTATCTTCTCTAATAATTTTTTTATATGTTTCAGAATAATTTTTTCTAAGATGAGTTCTGTATTGGTTAAATAATTCTTTAACATTATCCGCAATATTATCAATTACATTATCTTTAGTATCACGAGATAATTTAATAATATATTTTCTTAATTCATCAAATTCTTTATACGTAGAATCAAGAGCGGGGACATAGTCTATTTTCCAAGTAACAGATTTAGTTTCAGGATCTATATCCGTTACAACAGATTTTACTCCATCTACAACTTTAACATCTCCAACTTTTCTCTCTACTTCTTTAAGTTTATACTTGAACCCCATTTGCTAATTTAATTTCTTTTATAAGTTCATAATATTGTAACAAGTCAACTAAATTATTATTATCAACTTTAGCTGTTTTATCTAATTCAACTAAATATTTAATTACTTCAGTTATCTTAATTTGAGTAACTTTATCCTTAATTATTTTAGATTCTTTATTTAAAATAGATTTTAATTCTTGAATTTTGGTATTATAAAAACTTCTTAATCCTGGAGTTGAATCAACAGAATTAATAAATTCTTTAAGAACTTGTTTTTGTTCAGAAGATAAATCCTGGTATTTATTGTTAAATTTTTCTAAGATTACTTTATAAGTAAGAATTCTCATATCTTTATCATAAGTTGAAAATTCTTTTAAAATATCTTCTTTAATATTTTTAGCTTTTACTTCCTTTTTAGTTAGATGTTCTAATAAGGTAATTTTACTACTAATTAGTTGTTCAGTATCTACAGAATCTTTTATATTATATCCTTCAATTAAAGTATATAAAGCTGCTAATTCTTTATAGTCTATAATTTTTGAACCAAAGAAAACATCTAAATCATAATGTTTTTTAATTTCATTAATTAGGTTGTATTTTTGTTTTTTTAAAGTAGAACGATTAAATTTTTGAGATGATTCTAAAATAGTAGTAACTACCATGTTAGCTCTTCCCTCATTTAAAACTTTAGATTTTAAAATAGATTCATATAATTTATATTCACGACCTAAAGAAGTTTTTATAAAGTATTCTTTTAATATATTGATAGCTGGAGAATTTCCTCCTTTTAAAGTATCTGCCGTAATTTGGCGTACCAGTAATTCAAAAAGAATTCCGGTATTTTTATACTTAGAATGTTTTATTTTCATTAAAAAATATATTTATTTATAAATATGTAAAAAGTATTATTCCTTCAACTGGGATTCATCTAATAGTTTACTATTAGTTTTATTATTTTCAAACACTAGTTGTTTCTTATTAATTTTTTTAAACATATCTTTATTCTTCATATATGTAGTTTTAGCAGATTCTAAAGCTAATCCACTTTTATTTGTATCTGTTCTACTATTTGATGAATCATTTTTATCAGTGTCTTTCATTCTTTTTACCCCTAAACGATCTTTTCCAAAATTAGAATCTTGAGTTCCTATTTTAGTTATAGAATCTTTAGGTCTTCCTAAATCTAAATCATCTCCATATCCCGCGGGTACATTACCTGGGTCTGAATACATTCTTCCTTTACCATATAATGAGGCTAAATCATGAGGAGTACCATAAGATTTACCTGTTTCAACTGGGTCATTACCTTCAGCTTCAATTTGTTCTATTCTAAATTTACGTTTAGCATCCTCTCTTATTAAATCTCTATATTCGTCATACTGATCTTCACTAAAATTAAATATATTATCATAAATCCAATCTGTTGGGATTAATTTTTGCTCCTGTAAAGAGGCAGCTAATTCAGCTTTGGATTTTAATAATTCCATTCTTTCTTGTTCAAATATAATTGAAGGTGAATTTAATGAAATTTCAAAATTTGTTAAAGATTCGTCTGTATAACCTTGGGTGTATAAATGTACTAATGCTATTTTATTTAACTCGGATACCATTATTCTTTGTAACCTTTCTATAGTACGAGCAAATCTAATATCTTCGGCGGCTAAAGTAGCCTTTCCTTCTAAATCTGCTTCATATCCTAAAAATGCTTTAGGTATTTTAAGTGCAGCAAATAATTTTTCTCTTAAATATTCTACATCTTGTATACCATCATATTGTAATCCTGGTGTTGTATCTATTTTAGTTGTAGTATCATTTCCACGGATCGGAATATAAAAGTCTTCAAGCATATTTTGCATATTATACTTTAAATTATATTCTCCTGTTTTTTCATCCATATGTGGAGTACGTTTCATATTGGAAATAGTTTTTTGCATAAATGCATCTACTTCATTTGGAGGAATAGAACCAACATTCATATAAAAAATACGTTTTTCAGGAGCACGAGCAATTCTATGAATTAACATCGCGTCTTCCATTAATGTATATTGTTTAAATAATTTTCTAGCAGGCTCAATATAAGAACGTCCATAAGGTAAATAATTAACATCTGCAATTAATCTAAAATGAGCCATTTCATAATTGTCAAAATATACACCAGGAGAATTGTTTGGGTCTTGACCTGGTACTCTATACATTCCTGAATTACTGTTTACTATCCCATCTGGGGAGTATCTATATCTTATATCTGCTGGGTTTTCTGGGTTGAATCCTTCTTCTCTGCTTATGTGAAATGCTGTATAAGGTATAACATTATATACTCCATATTTTTCTGCAATTTCTAGTTTTAGGAAAAAATCACCATACTTACACATTTGTCTAGTCCATGACCATAAATTAAATTCAATATTTAATACATCATAAAATAGGTTATATAGTATTTTTTGTATGTCTTCATTTGCAGATCTAATAGATAATACTTCCCCCATATCATTTTTAAGGGAAGATTCATCAGCTATAATATCTAAAGCAGAAGCAATAATTGCGTCCTGATCCATTACATCATATTCTGAGTATAATTGAGGTCTAAGATATTGGTAGTTGAAATTAAATTGAGATCCATATAAAGAAGTAGAACTATTAGTATATATTCTATTATATCTATCTATTAAAGAATTAGTTTCAATTTCTCCTGTTGATTGGATAGTACTACTATCCATTACTTTTACTTGATTTCCTCCTACATTTCTAATGATAACATCAGTTGAAAATAATCTTTGTAGTCTTGAAAAAATGCTTTTATTCGCCATTTAAGTATATAATTATTGTTATAAATATTATTTAAAAAGCCAACTAATATCTTCTTTACCATGTTCTGTTTTTACATGATAAGGATTATCAGCTCCCTTTGAAAAATATGCCCCTTGGTGTGTTGTTCTGTTTACTGTTATATTATTTAGGGTTTGTCTAGTTAAATCTATTCCTCGTTGTTTGTATTTTAAAGCAGTATCCCTAATATACATAGCAATTCCAAACGCCATAACTAAATCATCATTGTATCCTGATTGTGCCTCAGGTCTACCATTTCTCCAAATAAAAGTTTTCATTTCCTCTATTAATCTTTTAGACTGAAATGTTACTCCTTTATCAGAAATATATTCTTGAAATTTACCTACTACCATAGGTCTAGTTCTAGATGACATTGTAAACCCAGCTGTCATTCTAGAGGTATCCATATACTTATCAAAATATGAATCTACATTAGAATCATTTTTAGGTGAGTAATATAGATTATTATAATTTCTATCTATAGCTGCTTGAATAGTTGCCCATCCAATATTAGCGTTTTCAATTACAAGTAAAGCTTCATTATATTCAGTAGCTATTCCTACTAGTAAATGTCCATACTCTTTAGTTCCAATTTGTCCTTTATATTCAGCTACTTGGACGTTATTTTCAATATCAATTACATGAAACGCAGAATAATCTTTTCCATCTCCTCTAGCAACATCAGCTACAACCATATAAGATCTTGAATAGTCTGCAGATTCCCAAACCCATAAATTTTGATCTGCACCTCTTCTTTCTAATGGTTCTTTAATATAAGATTTTTCATAATATTCTATATATTCAGGATAAAATACAATATCACCAGAAGTTGAAAAATCACAATCACATTCTTGAGCTGCCATTCTAGGATCACCTAATAATTCATCTTGTCTTTTTCTCCAAGTTTCATCCCTTTCAGGATGCACATACCATGGTAATTTTATAGGTAAAAATTCGTTTTCTGATGATTCTGCTCTTGTCCATGTTTGGTGAAACCAATTACCAGTACCGTAAGGAGT
>Ga0181412_1000136_pt1 | contig 30144 bp, 36 predicted proteins | sample 35SPOviralmetaG_FD_130113 | JGI IMG/M metagenome (GOLD analysis project Ga0181412, IMG submission 130113) | Marine viral communities from the oligotrophic San Pedro Time Series (SPOT) site, San Pedro Channel, CA, USA - 35 SPOT_SRF_2012-08-15 | ecosystem: Environmental > Aquatic > Marine > Strait... | reverse complement strand
ACATGAGCAACCAACCCAAACATTTTTGTACAATACCCGAAGACACAGATGCATTTTTAATTAATAACTGTACACAACCACACGGTGTTGATGTCGACCCGACAGTAGACGATGATCGTATTGTAGGTTTTGTTCTAGGCAAAGTGGACGTATCAGCACACGAAGATCTTATTAAAAGAAGTGCAAATAAATACAAGCAATATACAGTGAAAAAAGATGAGTTACGAATATAAACTAAAATTAATACTATTAGCAAATCATATTCTATTGGGAATAGGGTTGGTGTATGCTGATCTCTCATGGCTATGGTTATCATTAGCAGGGTGGATAATGTTTGGCAAAGTGGGTGGCGAAATTGCACTACACAGATATCTATCACACAAAAGTTTTAAAACATCTTACTGGAAATCAAGACTGTTGATTGTGTTGAGTATGTTCAATTGTTTTGGCTCTCCTATTGCCTGGTGTGGCATACACAGAAAACATCACGATGCTCCAGAAACAGAAGCAGATCCACATGGTGGACAAGCAGGTTGGAAAATATGGACCACGTTCTGGGAACCTTTCACTGTAGAAAGAAAATTTGTTATAGATCTAATCAAAGACAAATGGATCACATTCATACACAAACACTATCTTAAATTATTGTTAGGAACATATTTTACACTTGCATTGATTGATTGGCGTATTGCAGTATTTTTAATATCTGTACCAGCAGTTGTAACTTTCCATAGTGCAGGAATGGTAAATGTCCTATGCCATAAATTTGGTTATAGACACTTTGACACACCGGATCACAGCACAAACAACACATGGGTAAACATATTGACGTTGGGCAGTGGACTACACAACACACACCACGCAAAGCCTGGCAGTTGGACAAACAAAGAAAAATGGTGGGAAATAGACTTTCCAGGTTGGGTAATTAAAACATTCCTTAAAGCATAACCAATTCAAGACGGTAGACAAAATTTCTTATTTGTAATATAATACAAGCATGAGTCTATTCGATAAAATTTTAATTGGCACTTGCGATTGTATATGAAATTAGGTATTGTAGGACATGGGTTTGTTGGATCTGCTGTGAGTCACGGTTTTACCAAAGACTTGCAAAAATTTATCGTTGATCCAAAATACTTCTCACAGAACACAATTAAAGATTTGATTGAATTCAAACCTGACGCAACATTCGTGGCAGTACCCACACCACAATTAGAAACAGGAGAATGCAACACAGAAATATTGGAATCTGTGTTGAACGATTTAAATCAAATTAAAAATCATCTTGTAATAATCAAGTCCACTGTGCCTGCATACAAATTACAATCTATACAAGAACAATGTATTGATTTAAGGATTGTATACAATCCAGAGTTCCTCACAGAAAAAAACTATCTTGATGATTTTGTAAATCCACCCATGCACGTATTTGGAGGAAAGGATGTAGACACGTCAGAAGTTGAAAACTTATACACAGAACATTCTACTTGCAAACCTTGTCCTGTGTTTAAAACAGATATAACAACTGCAAGTATGGTCAAGTATTGTATCAACAGTTTCCTGGCAACCAAGGTCACATTCATGAACGAGATGTATGATGTGCTGAGAGCGGCCGGTGGTTCTGATTGGCAAACATTTATAAAAATTATCGAAAACGATCCACGTATAGGAAAATCACACATGAAGGTTCCTGGCACAGACGGAATGAGAGGATATGCCGGAAGTTGTTTTCCTAAAGATACATCAGCACTGGCCTGGTTCGCAAGAGAGATACTCAACACACCGTTCACACAATTAGAAACAAGTATCAAAATCAACGACAAACTTCGAAAGAAATAATAATTAAAACTATGTACAAACCACTACCAAACGGACTAACAATTAAACCAAGCAAAGTACAAGGGTTAGGATTGTTTGCCACACAAGATTTTGAAAAGAACACAGTTTTAGGTATTGTGCATATTGACGATAAAAATTTTCCGCATGGTGCAATAAGAACAGCACTAGGAGCCTTTTACAATCATTCTGATAAACCTAACTGTATGAACCTAAAAGGTTTTTGGCATCAAATACCTGTACGTTATTTGTGTACTATTAAAGAAATAAAAGCAGGTGAAGAACTTACTGCCAAATATACATTGTACAAAGATTTTGACGGGCAAGGAAACTAATGATCATTGATTGGGATATAAAAGAAGTTAAAGAACAAATTGATAAAATTGTATGGTATGCCACTGATCCAAAAATGGACGGCTTTACAACATGGGGAGCCAAACAAGATTTATATAAAATTTTATGGTATGCAGAAGATAAACTTCGAGAATGCAGTACCTACGAAGGTGAAGACAAATTTGTTAAAAAACGAAAACAAAAACAGTTGGTGCGGATGATAAAGGAAAGTGATGATATTTGAAACTCAACAAAAGTTAATTGAGTTCGACTTACCTGCAAATAGAAAACAAGTTATAATTAAGATGTCTGGTGGTGCGGATAGTGCCATACTGGCATACTGTCTTGCTCTGTACAAAAAACAAGAAAGACCAGATCTAAAGTTATACGTTGTAACTGTAAATTCAGTGTCACCAAAAAACTATCATGTGAAGATTGCAAAGAGAGTTATGGACAAAATAACTGAACTAACAGGTGTAACATTTGAAAGACACTACACAAAAGATTTAGTAGAACCGGGATTTGATGATACAACATTAAGCATAGAGGAATGGCGTAAGGCAAGTCCGTACACAAGAACATCTGCCGAAATGGTGGAAGATCTAAAGAAACAAATACAGATAGATAATAAACCGGAGAACCGTCCATTACACTATTCAGGCATTACTAAAAATCCGCCAACTTCATTGTCTATGTTTTACGAAGACTGGTATGCAAGTAATGGAGTAAAAGGCAACTGGATTACCGAAAGAGATGCAAACAGCAGACGTGATGAAGGATCCGAAGAAAACAAGGAGTACTGGAGGAAGCCTTTTACAAACATTGATAAGAGAGCGATATATCAATTGTATGCTATACACGGTATAGTAAATGACTTGTTTCCTTTGACTAGAAGTTGCGAAAGCGAAGCAAAAGGTCAACAAATGCTTGATGGTGGTACTGAAGAACATTGTGGAAAATGTTGGTGGTGTCTGGAAAGACAGTGGGCATTTGGCAGACTGGTATAGGTTATAAATACTAGCATGAAACCATGGTTTGAAAAAGAAGCAGACATTATTAAATTCCCTGCACCTGAAAAAAAAGTAATACAGATGCCTAGTGTTGCATCATATCCGGATTTTATAACGGGTGTTAAAGATCTACACAACCGTAAAGACAAGGGAGAGATATCACAAGACTCACACGATAAACTTTACCAAGATTTAATACACAGATTTATGCAGAAAGAATCATTTGAAACTCCATGGTTCTTAAGAGAAGCACCGTCAAACGAATTATTACAGATGATTAAAGATCGTTTAAATCAACCTGACATAGATGAAAAAGTATTACAAAAAGTATTAATGGCCCTTGAAGGCGGAGGACTAAAACAACGACTACAAGGTGTTTTAGAAAATGATCCAGATGCCAAAAAAGCCATAGCAACAGTAACAGAACAAATATTTGCCGCTAAACCAACAACAGAAGATATTGAAGCATTCATAAAAGCATATCCAAAAGGATTAGTAAACATACAGGCATTAACAGAACCGGGTAAAAAAGATTGGTCACAAATATTTGTAGGATATACAGGTGACAATCATATGAGCAGAGTTGTAGATAGATTGTACCAAGTTAAAAACCAAGGTATAGGACCTGCTGAAGTTTGTCTGTCTGTTTTAAGTCCAAACATATACCATAGTGGATCAAGACCAGGAGCAGGGGATATCTACATAGAAGGTGCAGGTCACTTTGAAATTAAAGCAAGTGTATCTAAACCTGGTAGACTGTTTGATGGTAGAAAAGCAAAAGTGGATCTAGCAACATTACAGCAAGTAAAAGAACAACTAGGTATAGATAAACCTCGAGTGAACATTAAAGATTTAATTGCCGCTAATCCTAAACAAGCACAGGTAGTTGCAATAGCAAAAGCAATATTTAGACACGTCGGTAATCATGCAGGTTTTGTAAATGCAGTGATGAAGAAGGACGAAGCAACAGCAAAAATAGAACACACAAAACTAGCATATGTAAACTATCAAACAATGTCAGCGGCGGGTGATGATAAATTTGTTGGCATTATCTTTATGAGTTTAAAAGGCAAATGGTCAAACGTTATTAGAAACATAGATGAACTAGTGCAAAATGTTGCAGTTGGTACCATATATCTTATGTCACCTGATCAAAATGACCTGTTTCCACAAACTACATTTAAATTTTAATCACTACTAATACAATAATACTTTTTGAAAAATAAGTATATGTATGAGCGAATACTTCGACGGCAAAATACTGGTTGCTCCTCCTAAAATGGGTGACTGGAGATTTGCTAAAACAGTCTTATATCTCTGGAAGCACGATGTATCAGGTGCGGCAGGTGTAATTGTTAACAAGCAAATGGAAGCACCTTCATTTTCAAAAGTTTGTAACGAAACAAAAATACAAAAACTACCTACTGTTAATCCGTTGATGTACTATGGCGGTCCTGTTATGGATAATTTAATTGGTGTATTGCACACAATCGATTACACTCTTGCAAGTACAAATTTTAAGAAAAAAATAAATGTAGGATATACACTCGACAGAAAAATTGTAGAAGATATTGCGATAGGAAAAGCAAAACCTAATCGTTATCATGTTTGTATGGGTATTGCTACTTGGGACGCAGGGCAACTTGAAGAAGAAATGGCTTGTGAACCACCTAGGTTAAGAGGATCTGCTTGGCTTACACTTAACTACGATCCTGAATTGGTATTTGCATCTGAAAAAGACGGTCTTTGGGAAGAATGTTTGAACAGAGCAATCAAACAAAAAACAAGTACGTTTACAAATAAAATTTTTAAATAGTTAATAGTTTTGAAGATGTGCTGGACAAGTACTAATCATCAAAAACCACAGTTGATCGTAATCCCAATTAACTCCATGATATTGTCTTAGATATTTCTGTTGCAACGGCCACGATTCTTTTTCCATTTCTTGAATACATGAAAATTTAGCACCGTTCATATCTTGTACGTAATGGATTAATTCATGCAACAAAATACTCTTATTCCATGCATTGTACTGATCCCATGTGTCTCTCAAGTATATTGACTTGTTTTCGAGGCTATAAAATGCCCATAGATCATCAGGATTGTGTTCTTTATTTTCATCGCCTACATACATCTTTACTAAATCTGCTTCGGGCAAAAATACAATATTAGGTATTGGCAAGTCTGTGTTATAGGATGTTTCTGCTGATATAAACAAAAACAAACTTAAAATAAGTTCTTTCATCATTCTATTTAATAATAGTAGCAGTTTTAGAAATAGGCTACTATTTTAAATACAAGTGAGTGAAGTAACGGGGTATTTTATCAGTGAGTACAATTCAGGCAGGTCAGTCTGACATCATTCTAGATGCAGACATTTTACTACGGGGCGATTATGTTCGAACCGATGATGACCTACGAATTAACACTGATAATGGCACTACACTTATACAGGACTATTTTACCCACACTCCGGCGCTCATAAGTCCTAATGGTGCTACAATTACCCCAAAGGTTGCCTCGTTACTCGCGATTAACACCAATCAAGGAACTCTTGTTGCGTTCGAAGATCCACAAGCGATAGGTAAACTTACCATTGCAGAAGGTTCAGCAACTATTCAACGTGCAAATCAAACCGTTCAAGTTAATGACGGAGACTTCATATATCTAAACGATGTTATAGAAGCAACAGGTGGTTCCGTTGGTATAAACTTTAAAGATCAAACCACGATGTCCGTTGACCCCGGTGCAAAAATGGTCATAGATGATTTTGTATACGATCCCGAAAATCCGTCAACAGGATCCATGAGTGCAAACGTCATAACAGGAAACTTCTCTTTCGTGTCAGGACAGATTGCCAAAGTAGGCAATGACGCTATGAAAGTCACAACACCAGTATTGACAATTGGTGTTAGAGGTACACAGGTTGCGGGTAAGGCCAACACAGAAGGTGAAGATAATGAAATAGTACTACTGCCCAACAGTGATGGCACAGTTGGACAGATCATGATTGCAAACGAAACAGGTGAAGTGTTATTGACCAAGGCCTACGAAGCAACTGTAATTGCAAATGCTTATACTGTTCCTACTGTTCCTATCATTCTGGCCAAGGACGTTGTTTTGAAAAAGTTTGCCTCAACAATAGCCACAACCAAAAAAGCAGAAAAAGTAGCAGAACTGGAAAGAGAAACCGAAGAAGCAGTAAAACAAAAAGAAGAAGCAGAGGAAGAACAGGAAGAACTAGAAGAGGAAAAAGAAAAACTTGAAGAAGAAGCAGAAGAACTAGAAGAAGAGAAAGAGGAATTGGAAGAAAAGGTCGAGGAACTAGAAGAAGAGAAAGAGGAAGTTGCAGAAGAGAAAGAAGAGATCGAAGAGAAACTTGACGAAGCATTTGAGGAAAAAGAAGAGATTGAAGAAAAGAAAGAAGAGGTTGTAGAAGAGATTGAGGAACTTGAAGAGAAATTGGAAGATGCCAATGTGCAGGAAAGACAGGCCATCGAACAAGAACTAGAAAAATTAGAAGAAGAATTCGAAGAGATCGAGGAAGAAGTACAAGAGATCGAGAAAGAGATTGAGGTTGTTGTCAAAGAGAAAGTAAAAGTAGATAAAAAAGTAAGAGAGATTGAAAAAGAATTTGAACAAGCACAGGATGATTTCTCAGAAATAGAACAGAACATCCAAGTTATTGAGAAAGAAGTATTACAAGTAATAGAAAAAGAATTAGTTATCGAGCAAGAGATCAAGTTTGTTGAAGAGAAGTTTGATGCCATCGTAGAGGAATTTGAAGTGTTCCAAAAAGAATTCGTACAGGAGTTCGAGGACTTCATTCCAGAAGAAGAGATACAACAGTTCATGGAAGAAGCACCGATAGAACTTATTGAGGAATTTCAAGAGAACATCATAGAAAAATTAGAAGAAGAAAAAATCAATGTACAGGAAAATGAGAACGAAGTGGCTAGAGATGAGGATCCATTCGCTGAAGAGAACGTTGAGAAGAAACTGGATGAACTGGATGAGAAGCAGGAAGAACTCATAGAGAAGGCCGACGAACTGATGGAGAAGGATATGCAACTCCAAGAGGAAGTCAAAGAACTGGATGAGAAAGCAAAGGAACTTGAGAAAGAAGCACAGCAGTTAGAAAAAGAAGCGGAAGAAGCCTACAAGAACGATGATCGGGAAGCCATAGAAGAGATAGAACAGAAGTTCCAAGAACTGGATGAGGAGTTCCAACAGATAGACGAGGGTTTCCAGGAGATTGATGAACAGTATCAAGAGATTGATGAAGACTTCCAGGAACTGAACAAAGAATTCATATCGATAGACGAGGAATTCCAAGAAGTGTTCCAGGATGGTCCAATGGTTGTGAGAATACCCGACGATGGTCCAGGTTACAACACAGACGACGATGTGTTTATGGTTCCAGAAGACGAACAGGTTGATGTTAACGTAGAAGAATTCATACAGGAAGAAAAACAAAAGGTAGTAGAAAACAATCAGTTTGCGGAAGAGGCCGAGAATTTCTTCCAGAACGAAGAGATACAGGAGATGGACATTGATCAGAATGTTCAAGATATGTTCATAATGAACACTGGACAGATAGATCAGTTCATTGAGGGTGCTGGATCAGGCATCAATGATGCAGATGACTACTATGAACTGGAAGATGAGATGGACGATATCTATTATTTTGTCGACCACAACGAGGAACTATACAACTACTCACTTGAGGCAGATGATTGGTTTGATCAGTTCATAGCGGATCTGGCAGAAGATCAAAACATCAACGTGGCTCCATGGTTGGATATGCCAAACGATACAAGTGTTGCTGAAAACCTATCTGTAGGAACGACTTTAGGTTATGTGTATGGTTCAGACGCAAATGGTGATCAATTAACTTACAGTATATTAAGTGATGCATCAGGCAAGATTGCAATAGACGGAACTAGATTGTATTTGAAAGAATCATTTGAAAATATTTCATCCAACACAGATTATTCCGTATTATTAAAAGTGCAAGATCCATACGGCGCATCAGACGTGGATGAATGGATTGTGACTGTGACGGCCAATTCCGGTCCAAGCCTATCATCAACTTCAACGGTGTCCATGGCAGAGAATGCCAGCAATGGTGCCACAGTGGCTGACATAGATCACACAGGTGGAGATGGAACAGTAACATATTCAATCACAGCAGGTAATGACGAAGGCAAGTTTTCTATCAACAGTTCAACAGGTGTAATCACATACAACACACAGGCGGCTGTGCTGACTACAGAAACGTTTGAAAGCACTTCCGATGGTGCAACACCAACAGGTTGGACAGGATCAACAGTTGACGCGACAACCTACTACGGAAAGATATTGGGTAGGTTCAATGGAGATTCAAACACAGGACAGGACGTCTACAAGACATTTGATTTCAACAGTTCACACGCAGGCAAGCGAGTTGCGATAGATTTCAACTTCTGGGAATTTGGTACATGGGACGCAACCAATCACGGATCACTGGATCAGAGATTCATGGTGTATGTGAACGACACCTTGGTTGTGCAGGACTTGAGAAGATACACAGGCTCAAACCAACAGAAGTATGGAGAGACAGTGGGTAACCTAGGCACAGGTTGGCAGGCGGCACCAGTTGAATCTGGTATGGCTATTTCAAACTCACATCAGGAAGGTGAACTTTACAGGGTGTACGGTACACTAGACAGCAATGGTGACATCAAATTAGGATTTGGTGCGAGACTGGACGAGAGTCTCAACAACGAGAGTGGTGCTGTGGACAACATAAAAATATCACTAACAGATTTAAATTACGAGGACGACACGCAACACGTTCTCACAATTACGGCCACAGATAGTGGTAGCAACACAGACACAGTCACACAGACAATCAATGTGACAGATGTAAACGAAGCACCATATTTCATTGACAATGTGTATGCGGCGAGAACCATAGACGAGAATGGCTCGTCTGGTACAGATGTTGCGAAAGTACACGCAGAGGATCTCGAGGGAGATTCAATAACATATTCAATTACAGCAGGTAATACAAATAGCAAATTTACAATAGGTAGTTCAACGGGTTTAATCGAAACAGCAGGTGCGTTGGATTATGAGACAACCAGTTCATACACACTAACGATAACAGCAACTGACGAGCATAGTGCCACTGACACAACCACAATAACTGTTAACGTGGGTGACGTGAATGAAACCACGCAGTACACCAAGACAATGGACAGCGGCACGTTGGCGGCCTGGGGTGCGTTGTACAACCAGGACATGAACATCAACAACGCATGGGCGGACAGCAAGATAATGTACACCGGAAGCAACACAAATTACACTGCAAATGGTGGCATATGGGACAACCTTGAATACACAGTCACAAATTTTACTAGTTCCACTGACTGGAAAACACTTTCCCAGTACGAACAGATATGGGATTTCAATTACACTAGCACTATTTTTAGTGGCAATACTACGACTGCTTTGATGTTGGATTACTTGAGAACAGGTGGACAGGCCGTGGGAATATTCGAACATGGTGGCATCACACAGAATCACGCGGCCATGGCCGATTTTGTCAAGACCATCGACAGCGACATCAGTTCCAGCCTGAGCACCACTGATATAATAAATGGACACTCCTGCACCTCCGGCGGGAGCGGCAGTTCAGGGTCAACCAACGTGACCACAGAATTACACACCATCGCGGCAGAATACAACGTCAGTGATTGGGGCACAGGTGGCGAGGGCACAGAGACCAAGAACCAGAGCGACACGATCACCAGAGGAGATGGTGTTGCGGCGGCAGGTGCCTGGCACGCAGAGAACCTGGGGTCAGGAGATCTTATCACCGTTCAAACACGAACCGCTGATGGGACACAGCAGGGTTTCATAGCAGAATGGGACGCCAACGATTCCAACGCAGAGTTCCAGGGTACCTTCATGGGTTGGGGAGACAGCAATCACAGTTATCAAAACAACGATATGAGGCAGGCCTATGACATGGTGGAATGGCTCGCCGTGCAGTCAGAGGGTCAAACACATGGTGTGTCAACAGACAACGAGACAATACCCATCTTCAAATCAACACATGGTTTCTCAACCACAGATCAGAATGATGACCTATTGGAAGTAGCGGCATATCACCTGGGCGACAACGTGTACGTGGGTGGTGGTTACGATCACACCGACTGGGCGTGGGATGACTCCGCAGACGTGCCGTACTGGGCATTTAACCAGGACATGGACAGCGGCAATCCGGACATTGAGGACGACCACTATGGTGTGATAGGTTATGACAGGGACGGCGACGGTGACCTTTGGGAGACCACGGACACATTCGACCTAGACAAGATCAAGATACTGGATGACTCAGAGGACTACTTTGTACAGGCCGCAGACGCTTCAAGTCAATATTATTTCAAAGTGACCCCGGTAACATACGCAAACAACACTTGGACGGTGGAAACTGACAACACAGTCACAGTCGCAAACACAACAGGCTACAACGCATATCTTGACCTGACTTCAAACTCCGCATTTGATGACATCAACTACGCATTGATCGAAACAGAATCAGCATTGATATCAGAAGTGGTGGTGACAGCATAATGGTAAATATGGGTACATAATGAAAAAACTTATACACTACATTTTAATCGGAATAATGCTCAACTGGAACGTGGCCGTACTTGCGGACGACGATGTTGACGGTTGTAAATGGGAAACTGTCGAGGAAACTGAACAGTATCTACAAGAACAATGCATATCAGCAGACGGTAATCAGTATAGTGCAAGAATAAGATCTAAACCCATCGACGACAGTATCACATATGTTAAAACTGATAAGAAAGATGCAAATCCTATACAAAAATATAGAGACAGTGAAGTATTAAAAACACCAATTGGTGTACATGACGATTTAAAAATTGCAGAATTAAAAGAAGAAGTAGAAATAACTGCAAAAAAAATTGATCAACTAAAAATAGATCAAGCAGTTGAAGAAAAGAAAAAAGTTGAGTTAGACGTTGTTGAAAAAGCAATTGAACACGTGGAAGAAAAGAAAACTGCTGAAACTGAAAAAGCACAAGTACTTGATCCAAAACTTAAAAAGGAATTGAACAAAAAAGACGTACACGAAGAGTCAGATAAAAAAATTATTGCTGAAGCAGAAGAAAAAGCATGGAAAGAAGTAGATGAGAATATTGAAGTTGCAGAAGTAGAAAAAGAACCTAAAATTAACTGGATGACGTTATACCAAATGCTACCAAGACTTATTTTAGAAAATGAGAAAGTCAAAGCGGCAGAACTTGATTATGAGGCCGCTGTTGAATCACTTAAATCAGAATATACAGCATACTACCCACAGGTCACAATATCAATTGGAAACAACTGGGAAGACGACAGAACTCCATCAAAAGGAACATATCCCAACAACACAATAACACATGATTCAAAACAAGGCATACAGAAAAGTATTACAATCACACAGATGATTTGGGACGGCGGTAGAACAACTGCTACCATTGATAAAGCAAAACACACAGCACAACAGGCCTATTACAGATTAGAACTCGCAACAGAAGATGTTATCATAGAAGCGATCAGTGCCTGGTTGAATCTACAGAAAGCATACAACACACACGAAGCAAACAAAAAAGTGGAAGCCAATGCCAAGATCACACTTGCAATGACTATTGAAAAAGTTAAAGCAGGACAAGGTTCTAAACTAGAACAACTGCAAATTGAACAGCAGTACAGAACATATCAAACAATAGTAATGACAAGTAATTTACAACTTGATTCTGCTGTACAGAGATTCCAAAATGTTTGGAGATTTTATCCAACCGACGTTGCAAGTATGCCAGTACCTTTAGCAGACCTGTTAGGAATTATACCAGACTCCGGAAGAGCAGTTACAGATAATACAACATTAAAAATTGCTAACTTAGATATTGAAATTGCAAAAGAACAGAAGAAATTCAGCGATGCAGAATTTAGACCAAGAGTTGATGGCAAACTTTCATACACAGAAAAAGACGGTGAGTTGAGTGGTGGGTATGATACCCATGATGCTCAAAAAGAAGAGTGGAGAGCAGACATCACAATGACTTGGAAACTGTTTAACTTCAAGAACAAGTATGTGAATAGTGCTGACAGAATAAGAATGGAAGCCGCTGTAACAAGATATGCTGATGTAAAAAGAACTACACAAGAGCAGTTTACCAATGCATGGAACAACTACGTGTTGGTTGAAAAGAATCTAGAAACACTGAAAAGAACTGTTGAAATCAACGAAGAGATGTATCAACTCACACTTGCAGACTTCCAAGCAGGTAATTCACCTATTATGGCAGTATTTGGTATGAAGACTGCTCATATCATGAGCGAAGTTGCTTATGCAAATGCTCAACTGGACTTATTGATTGCTAGATACCAGTTGCATAAAGTTCTAGGACTCGTAGATCCAAAACTAGACTAACATATTCATTAAATACACATATAATGATACACTTTATTAGACAGTTATTTCGCGACAAAAGTACTGCGGCCATGCTGTTGATCAGCAGTTTGATTATTGGTATTTGTGCATTGGCACCCGCACTTTTTGTAATAATTGTTCTAAACAAATATCTTACGTCAGGAGTAACAGGAACACTTGTATCATTGACATTTGGTGCCATACTCTTACTATTGTTTGAATTTATTTTTAGGCAAAACAGGGCAACAATAATCCAAGAGTTCAATGAGAAAATTTTTATACCGGTACTGAAATCTTTTTCAGAAAAATTTAGACAAGCAGGACAACTGACTGCTGAACAATACAAAAAATTTGATGGTGCTGGCACCTTAATTAAAAATGCTATCAAGTCATCAATGACAGGTTGGATATTAGATTTTCCTTTTGTGTTAATGTTTTTGGTTGCACTGATCTATATAAATTGGACAGCGGCACTTATAACAGCGATATTCATGGTAATCATGTATATACTGACAACACAAAGAGTTAATTTTAATTTACAGCAAGACAGCACAGCAAATTTAGAAATATTTTTAACAGGACTTTTAACAATTACAATCATAGCAGTTGGATCAACACAAATTATTGCCGGTACATTAGACATAGGACTATTAATTGGATCTAATATTTTGGCCGCAAGAGCATTACAAGGAACCAACAAATTCGCAAAAGCAAAGGAGTTTATTGAACAACGTGAAAGAGCAGTTAAGGAAATCGTCGATTATGTTAAAAGCAAGTAGTAAATTCTTTTTAGGAATTACATCTATGTTTTTGATAATATTCCTATGGATGTCATTTGCAAAAGTTGATATCACTACTCAGGCTGTTGGAATTGTAACACCATATGGTGATGTAACAACTGTGGGTAGTTTAATATCCGGTAAAATAAATGGAGTATATGTAAGAGAAGGAGAAACTGTTAAAAAAGGAGACATCATTATCAAACTAATACCAACAGTGACCAAAGCACACAAAGACGAAATAGAATCAAAATTAAAAATTGTACAAAGACAAATAGCAATTAAAAAAGATCTAGTCGGCGACACAGTCAGCGAATCTGATTATATCGATTTACAAAAAGAAGAAGCAGAATTGAAAGGTGCTCTGCAGAGGATTGAATATGATTTGGATAACTCTGAGATAAAATCTCCCATAGACGGAGTAATACAAAGTTTAACATTTAAAAATATTGGTGGTGTTATTAATGCCGGTGATATAGTTACAACTATTGTGCCAGACACAAACAAATTAATAATTAAAGGTCGTTTACTGGTCAAGGATAGAGGGTATGTAAAAGTTGGACAAGAAGCAAAGATTAGATTGGCAAATCAAGATCAACTGAGATTTGAACCTATTGATGCAAAAATTATTTCTATATCACCCGATGCTGTACAATCGAGTTCAACCGCATGGTATGATTTGGAATTAGAAATAGATACTCAAGAATTTATAAGCGGAGATACAACATACAGTTTGGTTCCAGGTATTCACGTATTAGTTTTCATATTGACCGGAGAAAGAACAGTATTAAGTTACGTAACAACACCTTTCCATAATGGAATGGGACAAGCATTACAGGAAAGATAATTGTGAAAAAGTTAAAAGTAGTAACACATAGCGAATGGTATCTACCAGACTATGACGAACATTTTTCTGAGAAACTAGACAACGGTATGTACCAACCAAAGCAAAGAAGATTTGCGTTGGGAAGTGTAAGAAGATACAATATTGCATTAGACATAGGTAGCAACGTAGGTTTTTGGTCTAGACCGTTGTGTGATCAATTCAAAACGGTTGTTGCATTTGAACCAGATGAACAAAACAATCAGTGTTTCAAAAAAAATCTTAGGAATCTAGATAACTGGCAATTAGAAGAAATTGCGTTATCGGATAAAAATGGATATGCTGATCTTTATTCAGATGGAGAAAATTGTGGTGATTTATCTTTTGAACACAATAACAAGAAATATAAACATAAAGTAGAAACAAAAAAATTAGATGATTATATAGATCGTTTTGCAACAAACACAGTAGACTTTATAAAAATAGATACACAAGATCACGAATATAAAATTTTAAAAGGTGGATTGGAATTTTTAAAAAATCATGAGGCTGTATTGTGTATTGAAATGCCTAGAAGAAGTGAAAAAGAATTAGAAAATGCTAAAAAAATAAAAGAATTACTAGGAACAATTGGCTATCATTTAGAAGTGTTTCAAAAAAAAGAAAGCATATTTGTTAGAAAGACCAAGAAAAAATAATGAGAGTGTTTACGTCAGTTTGGATGGTGTTACTACTAGCAATAGTATTGTTAGGTATACGTGTTAACGACAATGACTATGTTGAAACATTAAGATATAAAACTTGGGATTATTTTCAAATCATTGATCCCCGTGAAAAAATAAGTGACTCAGTAACTGTTGTTAATATTACAGAAGCAGATCTAAAAAAATATGGACAATGGCCATGGCCCAGACACATAATGGCTATACTCAATGCTAAAATAGTTGATTCGGGTGCCGCTCTTGTAAACTACAATATTTTGTTTGCAGAACCTGATAGAATGAGTGGTTCAGAATATTTAAAAAGTATGCCCATGAACAACGAATTGCGAGAACAATTAAACGGAGTATTGTTAGACACAGATGAGATATTTGCAATATCACTAGAAGCGTCAAACACAATACTCATGATGAGTGTTAAAAACGATATCGATAATGTTTTGCCAACTGCTACACAGATAATAGAAAAAGGCGATCCCCGACCATGGATATACGAATACGGAGGCATTGTTCCTCCAACACAAAAACTTTCTGCAAAAGCAAAAGGAATAGGAGTAAATGTTACATCTCCAGAACCAGATGCAGTTGTTAGAAAGATGCCAATCATAATCAGTGTAAATGGAAAATTATATCCTAGTATGATTTTAGAGAATTTGAGACTACTGTACGGATCAAGTAGAGTAAAAGTCGTTACAAAAAATAACGGCATCAATGAGATACTTGTAAAAAAAGACATTGGTATTCCTGTAAACCACAATGCAGAAATGTACATAAATTATACCAATCCACAAAACTTTGTTCAGATGTCTGTTTCTGAAATAATGAGTGTTGATTTCAACGAAAATAAATTAAAAAATAGAATTGTTGTCGTAGGGTTAGATGCCGCAGGATTAAGTGTGTTGAAATACACACCACATGGACTCACAACAGATCAACTGATCACTGCTCAAGCATTAGACACTATGCTAACAGATGAATATCTATTTAGGCCTGCTGACGCAGATATGTATGAAATTGTTGCCATGGCACTATTGGGTCTATTAATGATTATCATAGTTCCACGAACATCTGTTTTGCTGTCTATTCCGTTATTAGTTTTTGTATTAGGAGGAATAAGTTATGCATCATTTACAGCATACAGTAGTAAAGGGTTCCTTGTTGATCCATCATTTGCAGTACTGTTTGTGTTTTTGATTTGGGCACATAGCACATACAACAATTTTGCAACACAGAGTAGATTAAGAAAACAGATCAAAAAACAATTTGAACACTATCTAGATCCTGGCATGGTTAAAAAATTACAGAAAGATCCATCACTATTGAAACTGGGCGGAGAAACAAAAAACATGACTTTTTTATTCTGTGATATTAGAGGCTTTACACCTATCAGCGAACAGTTTAAATCCAATCCTGCAGGACTTACAAAATTAATTAATAGATTTTTAACACGTATGACAGATGTTATAATTTCAAACGGTGGAACCATAGACAAGTTTATGGGTGACTGTATCATGGCATTTTGGAATGCACCTATTGAAAACAGAAAGCATAGAGAACTAGCAGTGAAGAGTGCCCTTGAAATGACAGTAGCACTAGCAGAATTGAATATGCATCTTCAGGCCGAAGGACTACCAAAAATTAATATAGGAATCGGAATCAACACCGGCGACGCACTAGTTGGTAATATGGGATCAGAACAGAGATTTGATTACTCAGTAATAGGTGATGCAGTTAACCTAGCATCGAGGTTAGAAAGTTCATCCAAAACATTAGGCAAAACAATAGTAATCGGTGAGGATACAAGACACACAATTGAAACTGTTTATCCATTTGATTATATCGATAGTATCACTGTAAAAGGCAAAACAGAACCTGTACAGGTGTATACTATTCAGACTTAAATACACATATAATGAATTCATTTTGGAAATTAGTTGCAGAGTTAGGATTACCAATTGTGGCCACAATAGGTATGGGTGCATTTGTAATGATTATTATAAAATACATACTAGGTGGTATTGTTAATTCAATTAAATTTATTGAGAGTGTTATTACACAATTAGACAACAGAGTAAAAACAATGAACAATGACATACTAAAAATTGATCAAGAGGTGTCTGAGCAATTAGGCATACCAGTTGACACAGATCGAGTTGCCAGAGCAAATGGCAAGGAAGATGCTAGAAAGGACTAATGCAATTAACAGGACCACACAGTACTATCATAACAGTGATACAAGACTACGGCTTTCCTATTGTAGCAGTTTTCTTTTTAGCATATTTTATATACTACCTATATACTTTTATAACAAAAGAGATTACACCCAAGTTAGGAACTACGTCAGCAACACTCATTAAACTAATTGATAGAGTACGTATGCTGGATAATGATTTGATTAGACTTCAAACAAAAGTAAGAACCATTTCAAAAAAGAAAAAATAGTTGCACTTTATTTAAAAGTTGTACCCCTTAAATATCTGTAGGCAAGGGAGAAAAAATATGCAATATATAATGGTTATACTGATTTGTTTTGGGGCAAACTGCCAAGCAATTTGGGAAAAAACTTATTACACTAGTAAAGAAGAATGTTTGTCAGCGACACTTCCGGTAAAACAATATATGATGGAAGTTTACCCTCAATCATCAGGCGAAATATATTGCATGACAGAAGAACAGTTTGAAGCATATAACAAACAACTGCTAGAAGGTGATAAGCCTACTGCTCCAGCCGATCCTACCTAATTGACAAAATAACATTACCATAGTATAATAACACTATGATTCATGCTATGATAGATCTGGAAACTTTAAGCACTAACCCAGATTCGGTAATATTAACTATTGGTGCAATAAAGTTCAATCCATACACACAACAAGAACCTGCACAACCTTTGTATTTTAAAGTGGATGTTGATGCTCAGACCAGTATGGGCAGACACGTGATGGACGACACACTTAATTGGTGGACAACACAACCTAAGGAAATCCAAGAAGAAGCACTGGGAGAAGACAACAGAGAATCGTTAGACAGCACAATTAAACAACTTAATAAGTTTGCAGTAGGTGTGGATGTATTTTGGTGCCAAGGTCCTCTGTTTGATTATGCTATCCTACAAAATTTATATACACAATTAGGACATCCATGTCCGTGGCAGTATTGGCAAATTAGAGATTCAAGAACTCTGTTTGGTTTGGTACCTAGAGATTTTGGTGATGAAAGAAAACAGGCTCACAATGCTCTAGCAGACTGTTATTATCAAGCAAAGAAAGTTCAAGCAGTTTACAAACACTTAAACATTAAACAGTTTTAATAGAAGAATACAATTCAGGTAATTCTTCTTTTAGAGAATACTTTCGTTGTTTTTCAAAATATCCTTGCCAGTCCCAAAATTGATCGATGATATTTTCTTCCACTTTATTGTTTTCTATGTAATGATTAAATTGTTGTATAATGTCTTTGTAATTACAGGACCTTTCGGAAATGTCATCACCTAAAAATTTTTGCACTACCTTCTCTTTTATTACTCTTAACTCGTTCTCAGGTAAAAGGTTAACTCTTTGGTACACAGGATCTTGAATAAAAAGCACATCTGAAAAAATTTTGTTTTCAGCACCAAATTGTAAAAGATCAGGCAACGAATGTATTGTGTAAACACCTACTGCCGGAACAAACATCATATCAACATTTTTATGATTATTTCTAAATTCTATATATTTTTTGAGATTGTTTTGAATATTTTCCCAATCACTTTTCCAACGAGATATTTCAAGTGCTCTGCCCACTGCATCAACACTCAATTGCATACGAACTTTTTTAAATTTAGATAATCGTTGCATTATATCTTCGTTGTACAATGAAACATTTGTTACCACTCTAAAAGTTATGTTTTCTTTATTTTGAATTGAATCTAAAATCTGTATAAATGTATCTTCCATAAAGAATGGTTCGCCACCTGCAACATGGACAAATTTCAAATTCTTATATTTTGAAAAACTATCTTCAAAATGTAGTTTTATTTGTGAACCAGAAGGAATCAATTGTTTTTTTACGGATTTGTATTTGGCTCCTTCATTATTAAAAAAATTTGTTTCGCCTGCATCATCAGTTCGTTGCCATTCTTTTCCTATTAGATGGCTGGCATATGGACCACAAAAATTACACATATAGTTGCAAGTGTTTCCAGGCCGGATGTCTAAATATTCTACGTCGTCATTTGAAACAGAAGTATTTTTTAACATATTTTCATCCAGCGGACCTAGTCGATCAATAAGATTTTTTCTTTGAGATTTAATACCGATCTCTTCTTGCTTGACGCAATATGCACAACCTTTTGGAATCTGATTATCTAAAACAGTTTGTCGTTGTTTCTTAAAATAATCACTGTTCTGTAAATTTTCACCAATGACTGCATTTGTAGATGTGGGTCCTTCAGCAAACCAATCTTTGTCTTTCCACACACAACAAGGTGCTGTTTTTCCATGAGTGTTTACATACACCTCTTTCCATAAAGCCGGGCAGTAACCCTGATAGTCTTTTGGTAATTCTAATGTTTTATTTTTTGGTAGCATATGCACGTATTTAATGCTATTATACAACATGGCTGAAATACAATGGCATACAATTACTGATTTTTACACATTCGACAAGAAAAAATGCAGGCATAGAAAAGATCCGCCTTACAAATGGATCAAATTATCTTGTGTATATAAAATTAAAGTTGATAAAACAATAGTACACGTGGGCAGGTCAGACACTTGCAAAAAACATGGTGGTGCTGAAAAAGTGAGAAAAGCGATTGTTAATCTATTGAACCTAAATGACGATAATACTTCTGTTCCTAAAACAAAGTATTGGGAAGAAATTAGGTTGCGATACAGGCCAAATTCAACTAATATGAAGATAGGGATAATAAAAACAAATGCCATCAAAAGAACCTACATACAAGAAACCACGTGAAGTAATAGAGTACTACGAAGAATGTACTTGGTTAGATCCGACCAACGAACCACCGATGTTTCAAAATGACAAAGTATCTGTATTCTATGACAAGTATCCAGTAACAAAAGGACATCTTTTATTTGTGCCAAAAAAAAATGATGTTGACCATGTAGGTGAAGCCTACAAACTTGCTTTCTACTGCGGAGAACAATGGATCAAAGAAGGCAAAATGGATGGATTCAATATTGGACAGAACATAGGTGCCGCGGCAGGACAAAGTATTTTTTGGCCTCACGTACATTTTATACCTAGGCACAACGGAGATAGTGAAAAAGGAAAACACAACGGAATTAGATTATCATTTCCAAACGGAAATCACCAGAATTTTTATTAATGGCCATTTATATTTCACCAGACGGAGGAGAAACTGTGTACGTACAAAAGAAAGATGGTACAAGAGGCAAACTTGTTTCACAATCACAGTATGCTAAAGATATAGAAAAAGAAATAGACGAAGCAGAAATGGTTGGCAGAGAAGCAATCAAACTAAGACGTAAGTATCCTACCCTGCAAAAAGCATGGGATAGATACAAAACTATATGGCATATCGTTAACGAAGACTAACTACAGATATGCCCTGGGTAAAATATTTCTTAATCGAAGACAATTGGTGTAGCGGATTTCCTGATGCTATATGCGGAACTGACAATCCAAAAAAGGATAAAGAGTTCGTTGATTTTTGCGAAAAACATCTTATAGATTATGGTTATAAGTGTGATAAAAAAATACCATCATTTATCAATAACGGAATCAGTTATTATTGTCATGCAAAAACTGCCAAACAGGTAGAAAAAAAGTTTGAGATCACAGAGGTCCACAACGATCGAGATCAACTGAAAGAAAGAGCCAAGAAGGACAAAGAATGGGACAAGCACATGAAGACTGATGAATATCTTATCGACAAGTTGGCTCATGATTCTGAAAGTTTGTGTAGAAATAAATTAAAAAGAAATAAGTTTGTAAATGAACTAAAAGATAGAAACAAAGATTTACCAAAAAATAAAGTACATAAAAGAATAATGGATATGTTCACTGAAGAAATTTTGGTAATTGATAATGATTCTGTAGTCAAAACAGGACCTAAATTTAAGGTGGGTGATGCAAGTATACGAAAGTGATTTACCAGTGCTGTACGCCGCTCTAAGACGGTTTAAAGGGGTGATTAAATAGTATTATGACCAGGTTTGTAAGCATTATAGGAAACGGAGAAAGTCGTTTTGGATTTGACATAACACCACTAAAAAAGTTCTCTACGGTAATTGGCTGTAATGCTATGTTTAGAGATTACAACCTAGATTACATAGTATCAGTGGATAAACATATGTGTCAAGAAGCCGCAAACACTTGTGGAAAAGGCACAACAATCTACACTAGAAAAGATTGGGTAGGACAATTTGCTATGTGGCCCAATGTCAAAGTATTACCACCACTGCCTTACGATAATGATGAAAGATGGGATCAACCTTTTCATTGGGGGACAGGACCTTATGCTGGACTTGTGGCAACAATGTTTAAACCTAAGGTAATTTTTATGTTAGGATTTGATTTACATGGTTTACCAAAGCAAGGTGTAAACAATATCTATAAAGACACAAAAGGTTATGAATATATTAAGAAAGCAGTAGATCCTTCGTATTGGATTCATCAATTTGACAAACTAATGGAATTGTCTGATTGCAGATGGGTTGTTGTTAATAAAGAAGGATGGAGTATGCCAGACGATTGGAAAAAACATAAAAACGTATTTCAAGAAACATACGAAGGAATGGCAAAGTTTATTAATAAGCAGTTGACAAAGTCTAAATAAAGTTTATAATAAGGATATGAACAATTATAAAGAAAATGATATTATATCGTTAAAACTAGTATCTGGGGAAGAAGTCCTTGGAAAATTTAAACCAGCAGAAGGTGATACTATCACTATTGAAAAGCCATTAGTAATGATGCAAGGTCCACAAGGACTTGCTTTTGGAAACTTTTTTGCAACATCTAAACAAACAAATGGTGTTACAATTCCTAGTCGACAAATTATTGCACATGACTGGACAGGTGATAAAGTAAAAGAAGAATACATTAGAGTTACTTCTAATGTTGTACAAGCACCTAAGCCTAAGATTATTACATAGGAGAGTATATGGAACCGGCAACAATCGCTTTATTAATTTTTGGTACCTTATGGGTAGTTGGAGTTGTTAGTGGCTAAAATATCAGAACACAAACAATCTGTACAAACATTAATTGATGTCACAGAAGCGATGCTTAATGCAATGGAGAAAAATAATATTATTCCAGAGCAAATTACAAAGAAACCAGAATTTATGGTTCTTGTGCATCTTTTAAAAAGTATTGTAGATGATGAGTTAAACATATATAATGAATTAACTGAATCTTTAAAAGATAAAGTTGGAGATTTAGAGTTAGACTTTCACAAGGAGAAAAAATTACACTAATGGCAAAATATTTTTCAACTAAAACATACGGACATAACATAGGACTTGCCTGTGTGTTTAGGCAACCTAATGCAGATCATTCTCATTGTCATTTACTACACGGATATAGCCTACAATTTAAATTTACATTTGGTTGCGATGAACTAGATAATAAAAATTGGGCAGTGGACTTTGGAGGGTTGAAACCTTTGAAGAAATGGTTGGAAGATCACTTTGATCATAAAACAGCATTGGATATCAATGATCCACATATGGATAAATTTAAAGAATTACAAGAGTTAGATCTTATTGATATTGTAACATTCGACGGTGTAGGTGCGGAAAAGTTTGCCGAACACGCCTTTAACTTCGCAGACAAACTTATTAGAGAAGCAACAGACAATAGGTGCTATGCAGTAGAAGTCGAATGTGCAGAGCACGGTGCCAATTCAGCAATTTATAGAAAATCATAAAAGTAAATACGCATAATGAAGAACATAGTTTGCGTAAAATGGGGTCCTAAATATATTCCGGAATATGTCAATATTCTTAAGAATATGTGTAAAAGACAATCAACAGTTGAATACAAATTTACTTGCATAACCGACGACGAGTCTGGTCTTGACAGTGACATTAATGTTATAAAGTTTCCTAAACATTCTGGAATAAAAACATGGTGGAGTAAACTATGGATGTTCTCAAAAGATTTACCGCTCGAAGGAACTATTTTATACTTTGACCTAGATGTAGTTTTATTTAGAAACATCGATAACCTTTGGGATTATGAGCCAGGTAAATTTTGTATAATACAAGACTTCAACAGATGCAGAATCGACAATTGGCACATATGCAACAGTTCAGTTATGCGTTGGGAGGCCGGATCGTTAAATCATTTATGGGATATCTATTCCGAAAACTTCCAAAGAGTGCAAGGTAACAATCACGGAGACCAAGATTTTATTACTGCCAAAGAAGGCAAAACTGCAATAAGATGGCCGGTCACATGGATACAATCATATAAATGGGAAATGGTTGGCAAGAAAGATACTAAAATAAGAGATGGTAAAAAATATGTTTTTCAAAATCCACCCACAATACCAGATGATTGTCACACTGCTGTTTTCCACGGAGAACCAAAACCATTCAATTGTGGCGACAAGTTAATAATTGACAACTGGAAGTAATTTCATATACACTTGTTTGTATGATCAAGAAGAGATTGCAGATTAAAAAACCAAAGCCTAAAAGACGGAGATGGGTTAAGGGAATAATGCCTAGGCCAGGAGAAGATGAATACTATAAATTTAAATATCCGCCCAAGTGTGGATATGAAAAAAAATTTAAGTATAACATGAGTTTAGGAACATACGGAGTTCCAGCAGAACTGTTACACTGGTGCTTAAGAAATTGTAAATGTTTATGGGGTTGGTGGTTTAAAAATGACAACAGTTGGTATAAAGATTGGAATTATGAATCCAACGAAGCATACATGAGTTTTAACAGTAAAAAAGAAGCATTTCGTTTTTGGTTTGAGATAGGACACAGACACTACGGAGACAACGACCCAGACGAGCATTAATATGAGCACACAAAACATACAAGATAAGGTTAACAAATATAAAGAGGTATTGTCTATTCTAGAAGGCATGGACAAGATACAATATATTGTTGATCTGGCCAAGGACGTTGAACCGCTGGATGAGAAGTATAAACTCGACTCTTTTAAAATTAGAGGATGTGCATCTAGCCTTTGGGTTGTGCCGATGTACAAAGATAACACATTAAATTTCATGCACGATGCCGACTCGTCCATAACAAAAGGTTATGCAAAAATAGTTTTGGATATTTTTAATGGACAAGATTGCAAAGATATAGTAGCATCAGAAGAAATAATAAAAGATTTAGGTATTGTAGAACTATTGACTATGCAAAGACAGAACGGTTTAGGCAGTCTTTTAAACACAATACAGAACTATGCTAAAAAGGATAATTAATAGTATGACACCATTTACATTAACAGATTCGGCCAAACAACAAATGACACATCTATTGTCAAAAAATGCAGACAAAGATGCAGTACACCTACAAGTAAAAGGTGGAGGTTGTGCAGGCTTCAAGTACGAATGGGGATTTGTTAAAGACGACGAAATACAAAAATCTGACACAGTCGAAACTTGGGACACTGGCAAATTTGTTGTGGACGGAACAAGTTTACTTTATATTGCAGGTACTAAAGTTGACTGGAAAGAAGAAGCATTTGGATCTCATTTCGAAATATCGAATCCTAATGCCACTTCAAGTTGCGGATGTGGAGAGAGTTTTGGTGCATAAATGTCAACGGCATTTATAATCGGCAACGGCGAAAGTCGAACAATTTTTCCTATTGAAAAACTAAAAGACCACGGAACCATATATGGTTGTAATGCCATCTATCGAGACCATCCAAATTTGTGTGATAATATTGTTTCTGTAAATCCAGAAATGTCTGAAGAACTATTAGATGCACAAAAAAATAATAAAATACCTGCAGACACATCTATATACACAGCACAAAATCTTCCAAAATTTGATTATGTACTAGCAAATGATAACAACAATGATCCTCATAGATTTTGGCATGGCAACGATCCAAAAAAAGGAACAACAAAAGAACATGACTTTGCAAAGAACAGAGGGTCGGGTTGTTCTGCTATACAAGTGGCTTGTGATAACGGACACAAAAATATTTTTATAATTGGGTTTGATATATTGGGATCTAGACAATGGGAAATGGCAGACGGCATTTTAAGTAGACGACAAAATAATATCTACAAGAACACAATTAACTATCCAGACAGAGTTAGCATGAAAGCATATCTAAAATTTGAGTGGATATATCAAATAAGACAAATTGCAAGATATTATGCAGACAGAAAATTTTATTTTATCAATAGATTAGAATATTTAGAAGAAAACATCTACCTGCATCAAGGACTAGAAGATGTTAAAAATTTTCACTATGGAATATACGCCGATCTTAAGAAATCGATTGAAGAGAGTACTGTAAAAATTAACTGGCGTAGATACTAAAGTGTTTTTGTAGAACTAGCATCCATTTTATAAATTTTTCTCATCTTCACACCTACTTTTTGTGCATATTTTTTAGTATCGCAGTATGAACAAACGTGTTTATAATCGTTTGATGCTCTTTCTGGATCTACTTTAGATCTAGGTCTTAAAAATGCTCCACCACATGAATCGCAACTAAACGAATATATGGTATTTTTTCGGTGAAAAGTGTGGTATATGCCAAGTTTGCTCTGGCGCTCATACAGTCTCAAAGTTTTTAGTGTTTCTATGAACATAATTGAACTCAAAACTATTTAATAAATACGTAGAGAACATAATATGACCAGACTTACAATTGACACAGGAACTGACGGGAATTCAGCAACAGGCGATACTTTACGTACCGCATTTACTAAGGTTAACAGCAACTTTAGTGAGTTATCTGGCAACCTAAACTTATCTGGCAACACTTTGTTAAGTGCTGACACAAATGGCAACATTATCATTGATCCCAACGGAACTGGATACGTTGAAATTAAAGGAGATAAAGTAATGGTAACAGGAACACTACCAACTAGTGATCCAAGTGTAGCAGGTCAACTATGGAGATCAGGAACTGATTTAAAAATTAGTCAAGGATAATAAAAAAATATGGCACAACAAAGTTTAAATTTAGGATCTAATGCAAATGATGGGACAGGTGATGATCTAAGATCAGCAATGACTAAAGTTCAAGAGAACTTTACAGATCTTTATACCAACGTCAATGAACTACTTTCTGAAACTGCTGTAAATTCACAGATTTCTTTTTCAGGAAATAAAATTACAACAAATGTTTCAAATGCTGATCTTGTTTTAGACACCAGCGGTAATGGAGATATTGTATTAGGAGAAATTACAGTTCACGACAATGAAATTTTTACTAATAGATCAAACGATAATTTAAGAATTTCAACTTCGGGCACTGGGTCAGTGCAAATCACCGGCGGTGATGACATTGAACTAACAGCAACAGACGACATTCACATCGCTCCAAATGATAATATTATATTGGCTCCGTTGGCAGGGTCGGGTGACATTTATCACTATGCATTGAATGGAACAAAAAATATCTGGGAACAACACTCATCAGGAAGTTGGGAAATACTTCATGTTGGTAGTGGAGTAAACAGTTATCTAGGAACAGGTACAGCGGCATTTCCAGTCAGCGGTGAAGACTTCTGGAAAATGAACGTCAATGCTCACAGCACAACTGCTAACTATTCAACTTTTGGAACTGCTGGACAAATGATATTCGAAGCAGGAGAAACTTGGACAGGATCAACACACGGAACAAAATTTAGAATTTCAACAACAAGAACAGGACAGACAGGAATTGAAGATAGATTCGTTGTTGACGTAAATGGTCAAGTTACCATCGGCACACTAAGAATTAACAGAGATGGTTCGATCGAAAGCATAAATTCAAATCAAAATATTACCTTTGCACCAAACGGAACTGGTGCTGTTGCAATAGATGGTGTAAGCATACACGGAAACGAAATCAGATCTAATGCATCAAACTCTAATTTAGAATTGTATGGGTCTGGCACAGGTAAAGTTAATTTCTACAAAGAGTATTCATTTCCAACATCAGACGGTACAGCAAACCAACTATTAAAAACAGATGGTTCAGGTAATATGTCATGGACGACAGTATCTGGAGCAACTTTAACAAACTCTGCAAATGAAGATTCAACAACAACTGTAAGTAATTCTAATCTAACAACCATTGATTCATTTGCTCATGCAACATTCAGGGGTGGAAGATACGTTGTATCATTAACAGCGGACCATGGCGGTGGTAATATCAAATACGAAACACACGACTTGCTTATTACTCATGATGGAACTAATGGATTCTTCACGCAAAACTCTGTAAAATCACACACAGGGTCGGATCTTTGTACTTTCAGTGTTGGTATTAACGGTGCAAACTTCGAACTAAAAGTTGTTAATGGCGGTGCTAATAGTGTTACATATAAAACGTATCGTAACCTAGTAAACGTATAATTTTACATTAGGTTTATAAAATTTCCGCTAAATAATCACATAAGAGAGATTTAACATATGGCACAACAAAACATTAATATTGGAACTAATGCAAACGACGGAACAGGTGATCCGTTAAGAACCGCATTTAATAAAATTAACGCAAACTTCTCAGAATTATACGGTGATACTGCTGAAGCAAATGACATCAAAGACGACTCTACTCCTCAGTTAGGTGGAGACTTAGACGTTAATGGACAAAAGATTATCACTGCTAGATCAAATGAACAAATTGTTCTAGATCCTGCAGGAACAGGTACAGTTGAATTAAATGCAAACACTAATGTTACTGGAAACTTGACAGCATCAGGAAATATTACAGCAACAGGAAACATTTTTGCAAACGGAAATATTAATTTAGGTAATGCATCGGGAGATCAAACAAAAGTTGTTGGTGTGTTTGAAGCAGACCAATTACAGATCGACGGAACAACATTAACAAGCACAGTTACAAATGGTGCAGTCACAATCCAAGGCAATGGAACAGGCGGAGTTAATGTTGCAGATGTTACAATCAACGATAACGAAATTAAAGCATCAAGTTCAAATGCAAATTTACAATTAAATGGATCAGGCACAGGTGCAGTTACAATTGATTCTGTAAAAATTAGTGGAACTACAATCAGTTCAGATGATTCAACTAAGATTACTGTTGCAGAAGCATTAGATGTAACAGGAGCATTGAAATCTAATACAAGTTTGGCATTGGCAACAGGTGCAACGGTTACAGGAATTCTAGATGAAGACAACATGGCAACAAATTCTGCAACACAACTTGCCACTCAACAATCTATCAAAGCATATGCAGATACAAAATCAGTATTAACAGGTTCAACAAATAACACAATCACAACTGTCACTGGTGCTAACGCAGTACAAGGTGAAGCCAACTTAACTTTCGATGGTACTACACTTGCAGTAACAGGAGCAGGAACTTATTCAGCAGGTTTGACAGTTACTGGAGTAACAACTGTCAATGGACAACTAGATGCTGAAGGTATCACAATCAAAGATAATAAAATTGCCACAAATGCTTCAAACTCTGTATTAGAAATTGGAGCGGCAGGTACTGGTACTGTTGATGTACAAAGTGCAATGACAACATTAGGTCAAACTGCAACTGGTCTTGTCACAGTCACTGGAGAATTAAATGTAGACAACATAGGTATTAACGGAAACGGTATTGCGGCAATCAATTCCGGTGGTGGTATTAACATAAATCCAAATGGAACAGGTGTTGTAACAATTGGTGGTGTAGTGGCTCAGGTTGCTAACTTTTTACAAATTGGAAAAGAGTTATATGTCAACGAAGCAATTGAACTTGGACCTCAATCACACATTAAAAAATTAACTACAAACTCAGATCTTCAAATCACAACAATCGGTACTGGTTTAGTCCAGTGTAATGATGTTGGATTCACAGGAAATAGAATTACAACAGTAAACACAAACGCAGATTTAGAATTATCTCCAAACGGAACAGGTAATTTAATTGCTGATGTCCCTGGTTATGTAGTAATTGATTCTGATGCAGGTGACATATATTTGAAAGACGGCGGCACAAATTTTGCTATTCTTTCTAACTCTGCTGGCAATTTAGAAATAAAATCAGGCAATACTACTGCACTATCAATGTCTGGTGCCAACGTAGCCGCACAAGGTAACTTGTCGGTAGCAGGTGCACAGGTAGACTTTACAGCACTTCCAACTTCTGATCCAGGAGTTGCAGGTAGATTGTGGAGAGACGGTACAACTGTCAAAATAAGTGTCTAATAGACTACAAAACACATCCTTAATCATTATTGATAGTAATAAATACCATAAAGTAAAGTAGGATTTTATGGCAATACAAAAAATAAATCTAGGTTCAGCAGGAAACGATGGTACGGGTGATGCCATACGAACAGCATTTAGTAAAGTAAACGATAACTTTTCTGAACTGTACGGAAGAAGTACAGGACTAACTGACATCGTTGGTGACACAACACCTCAACTAGGTGGCAGTCTAGATGTTAATAGCAAATCAATAGTTTCTACATCAAATGGAAATATTTTAATATCCCCAGACGGATCAGGACACGTTCTTTTAGATACTATTAAATTAATTGACTCTTCAATTACATCAAATACTGCAAATACAGATTTAGTACTCACAGGAAACGGTACAGGTAAAGTTTCAATATCAGGATTAAAATATCCAAGCACAGATGGGGCCAGTGGACAAGTATTACAAACAAATGGTTCGGGTGTTTTGAGTTGGGTTAACAATGCAGGAGGTGGAGGAGGATCTACAGGTGATTTATCTATCATAGGATCAACAATCTCAGGACCTTCGAATGCCGACGTAAACATATTCCAAGGCGGAACAGGACACATTGTACTAGATGGAGTAAAAATTAGAGATAATAAAATCTCAACAACTTCTTCAAATTCTAATTTAGAACTAACTGCAAACGCATCAGGTAAAGTTTCAATATCAGGAATTATACATCCTACAGCAGACGGAAGTAACGGACAAGTATTAACAACAAACGGTTCGGGTGTTTTATCATTTGTGACTATTCCTGCAAATCAAAATTTATTT
>Ga0181412_1000134_pt1 | contig 30367 bp, 44 predicted proteins | sample 35SPOviralmetaG_FD_130113 | JGI IMG/M metagenome (GOLD analysis project Ga0181412, IMG submission 130113) | Marine viral communities from the oligotrophic San Pedro Time Series (SPOT) site, San Pedro Channel, CA, USA - 35 SPOT_SRF_2012-08-15 | ecosystem: Environmental > Aquatic > Marine > Strait... | reverse complement strand
GGTCTGGCTCACGCTGTCACATGGTAAGGATTGGTAGGCGTCGACACATGCAAGACCATTGGTGTGTTTGGTTTGGTCGGGTCAGGTGGTAATGTTTGGTAAAGGCACACAGTGGCCGGGTGGGAGCCACAATGGCTTATGGTAAGGATTGGTAGGGATTCTGTGCTCGCGATGCGAAAGTGCATGGTGGTTTTGGTTTGGTCGCACGGGTTGGTAAGTCTTGGTAAACCCTAACGATATAGTAGCACAGAACATTACCAAAGTCTACCAACCTCCTTCTGGGTTTGACCCGGCCGAGCCCCACCTTTACCAACCTCCGCCTCCGGCACGACACACAGACATGGCGACATATATAGACTCACATAATGACACAGTGGTGGCAGAGTTATGTAGGGTTAGAACAGAGTGGACAATGTGGCACAGCGTGGCACAGCGTGGAGAACCGAAAGGACATTCAGATGTGGCACGAACGGCCCGGTCGGTATCGAAAAGATTTTCTGAAAAAATATTTCTTCGGTCGCATAGCATTTTATGAGCATGGTGGCAAAACTGGTAGGGCAATGATAAAATACCCCCATATAAGAAAAAATGCACATACTCAAAACACCCACGCTTACCCGGCCTCAAGACCGTGTCAAACGACGGTAAGTACTTGTATGCGTTCACAACTAGCATTTTGGCTAATAGTAATAGCAGTCAGCATCTACCTGGGCATATACGTATGGTAGTAGAGATCATTATAGTCACATACTACGCCCTAGCAATACCACTAGCAATATGGAGTCTAAGATAATGGATATTGTGTGGATCATCACAGGCATATTTGTCAGTGCAATAGCAATAGCCGTTGTGTTAGGCAAGATACATGGAACACTGATCATATGATGGGCTTTATCATAGCACTTGTATACTTCGCACTTGTATTGCTTGCCATTGGCACTACTCTTGCTTTATTCACCAGTTGGCGTGACGGATGCTTGGGCAAGGATATTGCAAGTGTCAAAACGGGCCTGGCCTGGGTGTACCACAGATTGCAAAAATTTACACGCGGAAAAAAATAACGGTAGCAATACCACCTGGCATATCATATAATTACACAGTAACGATTACGTGGCATGTACAGGATTCGTGAAGCGAGAGGGGATCGGGTCCTGGCGCCATTGAACCACGTTCCGCACACCTGCTCCCCACCACCAATAACTACCACTATATGAACCTGACACAGATACTGTTTGCCCTGATAACATCTGCAATCATAGTGTGTGTCCTGTACACATGGATAGGGTGGGGCAAGATCATTGGCTGTTACAAGATGTGGTGCACACGGAAGTATTGGACCAACTACAACATAGTCGAAGCAGTGTCTTGGATAGCCAAAGCAGTGATAATAATTCCCGGACTCATATATGGATTACAGATATGGCAACTGTATTTCTTCAGCCTGTTGACCAGTGCGATGTTGATATGGGCCAGTTACAAAAAACTTCTACCGACACTGGTTGGATTCAACACTCTCTGGATATGGCTCAGCATGATGGTCCTGGCACAGCATCTGATACCCGCATAGCAGTCATGCACAACGAACACTAGACTTTTGCATCGAGATCAGATAAAATACTAAGAAACAAAGGAACACACACCCAAATGATATACACAGATCAAGAACACGAATGGCTGAGCAAGCCGGCCAAAAAGAAGAGAGTCAGCAACCAGACAGCGGACGGACAACCACCCAAGCAGAAGGACCTACGCAAACACGACTGGGCCATCAAGACCACTATAGAAGTGGACGGCAAACAGTACATAGTACCGGTGCAGGTCTAGTGAGCGACAAGGAACAGTACACCATGGTGGAGAAGTACAGGTTGGACACATGGGCGTTCATCATGTTCTTTGCCATCTGCGGTGCAGTGTCATATCTATAATAACCCTGGATAACTTATCCTAGCAGTTTAAAATAATAGTAGGTTATTAAATACCCACATGAAATGGGCAATGATCGTGAGCTTCTACCTGGCGGGTGAATGGCACACTGCCGAGCAACTGCACATGCGGGACTGGTACAAGACCATACACGACAACGCAGAACTGTGCATACAGGCACAGCACCAATTCACGGCGAGCAACCCCGACGTCACTGCCATACGTGCTAGTTGTGAGGAAATACCGGGTTAAAATAAATACTGGTGCGTACAAACTGGCAGGCATCAATGACAATCAGACAGAGACTCAGACATCGTTGGCAGAGGATCAGGGAATGGAACACCGTGGACCATTGGATAGATCTCATAGTGGACGTGGGATTGATCGCTTTCGACGTGCTGAGCAGTCCTGTGCTGATAGTGGTCCGATTCGTGCGTTATTTCTTCAACCGATTCGTGAACGGTCACATCAAGCGATTCCTCAAGTGGTTCGTCCACAAAGTTCTCCGCATACCATAAACCGCCCATAATTACGGGTATGTGCGGACACTACTATTCCACTGTCAACAGACCCCGGAACACAGAACAGCTACAACGCAGGGGACCGGATGCATGGCAAGAGGCCGTGATACCCGGCCTGGGCTACTTTGGTTCGGCCAGGCTGACCACCCGAGGCGCAGTGGTGGACCAACCAGTGATCCGACCCGAAGGCGTGTTGCAGTACAACGGCGCTACCTACAACAGCCTGCACATGTCCGACACAGAATGGATAGCCAATCACATAGCAGACACCGTGGACACCATCAGATCCATGGACGGAGAATATGCACTGATCTGGTGCACGGAACAGTCAGTGACCTTCTGTACCGATGTGTTTGGAATGAGACCATTGTACTACTATTCCACGGGCAAGGACCTAACAGTGAGCTCACTGCCCGGACCGGTACAGGAACTGCACAGCAGGTATTATCGTTGCCAGGCCAACAGCATCTACACGTGGGACAGGACCTCCGGCACAGTGACCCGCCAGGTCAACAGGCAATGGGATCTTTCACAGACCAACAGGTCCTACGACACGGTATGGCAGATGTGGGAGAAGAGCATCATAGACAGGTACACACCGAACACCAGCATAGCCATCAGCAGTGGATATGACTCAGGCATGGTGGCCTGCACAGCCAACAAGTTTTACTCGGACATAGACTGCTACACCATACACAACGAACACGAACAAAATGATGTGTTGCAACTGCGTGGTGACATACACAGCATAACCACCATAGACCTAAAAGGTCAACACGGAACACCAGAAATGCAGAACCAACTGGCAGAGGTGTTCCCGGACAACGAACACATAGAATACAACTGGTTCATGAACGCAGGCGACACGGCGATCTATCGCGATCACATGTTGCCCAAGAAAAAACGCATAATGCTCACCGGTGATGGAGGTGATGACATCTATTCCGACTATGGATTCCACGGACACCGCATGAGGAAACACAGCCGATTCGGAGGACACTTCCCGGACGTGCTGGCCAATGTGTGGCCATGGCATGAGAACAACGTGTTCCAGGACTTCCACAACAGGACAGAAGCAGTGGGCGGCCACTGGGGAATAGAGATGCGTTGCCCCATGATGAGTGTGGCACTGGTACAGGCATGGCTCAATACCACGGCCCAGTTGAAGAACCGCAAACACAAAGGCTGGATGGCCCAGTACATGCTGGACCACAAATATCCGTTCGCTGACATAGAAAAATTGGGACCAAGCATCAAGATGGGCAGTTACCATCCCGCGGACAGGTACAAGAACATTACCACCAACAAATAGTTGACAGTTCGGTCAAAGTGTCATACAATTAACACATGACACCAATAGTAATAGAACAGACAAGCAAGGGCGAGAGAAGTTACGACATATTCTCTAGATTATTAAAAGACAGAATTATCCTACTGGAAGGACCGATAGAGGAACACACAGCATCAGTGATGTGTGCCCAACTGTTGTTTCTCGAATCGCAGGACAGCAAGAAAGACATTACATTATACATAAACTCCCCTGGTGGTCTGGTGACTGCTGGTATGGCAATATATGATACCATGCAGTACATCAGCACCGACATACAGACCATAGTGATGGGACAGGCCTGTTCCATGGGATCACTACTGGCCTCGGCAGGTACCAAGGGCAAGAGATTCATGCTACCACATGCCAGACACATGATACACCAACCACTGGGCGGTGCTTCGGGACAAGCCACAGATGTTGAGATCAGAGCCAACGAACTGTTGAGATGGAAGAAAGAGCTGACAGAGATATACGAGAAGCACACAGGACAACCCCTGGACAAGTTGAAGGACGACATGGAACGGGACAAGTTCATGAACGCCGAAGAGGCTGTTGCTTATGGCTTGGTGGACAAGATAGTTTCCAGCAGAGAAGAAGACAACAAAGACAACTAATGCACATCACTCCTGTGGATGATAAAAAGGATTTGTTCTTGGTGGATCAGATACTCACTGATGAAATGATTCAACAATTATCCCATGAGGTGTTAGAAGAATTGCCATACACAAAACAGGAATGGCAGGAAACATGGAACAGGAAACGTCTGATGCCCATGCCTGGTAGCACACTACAATCTATTGCAGATCATTACAACGATAACAGAGAACAAATCAGCAAGGCAACTGGATTGGAAATCACACAGATTGACACAAGATTTTGGTTAGACTATCATGACTTTGATTGCCCAAAGCATTTGGACAATGACGGTATAGACTATGTGATGCAGATATTTTTGTCAGATGCACCAAAGGATTTAGGAACAGTATTTTACGAAGGCGACGAGATAAGGAAAGCATTTGATTTCAATAAAAACACAGGCTACATAATGTTCAACAATGATAAACAGATGCACGGCATGGAAAACAAAGTACCAGAAACTGTGCAAAGATTAACAAGTTATTCTTATTTCCAAACTAAACAAAGGTGACCAGCAGTTTCCATTTTTGGCCAGACATATTAAATCACACAGACAGAGAACAGATAAGTAACACTATGTTTTACATTTGGCACACACTGATCATAGCGACGTTCATAGTCGCGGCATACTGGATGGGATACAAGTATGGCAAACACAAACAAACCACAAGCAACAAAATTTTAGTAAATTCTAAAAAGGACTAGTTCAACTGTTCGACATAGACTGGGTGTATAGGCACAGCCATTTGAACATTTCTTTCTTCAGGGTAGGTGTATACCTCTGGTAGCAAATACGTTGTGTTTGTTTTGGCACACGATGCCACCAGCAGGCACAAAAAAATAATTCTCATTATTTCTTTTTAGATTTTTTCTTGGACTTCTTTTTCTTTTTTGGTTTGACTTCCATGGCTTTGGTAAGCACTAACGGTTGTTCTGTGCCGATAATTTTAGCCCACGTCAAACTCTTAATCCAGTTCAGCATAAAAATACTCCTTTACTTTTTGAATGGATTTAAATTCTTAACACCTTTGATTGCACCCTTGGTCTTGGAACCCATTTCGTCTTTGATTCCCTTACCAAGTGACTTTGCTTTACCAACAACGTCTGGCATTTTGATCTTTGGCATCTTTGGTATCTTAAATTTCATACTACTTCTCTCTTTTGTATAGAGTCCAGGCACCATATCCGATTGCTCCCCATGCCGCTAATTTGGCCAATGGTCCTGCAATCAACACGACAATACCACATAATATTAGTACTGCGCCATCCCATGATGTTCTTTCATCTAGTCTTGCTTTCACAAAATTAATTGGATTCATAATATATTCTCCTTATTAATATATCAGTATTTATGGCACTATTACCCCGTGTGTAGATACTTGCAAGTAGGTATTTGATAGTTGACAACTGCAATATGTGTGTTATTATAGTAGTATATTAAATAAATACACATATATGAAAAACATAGGAATACTATTAACAGCATTGATACTAGTTGGTTGTTCCGTACCAAAGAATCCAAAAGTTTCTTTTGGTAAGAAGTGTGCAGTTCAAGATGATCAAGTGGTTTGGTCATATGCATGGTTGTACAACAAGAACACCGGTCTAGAAGCCAATAAAGAAAACTGCAAACTTATTGCAGACTAATTTACAAATATATAATATTATGAAAAAAATATTGTTATCTATTTTACTTTTAACCTCGCTTAATGCGTGTTCTGTTCCACTTATCGGAAGTTTAACTTCAAGCGGTATAACAGGAGCAGTTACAGGTGAATACCAAAGAAGTTTGGTTAGTGGTGGTGTTGATATTTTGGTACACAAGTCTACAGGTAAAACTCCTGGACAACACTTGTACGCAATGGTCGATAACAAACACACAAAAGAAAAATTAGAAAAACATTTCCCGGACAAATCTATCACCTGGGGTAGTCTTTATGATGAATTTGCTTTTTCACCACACCAAGCATCATTTAAACACAGCATTCACTAATGTACAAAATTTTAATTCTCGCTTACATGATAGGACAATCTCCTATTGAAACTCAACAAACATTTCAAATGCAAAGAACATTTGATACAATGGAACAATGCAAACAAGAACTGTTGCTGAAAGATCCTGTTAGAGATACCTACGATGTGTTATGGGAATTTGTTAATGACGGAGACTTCAAATGGGATTGGCTCGTGGCAGGTTGCAAGAACGATCAAACAGGTGAAGAGTTCCGGATTGAGCCAACATATCCAAAAGGCAAACCCAAAGAGTTACAAGGGTTAAATTTTTCTGATAATAGATTAGAAGTTTAATACCCGGGTGGACCACCAAACACAGCAAGTAATCCCAACAAAACAAACAACAGTATTGTAAATCTAATGTTCATCCTGGCTACCTCCATGTGCTAATCCTTTTTATCCTTGGTACATTTACAAACACAATCAGGACAGTCTAAACATTCGAGGCATGATGATTTGCAGTGGCATTCGCAACTACACTTTTCGCATACGCATTCAATCATTTTTTCATTTCCTTTTCTTTTTGTTTTTGACACGGTGCAGGATCAAACATACATCCTAACACATTTGCAATAGCATCTAGTTTTGTAATAGTATCTAATGTAGTTGGTTGTTTAGGATGATCTGCTTCTATGTGTTTCTTCACACAGCCAGACATTCCTATCAATATCAACAATAGAAAAACAATAAGATACCTTTCGAATTCTTTATTCATGTGAATTATTTACTACCGGTTGTTGTGTTTATTTAACGTGTGTTTATGATTGGGTTTTTTGGAAGCCTTCTGCGATCTTCCCGGCATTGGTACCTGACTTTATTACATACTTTTGAGTTCCACTCGCACCCGTCTCTACTTCTTTACGCAGGTGTCTTTGCAGTTGCCTCTCTTTTTGTTCACGCATCTGTTTTGTGCGATATGTCTGTAATAGTTTTGTGTCTCTCATAATAATATTATACAAAATATTTATGCATTGTCAACATGGCTGACCTGCAAAATCTACATACTTTACTGGTAATTTCTTCAAATGTATAACTACTCCTGGATGTACTTTACCATGCGTGTACGTGCATCTATGTGCGTTTAAAAGGTAGACTACGACGGGTTTATCGTGTAATATAATTACTGTGACGCCGCTTTAGCTCAGTTGGTAGAGCAACTGATTTGTAATCAGTAGGTCCGCGGTTCGAATCCGTGAAGCGGCACCATATAACACGAAACGAACTACTCAACAAGTATTTTGGTAATGTTGGTGTTTTTGGTGATTTTGGTATCACAACAGTTGGTCCCTTCGTCTATCGGTTAGGACAGCGGGTTTTCATCTCGCAAAGAGGAGTTCGATTCTCCTAGGGACTACCAATCCAGCGATTAAGTATTGATATGAAGTTTGGCTTTTACACAGATACAGAACTACCAGAAGGTGATTACAGATGCCCCAGTTGGGTTCCTATGCCTGAGGGCAAAAAAAATGTTGTGGTGCTTGGGTGTTCTCACACATACGGCGAAGGCCTGGAAGACAACGAACACTGGGTACATTTCCTTTCACAACACAACACAGAAAGATTACGTTACTGGAATCTAGGACAGCCGGGAGCAAGTGCAGACAAAATGGTACGGATACTACACGGAAGTGAAAAAGTGCTGTTTCCGGAAATCATAATAGCATGTTGGCCAGCATGGAGCAGAAGAGAAAGATTAGATCTATACCCGCAGAGTCTTACCAGTGACAATTCAGAACTTGGAACCGAGACAGAAGACACCGACCGAAATAACTTTTTGAAAAATGTATTCTTTGTGGAAAAGTTTGCAGAGAAAACAGACGCAAAGGTGTTTCATTGTTTTGCACAAGATGTGTATGATCTGCCCCAAACATCAAATGTCTTCAACGAAACCACGATCAAGAGATGTTGGCCTGTGTGGGATCACTATCTAGGAGAAGGATCACAGAGGGAATCAATCACAAGACATAGTGTGGCCAAAGATGGAAAACATTATGGTGTGGAGCATCATAAACAGTTTGCTAGTATGTTTCTGGCCAAATTCAAACATCAATTAAAATAAATCTTCAGCAATTTTGCACCATTAAATACCAGTATGCCATGCACGTCATTTGATAAATTGAACTCCATAGAGCCGGCCTATCTGCCCGCCTCAAAATTGGGAATACTGATAGATTGGTTGGTGACCTTGAAGTGCAACTATGATTGTAGCTATTGCGACATCGGAATGCATGGTCACAACAACAGCATACCACACCCTGACTATGATAGATGTCTTGGTATGTTGAAGCAACTGTATGCATACACGGATGTAATGATGATGAAGAAGAAGGATCGTCTCAAAGATGCCATCATGAATATGTACGGAGGTGAGGCAGTGTTCCATCCGCAGTTTGTTCAGTTGGCGGAAGCGACAACCAGGGAGTTTGAGCAATACAAGGACCGTTGGCGATTGAGAAGGAGACTGACAACCAATGGCACAGCAACAGAAAAAAATTGGAAAACTATTGTCAGCCACATGGAAGGCGTGACAATGAGTTATCATACCCAAGGCCCGCAAAAACTAAAAAAATTATTCCGAGCCAACCTACAACATCTCGTTGACATAGACAAGGAGCATGATATTGTTGTGTTGATGTATCCACACAAAGACTACTGGCAAGAATGCCTGGAGTTCGCTAGATGGTGTAAGGAAAACAAACTGCGTTCCAGACCTAGGTTGCTGGATGGCAAACTGGGAACATACAGCGAAACACAGATACAAGAGCTGGCAGAGTTCTTCGGCAGTGATGAATTAGATTCTCTGAAGCCCGGAGAAAAACTCACAGTCAGTAAGATGAGAGCCTGCTGTGGTGCACGTCCGTTGTGTACAAACAGAGAGTTCAAGTCTCCTCAGACTCTTGTGCCACGTGGTCCGGAAGGTTACAAAGGTTGGACCTGTTCGGCCAATCAGTTTTTTATATTTGCAAACACAGTCGTTGGCACATATTACACAAACAAGGATTGCAGAGTGAGATTGGATGGAAAACTTGGTCCCATAGCAAACATACAAACAATGGATCAGTACACAGACAAAATACGAAAGCAGATACAGGAGACCAATACTGTGCCGGTGCTGACCTGTGCCCAGACACATTGCCACTGCGGCACCTGTGCGCCAAAGGCTCGTACACCGGAAGAGCTAGCCAAAATTATGAAGGTCTATAATACTATCAATTAAGTCTTGACCAAGTCACACTCAATGGATGTGAGTCCACTTGATCCAAGAGCTGTCTGACATCTGCTGTGTCAGGAACCCTGTGTTTGTTGAAATCGCCATAAGTCTGCCAGTTCTCTATCCTGTTGAGAACAACATGGTCCGCACCAATGCTGGATCCCAATTCACACATGTCCATCATCTCGTGCCAGTTGCTAGCCTGTACAACCATGTGCAGTTCCAATTTAAATCCGTGCCTGTGTTTGAGTCCTGCCACGAACTGCAGGTTATCGTTGATCTTTTTCCAACTGCCACCACGCCTCAGTGTCTCATAGGTGGATTTGCTGGCACCGTCGATGCTGATGTTGAGAGTGTGTAACTTCTCGAATATGTTTCGTACCCTGGGGTACATCTGTTTGATCAACAGTCCGTTGGTCTGAAAACTGTAGGATAGATTATCCAGATCCGGAACCTTCCTCATGAATCTCCTGTAGATCAGACTGGCGAACGGATCTCCATCACTGCCTATGTGTATCTTCAAAGGATCTGATCTCTGTTCGAGGAACTGTATCAATCTGTCCACCAGACGCATACGCATATCAAACATCTTGCCCGACTTGAGAAATATCTTACTCTGCCTGCAACTGGGACAACTGAGATTGCAACTGTCGTCTATGGCCAACCTGAGATGTTGCAGAGCCCTGCCCTGTGTCACTGGCCTTATGTCGCCTTTCTTGATGTACATGCACTGATGATTGTTGCAGTACCTGTAGGTGCCGTCCGTGACGCTGTCCTGCATCTCACGTGTCATGGCACTGTTCAATATCTCCGGTATGGTGTTCCTGTGTAGGTTGCCCACGCTCTGCGGCAACCAGGCCTGGCACTCACACACAAAGCAACTGCCCCAACTGTCTATCAGCAGTGTGTCATAGGGCCTCGCACACGTGGTGGGTATGGCCAGGTCCTTGGCAGTGTCTATGTTGTAGTGTGTGAACAGTCGTTGATTAATCATTTGTGAGATTGGGATCTGTGATCATGTCCATGGTCAGCACCACGTCCTCGGGCACGGTGCTTGTGGGCTTGTCTACCTGTGCCTTCTTCTTGGCCAGTCTACGAGCTTCCTTTTCTGCCTGCTTACGCATCTTCCGGTCACCTCTGGTGCTTTTGTAGTCGTAGTGTATTCCCATCGTTGGTTCCTCATTGTTACTTGTAATTATCTGTTTCATGGGGTGTGCATTTTTTTTACCATCATTACAATTATAGGTTGCTATTACCAATAAATAAGTGCTACAATCCAGAGCGGTTGTCGGCCGGCAATCGCAATTCATTAAACATCACAAAAGGAGAAAAGTTAATGAAAATGACAAAGAAAAAAGTAGGCCTAGGTGTGGCTATTATTATAGCACTAGGAGTACTAGGGTGGGTGTTCAAACCTGCTCCAGCAGAGGCGGCAGATGTGGATTTCACGTTTGGTGCTGAGAAGAAACTAGAAGCAAATACTAACAAGATGTATTTGGATTCGTCAGTTGGTTTACCGTTAGGAATAACTGGTACATCAGGTGTAAACTACTCGGTAGACAATAGTCTAGACGCTACGTTTGATTCTTTTGAATTAGATTTCTCAAAAGGTTTAAACGAAAAAATTTCCATTTATAGTCAGTCAGACTTTGATGTGAATTTAGACCACACCGACACAACAGTTGGATTCAAATTTAAGTTCTAATCCGACAAACGTTTAGGCGGTCAGTTCAAAAGGGCAGGCCGTCTTTACGCATTTTTACGCTTCGCGTATTTCTTAATTAACGCATTTTTGGTAATTTACGCTTTACGCCTTTTGGTTATTGTTCTTCGTCTGAATGGAGTTCGTTTAAAAGTTGTCTCAGTTTTCCACCTTCTACTGTGGCCTTGACCTTGCCTATTGTGTCTCCTTTTGTAGGATCAGGGACACCCGGACCAGTATTTTTTGGCGTGCCATCTGATGCTGATACTTTAGACGTCTGCTTTAACGAATCGTATATTTTATTTTTGCTTTGCTGATTATAACTTTGTGATTCTTCCTCATCTAGGTCTCTTATTCTCAAACTGTCCACATCAAACTCCAAGTCTACTTTCTGTCCAACACCAGAACTACTTCTAGTCTTCATGAACTGTATCTGATATCTGCCACGTTCCTTCATTGCCCTACTCGTGAATATACCTATCACGTTGTCAGCAGTTTGTATCTTGGATAGTCCACCTGATATGTGAGAGTGATCAAACTCTATCTCTTCAACACTGGCCCTGTTCAACTGTGATGCTGTTGCCAGTATACATTGTTTTTCCACAACTAAATTTCTAAGTTCTTCAGAAACATACTTGTCTTTGATAAACAAATCTGCCGGGGATATTCTTTTTGATTTTGGCATCATGAGATCCAAATAGTCTATCAATATACAATCTATTTTCTTTTTTGTTTTCAGCTCTAATTCTTTAAGGTATGTTCTAATATCTAATACATTACTGCCACTTGGCAAGTATTTGATTTGTAAATTTCCTGCTTTCTTTGCCAGCATCTTAACTTTCATTTCTACAGTATCTATTTCCGGAAAAACTTTCTTGGTTGGAATGTTAGTCATCATGGCATCTAATCTCATGGCTGTAAGTTGTTCACTTAATTCAAACGATATGTAAACTGTATTCAAACCAGCCAGTGACCAATTAACTGCAAGATTCTGTAAGAATAAACTTTTGCCGGCACCTGATCCACCTGCAAATATGTTTAGTTCTCCTCGGTTAAATCCACCAAACAGTTTCTTATCTAAATTGGCCCACCCTGTGCTGATTTGCCCGTTGGAGTTTTTTAAAGCCTCCAACCTTGCTTTAGGATCATCAAAATAATCTGTTCCTAAATCTCTTGTAAGTCCAACGTTCACTGCTTCTTTGACCATGTCTTCCACGGGTGCATAGTCTCCTCGTTCTAACATATCTGCCGACGAAAGTATTGCACGTTCTAATGCCTTATGTCGACAAAATGTTTCAAACTCGTCTAGTAACCAATTGAAGTGTGCTGGATCTAAATCTTTTGCTGTTTTAAGTTTTATATCGTGTTCTGCATTTACTATTTCTACTTCTGGCATAACCTTATATTCGTCCATATACTCTTTGATAAACTTTGCAATTGGTTGCAGTTTTCTATCAAATGCTTTTGGTTCAAATATATTTTGTGCTCTTGCAAACGATTCGGCATCTGCTAACAGCATTTCCATATACAACTTTTGTACATCGAACGAATAGTTTTTTGCTTCAGGTTGTTGATCTTTATAATCAGCCATACATCTTTCTCTTTAAATCTATTTTTAGTTTACTTGATTCTGTACTTTTTAGTATAGATTGTATAGTAAATAGTCTTCCATATTTTAACACAGCATCGGCCACATCGTCAACTCCATCTTCCCATTCTGGAAAAGCAACAGACCATCCAAATTCTATAGCCTGGTTAATCAACTTTTCTCCTGGTGCATCTCTATCAGGAACAACTATCACTTGTCGATTTAAATTGTTAATCAATTCTCTTTGTACATCATTTATCTCTGAGCCAAGTATGCTGACTCCAGAAACGGTAATTGCATCAAATGGACCTTCTGTTACCAACACAAACTTTCTTGACCAATCTTGTACGTCCATATTGAACACATAGCCTGGTTGCACGTCGGTATAGTATTTTACTTTATCTGATCCGTCAAACAGTCTGCCTGTAAATCCAACAATATCACCTCTCCAATAAAATGGAATCAATAATCTTTTATCTACGTCCCAGGTTTGATCTGGGGAATACATGAAGTCATACCAATCCGGACCTATACCTCTGGTTCTGAGATAATCTAGTAATCCGTTTATCTTCTCCCATTGTGGTGCAGTTAAGTCCTTTGCAAAATACTTTTCCAACCAAACTTCTAGGTTGTGTGAATTTTTAGGAAGGTTCTTGTGTTTGAATGTTACAAATTTTTTCTTTTCGTATTTGAAGTCTGAGGCTTCTTCCCTCATGGCCTCTATTGCTAATTTTTTTATTGTGTCTTCTGGTATACCAAGCCAACCCATCAAGGTTCGCATTTTTTGTGTTAGCCTACGTCCAATTATGTATGATGTCTTGTATCCACAGTTGAAACAATGATAAGATAGGGCGCCGTCCACACCTGTCATGATTCCGCCACGTTTCTTTTTGTCCTGCGATTCGCCATTATGTATGCAACAAGGTGCATTGAAACTTATCCATCCACTTGGGGTTTTCTTTTTACCGCTAGGCAACGAAGTCAGAATTGTATTCTGTATCAGGTTCATATTCTACTATTTTACTGTCTATAAAGTATTTTGTCAACTGAACCAGTGTTACCAGATGAGTTACCCCAACTGAATCTTATTTGTTGGTAAACACCATTGAAGTTGTAATAGTTGACGGCAGATGAACTGCTGAAGTCTACGCCCGGTTTTGCTTGACCATCTAAGGTAATATCAAACCAATTGGTAGTGTTAGTGTCGCTTTCCATTGTGCCCTGCACTCTTAATGTGCCGGTAAAGTTTGTTGTGTAAACTTGGATTGTGTGTAATGCTTTGTTGTTGTTGATTCCTGGTCTTGCGTCTATCACAGAAGATGTTCTTGGCAGTGGACCAGTAGTAAGTGTGAATGTTGATGTTTCATGACTACCCACAAACTCCGGATATGCTCCATCTAGTACTTCGATAGTGCCGCCTGCAACATAACTTGTATCTGTATAAGTCACTATCGTACTTCCGTCTTCTTTGATTTCTTTTATAGAATAGTTGTAAAACTTGGCATCTAACCCTAATAAATCACCATCAGATATCTCGCATACTGCCTGGCCTTTTTTTGATACTGTGCTTCCATCGTCGATTGGTTTTAGTGTTTTTGTGATTACTGCTTTCTTTGATTGAGTATCTATAATATCTAATTGATAGTAATTACCCGTGTCTACAGTTTTTGCAGATACGTCCTGCTTCTTCTGATCTTCGTTTTTGAACGTAAATGTAAGGGGATTAGTAACTCCTCTATGTAGTGTTAGTCGTCTATCGTACACTTTTGAATTCCTTCCGTGATAACCACTTTGGTAAACAATTACCATCTGTTTTATTAAATACCTTTGTATTGTTTGCATAGTACATATTTAACAATATTTATGGACAGAGAATGAATGAAGTTTTTAACACACTGAGGGACAAATTCCCATTTTTAAGCCTTATAAGAAAGGGTGACATGGAGTTTGTGGGCATCGTACAAAATGAAGACGCAAATGTGATCAGCTTTTACGATTACGGCAGTCTAATGAACCCGCAGGACAAAATGAGATATTTGAAGTGTGGTGAAATTTGGTGGTACGAGTCAAATAGAAAAATACCAATTAATATCTTCCTCAAAGGTGATTTTAGGTATTTTAGAAATACTCTTAAAACATTAAACTCAAAAGATGTAGAAATAGCACATGGGCCAACAGTGAAGCTGGCTGAAATTTCAAAGAAGCGAGTAAAAAGAAGAACTATTCAGTTAGTAAGACGTCCGATCTAATCTAATTTCTTTTCAGGAAGTATAGCACCAGTTGTAAGATAGTGTTGTGTTAACGGACTATCTGGCTGATAACCATATGGATCCTTTTTAGAAGCGGAGTATTTTTTAGAACGTTTTTTTTGGATTTTCTTTTTAGGTTTTTGATGTTGCATCAAAGCTATATTTATCACGTGCAATCAAATTCATCTGTACAACGATAGCCTGGGCATATGCAATGGCATGGGATTTTTTAAAGAAGTATGAGCCATCTGCAGGTTTAGTCCAGACTTCTTTCATTATATCTTTCCAGTCCTTGTACATAAGTCCTCTTTTTGCAGGACGTATAATTGCCAATACAGCCGCAAGTTGTTCTATCGTTTTAGGTTCAAGTTTGTTAACAATATTAAAGTGTCCATTCAAATGGAAAAGGGTTTCAACAGTTTTTGCATCTTTGAGCATGTCCCAATCAGGTTCTTGTATCATTAATTCTACAAGCTCTTGCTCGGACTTGACATCTTTGTATATGTTCACATTCAAGCAATCAATTTTGAAGTATCCTCTATCTTCCGCTTTCTTGTGATCCAATGTGGCTTGGCCATCTATAGGATCAGTTGGTACCGCATGAAAGTAAACACCGGTTTTATGTTTTTCTATTTTATCATCTTTTATAATAGATGCAGGCGAATGTTTGAATAATTTCAGTACACCGTCTCTATCAAAAAAGTCTATGTCTACATCAGGCATTTTTCTTTTTGTAATCCTTTATTGTTTTCTTTAATTCTCCACCTTCAAAGTTTGGTAGATTCATTAATGTGTTTAACACTTGATTGTTTGGGTCAAGTTTGTAAACTTCTATACCTAGTGAGTTTATAAATCTATCATCCATTGCTGTCTTAATATATTTTCCCATTAGTGATATTTTCCTTTGTTATAACTTATAAAATGATTGCGAGCCCCGGGGTGCAAGAATTCTAATACGTCTAATAATTTTTTATAGCCGGGCGTAACAAGAGTTTGGTGATCCATTTTTGGCATTACCACTCTACCAACTGATCCATCTCTCTTTATTATCACACACGAGTCACCATCCTCAAATTGCAAATCGTCGGATATTTCTAAATCTATTTTACTCAACTTTTGCCTCCTTGGCTGTTTCCCTGACAAACATTTTGTCTGCTGGGTATTGTTTAAATTTGTTAGACCAAAATTCTGCATTAATAAATCTCTGTGTCATCTGTAATTGTTCGTCGCTAAACGATTGTAACATTTTTTTTCCTGCAGAGCAACCTAGCAACATCCATGGACTTATCTTGCCTTGTTGAATATGTTGCACAGCTCTGTTTGTGTTTACTAGTCTAAAGTAGTCTGACCATTGTGCATTCTGCTCCTCAGCCCAGTCCATCATTGTAGCAATGGTTCTCTGAAGTGCGGCCTCAACTGGTTCTGATTTCATAGTTGCTATTAGGTATGTTTCGTACAAATCATCACGTGACCAATAATCAAGTTTTACTTTAGAAGTGATCACAAAGTCTATGTACTTCTCTGGGTACAACGGGTTGATGTGCATGATGTATCTGCCAAATTTTACAAATGCATTGTAGTAAGGTGAGTTACAAAAATCGTCATAAGTTTTTTGTTTCATGTTGTGCTGATGTATTTGATAGAATCTTTGGAAAACCATGAACGCATTCACGACCCACTTTTCATCTCTTTGCAGATATCTTCTTTTGGGCTCGCACAGATGTACTTGCAGTGTTCGTTCCTTAGCAAACTCCTTGCCACAGTATGTGCATTTATATTTTTTCGATTCCATGTTCCTCTAATAATTGTTCAAGCTCTCGGTCAGTGATTACTGCATCTAATGTTTCTAGATCTGTTTCTTTAGCATTTGGATACAACTGTTGCAACTGTTTCAGCGACTTATTAGGTACACGTTTCATTTGTTTTATCCATGGATGGAACTGTGGTTGTAACGCACCACACATAGCAGTAAGTATCCAACATAATTTTTTGTGTTTACTCGATAGAGTGAACAGATGCTTATTCACACATTCATTGACCATTTCTACATAATGCTCTATATAAAATTTATCTTTGGACGACACACTAGATGCATATCTCATCAACATATAGGGCGAGTACAATGATTTTTCATGATCATCTATTCTATCATAATAGTCTTTGTTCCTGTAATCCACTGCTTTAAGGCCATTACGTAATTCAAAAAATTTTCTTTTACTTTTTTGTTTTTCCGGCATATTTTAATCCAAATGTTGTGCAATCTTTTGGCGACACAAAAGTTAATTTTATTTTATTATGTAAATGTTGTAAACCTGAAAGTTTATCATTTAATTTAGATTTGGACAGCCAATCAAAAAAATCCATTGCCCATTTACCATCATCCATCCATACAGGTGTGCCGTCTGTAGTCACTATGATTGGCGCTTCTATTTTAATTGTTTTTCTACCAGACTGAGCCATAATCTAACTGTTCACATTGTCTTGATATGTCCTTAACGAAATAAGCACACATCGGTTTAGGACCATTGGTTAAAGGAACTGCAAGTAACTGTCCCGATTTAACTTTTGGAAAGTACCATTTCACTTCGGTGTAGATATCTACAACATCAATGGGATAAAAGTCTGGTTTAGCACTCGACAAGGGATTGAAAGTAAAAGCGTCAAACCCTCTATCGTTTAAACTTGTTATAGGTAATACATGCATTTCAGGTTGTCCTTGCTCGCCTATCAACATCTTCCAATCCAACGGCATCTTAATCTTGTGTTTGCCAATTTGTAACACAGCCGCCGGGGCATTAAAACTTTCTAAAAATATTAATGGTATGTAAAAGAAATCTGGTTCGTTTGGATCCGAATTGTCCAACACAGCGAAACGTAAATGTTCATCTACATATTCTGGTATTTTTTCTAGTGTATAACTTTTATTATCTAGTGTAAGGATTTTCATAATTTATCTTTTCTATATTATACGGATAATTTGCCTCTTTGTAAAACTTTTTCCTTGCACCGAGATGTCTTTTTGCAAATTTGCAACTGCTGGTAATATCCCATATCTGTACATTGTCTTTGTCTTCTGCTTTACGAATGCCTCTGCCTATACTCTGTATAACTCTCACGAATGATTTACCAGGTTCAATAAGAACAAGATTAAATATCCTAGGAATATTAATTCCAACGGATGCGACCCCGTAAGTTGCAATAATGATTTTATTTTGTGTTGTAGACACTTCATCGTAGTGTTCTTTCCTTTCTAAATTTTTTGTTGACCCTGATATAAACACAGAATCTTTTAAGTTTTTTTGTAGTATTTCGCCCGCGGAAATTCTGTCTACTAATATTAAAGTGTTTCCCGAAGTTGAAATATCATTTATTGTTTTGGCTACCCAGGTCATCCTGGTAGTATCCGTAGTTAGCCATTTTAATTCTTCGGCATAGGTTTTGAACTGTGGATGGTCTTGTGTTTGCAAAACATTCACGTGACAGTTTGCAAGTACACCTTTGTCCTGCAATTCACTTGCTTGTATTCTATGTGTCACATCACCTATGCTACATTTCAAACCCATAAATTCGTATTCTGCTTTAGGGACAGTACCTGTCAGCCCCCAACGTATTCCGCAGTGTGCAAAAGGCCCAGTCAGTAATCTTTTCAGTACATCTGCCTTGGCCATGTGCACCTCATCTATAATTACTGTGTTGATTCCTTTTATGGCCTCTGCAAATGCTTCGGAATGTTCGTCTTTACTTTTCTTTTCTAATACATTCAATGACTGCCATGTTGCTATTGTGTTGAATCTACCTAACTCTTTTCGGTCTCCATAGTACACACCTACATCTAGATTACAAGCAAGGAAGTCTTCCTCTGTTTGTGTTACTAGGCTTTTGTTTGGCACTATTGTTAGTGTACGTCCATATGGTTCTACTAGTTGACACAATGCCGCAGTAATAATTGTCTTACCTGCTCCTGTGGCTATCTCTTGGATACACTGTGGATTTTCTATAAATTTGTTTATTGTTTCTACTTGATAATCTCTTAATTCTATAGGTTGTCCTGCCATTGGGTGTGTATCAGGCCACTTAATGTCTGACAAATAATTTTTATCAATAGCCTTAAACTCAAAGTTGTGAGGTGTTCTACGGTCTTCGAAATCTACATACACTCCTCCGTCTTCTAGGATTGGTAATATTTCTTCTACTAGACTCAAGTAAGTAGAGCCACCCAGACCAAAAAAAGAAACCTTTCCGTCCCAACGTCCCAACTTGAATGCTGGAAGATGTCTGGCATATGGTATTTCGTATTTGAATTTGTTGGTAAGTTTTTTTCTCCACTCTAGAGATAAGTTTTCAAACTTTACGTTTACTTCATCTTTTATTACTAATTTACATGAACTCATAGTTTTATTATAATGTTATCATGCCAATCCCAACTGCTTGGCTGACTATCACTATAATACAACTTTTTAGGCAAATTATCAAGTAATCTTTTCAAGTTATCGGTACCAGACGAAAAATAACCACCACCGAGAGTAACAAGAGAAGCTTTAGGCTTCACAGCAGATTTCATTAGTGATCTCGGTATTCTATTCCTCACAAACATCACTTTGGTATTTTTATCTATATATTTGAATTGTTTGCTCAGTTGGTGTAGTTCAAATAATTGTTCAAACTTTTCGTCTGGAAGATTATTACCAATAACAAATTCTTATAGACAGATTCTTCTATGTCTTTTTCTCTTTTAGGTTCCTTCAAGTCAAAACCCCACGACATTTCTTTTAAGGGATCTATTCCGTTTCGTTCAAAAGATTTGATCCAATGCCAGTATTCTGATATATCTTCTGTACTTGATATCTCTCCGGATACAGGCATTATAATAGGAAATGCTTCTAGTTCTTTGAGTCCTGCAATAACTTCATCTCTACTATATTCGTTTCTGTCTATCCATATTTTATGATTGGTGCATTGGGCAATTTTTTTTGCGGTGTACGTTTGTGTTGTAATATTCATATTGTTTGGCATCTGTACATAAAGATTTTTTAGTGCATCAACTTGCTGTACAACTTTTTTATCTTTCAAATTCTTTTCCCAATACTCTTGCAAAGATTCTGGGGCATCGTTCAGTACAATATGTCCTCCGATCATATGTGCAGTTGGTTGTTTGTAATTTTTAATCTCGTTTTTCACGACATCATACTCGTCGAGTAATGTTTCGTTGATAAATTTGAAATCATATCTTACTGCAATCAATGTAAGATAATATGTTGTAACATCGGTCTGTTTGAATGTCCACGTTTTGCTTTCACCGTCGTACCTTGCATAGCTACTAGGCAAGCCTTTCCTGTCCTTAAGGCATCTAACTAGTTGTATTATCTTCTTGTTATAAGGAAATTTTAATTCAATTTTATCCTCATCTTCGTCGATATATTTCTCAATAGTTTTTTCAAAACTGATAACTCTAAAAGCATCATCATATACAGGAAGATCTAGCAATTTTTTTATATCCATTCCGTGTTTTTGAAACTTTGTAAGATATCTTTTTAGTATTACAACTGCTAGTTTTGCCTGTTTCTCGGTCCAGGCATACTGTGCCTCTGCTAGGGATTTGACTGTCTCGATATCTTTGTTGTGGGGATTAATACGACCCTTTTGGCTGTCTTCCCAAAAATAATCATTATATGCTAGTATTTTAAGTGCTTCGTTAATTGTTTTTGGTAAATCTGTGTGCATTTTATCCTGGTGTTTCTTGATAATTATTAGTATATTATAGCATAACTGGTAATATAGTCAACCATGAAAAAACAGAAAAAAGCAAGAAAACATAAAACTAAAACTCTCAAAAAACAGTTTAAGGAAGTTCTGACTGTGAAAGAAGATGTTAAAGGATATAAACCAACACCTATGGTTGTTCTTCATTGGTATAGAAGATTAAATCAAATGCTTTTTGGTAATAGATTACCAAGTGTAGAAATACATATTAAAAAATTACATCATGATTGGGGTAGATGCGTTGCTGATTGGGACAATAGACAATGTAGAAAAGGAACGTACAATCAAAGAGTAATTCCTTATGATAAAGCAGATGTATTTTACAGAATAGAATTACATTGTAAGTTTCCTAAATGGAAGGACTTCATCGAAACCCTAGCACACGAAATGGTACACTTATATCAAATGACTGTATTGAAAGATCCTTATTCAAATCATAACGCAAACTTTTATGCGTTCGTACCAAAATTTAAGTCTGCTGGTTTAAGACTTTATCGTTAAATTCTTTATAGTTTAACAGCTCAAATCTATTGCTTCCATCCTCGAATGCAGGATTGCATACTTTTAAATAATCCGGTGGATTGTCATGTACAACTGTAAACTTGCAGTCGTGTCTCATTTTTTGCAATCCTCTAAATTGCCGTAACCAACCTTCAAAAATTGTATCGCTAGTCCTCGGTCCGTAATTGTCTGTGTCTTGGTAGATGTTGTTCTGTTGGCCCTTTCCATATTCTCTAAATTCAAAACCCAACAATACAATATGTTTGTGTCCATGCACACAGGCTGTCCACATAGCCGCGTTACCCGATATCCAATGTGGATTGTTAGGTATTAGGTTTAACATGTCCTTGTTTTGTTTCCTGTTGACTTCAAGAGATGGTGCATAGTGTACAGTCTTTAGTCCGACTTCATCTTCGCACATTTTTGATGTCATCTGTGTATCGACAGAAAATATATAGTCTGGCCAAAAATCTCTGTACAATGCGTTGCATCCGTATGTCTGTCCTGTATTTTTTAGAACATTTAGATCAAAACCTTTACGTGAAGGACCGTTACCAATAATATAAGCATTACCTCTAGGCACTGCTTTGACTTTGTCTTCATAGAATGCAGTCTCTTGAATTTTCTTTCCCTTCCTTATGATTGTTTTGACAATGATGGTTTCGCCTTTGTATTGTGTCCATTCTATCTGTGGGAACGGATCTGCCTGTGTACGTAAATTAACTTTTTGCATATTTTTCAACTAACCTTCCTTTAATTCTTTTCCATGGTTGCCCTGCTCGTATTTCATCCTCTCGCCATTCTGTGTAGGCCAATTTCTGTGCCCATTGTACTCTGTTTGGCATAGCAGGATTATTGATGTCACGTAGTTCTGTGTTGCCAACATCCAAACACAAACTAGATTTAGAAACAAAAACAGGAATGCCTGCGAACACTGCCTCCATTGCAGGATTAGAACTGTGATTGACAACTGCCCATGTCCTGTCAAGTGTGGCTTTGAAATCTGTATCATCAATGGTATTATAATCCCTTTTAGGTAATCTGACTTTGACGTTATTATACTTCCCTTCATCTAGATTAAAATGATTACGAGGATGAGGCCTAACCAATATTGGTCTAGTGGTGTATTGTCGTATTTCTTTTATTTGCTGTTCAATCCATTGTTGCATTTTTGGAAGTCCTTTCCACTGCTCACTGGCATCGTGTTGTCCACATATTACAATCATGTCGCCTGTGGGATTCCATGGTCTTAAAGTTTTGTTTAACATAGGCCATCGTTTGTCATCAAAATCTTGATTGGCAAAATCGGCATCGTTGTTAATTCCGTTGATGCCTAACTTAAAAGTTATGTTACGTGAAAGTCCACCAACTTCTATCACTATAACAGGCTTGCCAAGATTTCTAAATTTTTCCCATATTTGTTTGTAGCCGGACATCCTGCCAAGCCATAGCACTGACCAAATTACAGCAACATCTGAATTTTCTTCTTTGTCTACAATTACTTCTTGCCCGTCTTCTTTGAGGCTATGAATGAACGCATCAAAGATAGGTTTTGAATTAAGTGGACCGTATTGTGTGAAAACACTTATTCTCATGACGCAGGTCTATTCTTCCAATAATCAATTTGTGACACATCGGCAGGAGCATCGCTTCTCACTGGACGTAGATCATTTTTTGCACTAGTGCCTGTTTTTTTACGTTTACCTTTTAAGTGATCCATGTATAGTCCCAATTCGCTATTAACAAATACGTGATGCCCTTTTACACCTTTAGCATAACCAATGTCGTTTACTTTTATGTTTTGTTCATTTTGATATTTTTTTGTAAGATGCCAAAATACATACGAGTCGTGCCACTCTAGTAACTCAAAAACTTTATCAGTATTGTATAGTTCTTCCCAGTCGTTTACAAAGTTTTGTATTTTAGGATGTTTAAGATTGTATCCTACAAATCCACATTCAGGATACTTTCCGCCGTCGTTTAACTGAAAACGTTCTCTTCCTAAATAAGTCAACATTGTATCTGCAGGTAAAAGATTTGTTAAAAAATCTAACGGAACATCTCTGAACGTAAATGTATCTGCATCTATCCAGACTACATAGTCGTATCCTTCTGAGTTACGTACAGCATTTATAACACTGAATACTTTATTAGAAAATCTTACTGCGTCCCAAAGAAACGAACCTTTGTTGGCATCTTTGCCACCACCTGTTTTAAGTTTTTCAGATCTACGAACACCTCCCGGAATCTCTTCGAGCTGTCCACATGCTACAGGATCGTTTTTGTGTTTACTTTTAAAAGCAAATAATTTTGGTTCTGCATTGTTTAGATCCACCCAAGTAATTTTTTCGTTATCAAAATTTGGTTTTGGTTCTTCGTTGTACACTGTGATATCTATATTGTTTGGGAAATGATCTAGCATGGATTGTACTCCACGTTTTGCAAATGATTCCCATGTGCCCGGCTTATAAGATGTAATAACTTTTATTTTCATAATCCAAGTTTTTCCTTAAATCTTTTAAAAACTGTTCCATTTATAATTTCTTCATTCGTCCATTGCTTATACCCGATATCGTATACCCATTGATCTCTGTCAGGATATTCTGGATTTTCAATTTTGTTTAAATCTTTATTTGCTACTGGCCAAGCAAGTGCAAGATCTGAGGTGCAAAAGGTAGGTATTCCACGAACACAAGAGTCGATGCAGGCAGTAGAATTGTGAGTAACAACAGCATGACAATTATTTAAAGCATCTTGGTAGTTGAATCTGTAGTACTTTTTTTCATCTCCTTCAAAAAACTTTTGTCCAATTATAACTTCTACATCTTTAGGAAATTCGTCTTTTCTACTTTCCATTTTTGCAACATGATTAGGATGCGGTCGAACCAAAAACTTTCTACTAGTGAGTGGCCTAATTTTTTTATATACGTCATTAAACCAATCTATTGGATCAAGTTCGTTCATGCTCCAGTTGTCTTTTGGTTGCAATACAAATAGTATAGGGTCTTCTGGATTTGATTTACGCCACGGATTATATTGTACGTTCCATAGCTTCTTCATCATTTCCCATCTATCCGGAGGTGAGTTGTCACTTAAAAAATTGCCGTTGTTCATCGGAGAGTACAAAGCAACACGCCAATGATGTTTAGGGTGTGTTACTGTGTTACCAAAACTAGATAAGATACCTCCGTCAAAAGTAATAATATAGATGCCTTTTTTCTTTGCACGTTCTACAAGATCTCTCCTTCTACCTTTTGTATGGTGTAACTGATTAGTGCCGCCATACCCAAACATACATCCAATAGGTGCAGTAGGCTCCATTTCGTTGTCTGTCCATGGACCGGTTTTATTTTCATTTACAATTATTGGGTTGTCGCCACAGGCACGAATGCCGGTAGCCATGTCTTGTAATAGATCGTAACTTGCTCCTCTCTTTCTGTCCTTGACTGTTCTTCTAAAAATTTCAACGTCCATCTAATACCTCCAAATAATATCCGCTTCTAAACTCCTGTTGTGTGAACTGTCCATAGGCTAAGGAATAAAATACCGGCCTAGGATCTTCATACAATGGTGTTTCTATCTTACTGAAATCTTGTTCTGCCACTGGTAGGCATGGATTATCAAAGTTTGCAAAAACAGGCACACCATTTGTCAATGCTTTAATTGTGATCGAGCTGTTAAATGTCACAACAGCATGGACCTTTTCCCATTCAAATGGTTTACTTGGTTGATTGTTTTCGCTTTGTCCCGGTTGCATCTGGCCTTTATCGTCTATAACTGCTGGTGGGTTGTATGGTTTTTCTCTGATCACTAATTCTCTATCTGTGTGTTTCTTTAAAATATTTAATGTATCATCAAGCCAATTCTTCCCGTCAAACATTTCTGCCATGGCATGACTAGGCGGTACAACCAAAATATACTTGCCATTTTTATGGAATGGTTTTATATCATCTTTGAATGTGGCCTTGAATCTATCATCCGGTTTATGATCTTTAAATGTTTTGACATGCTGATTTTTTACACATCTCATCCAATACGGAGATTTTCTACTCTCCCCCCAGTATGGTCTATCTATGTAATAAAAGTTTTTTTTATTTTCTTGAGCCCATTTGTATACCAAATGAGTACCCCTCAGCACTCCCATGAATACTACCTTGTCACAGTTTTCGGATTGTAAAATATCTGTATGTGCAACTACATTTGCATTCATACCTTTAGCGGCCGCTTCTACATATTTCTCAGTAATAGGCCTATTGGTTCTAACACCATAGTGCATTATCTAACTTCCTCCACATCATACATTTTTGCATAATGTCTTCTAAACTCTGCTATGATGTTAATACTCCGTCTGTGTAGTTTTGGATTAATTCTATTAGATACACTATGCACTGTATTGGCATTACAATTACAAAACATTACAAAAGTGTTTCTTTTGTAGGGAACTGTTGTGTGTACATCGCCTAAATCTTCTGCATAAACTTGTCTGCCGCCTTTCATGTCTACCTTTTTAACATCATTCTTCACAGTGTGTATTTGAAAATCACCTCCTGTACTATCATCGTCTTTGTACGGCATGTAAAGTAATCCAGCAAACATTTCCATAGGATTGTCGATGTGTGCAGTACGAGAAGTAGTTTGTGTAATTGGTTTGTGCATTACAACTTGGCAATCACTCCATAAATTTATTTCTTTTCCTGCCCACCCTCTTGCACCGAGGTTATGTGGTAAGTCATGCATGAGGTCTGTTAGTTTTGGTTTGTTTTCTAGCCAAGGCTTGAACAACTCAAACACTTCCATAAACCATTCCGCTGAAGTGTGATACTTTGCAAATTCTCGCCATGTCTCTGATTCGAACAAAGGATCAAGTAATTTGTCTGCTTTCATTCTATAACATATGTTGTTGTCAAAAGGTTCTGTGGCAAGAAGTGTTTTCTCTGGAAATTCTTTTTCAAGTTTTTCATAAAGATCCCAAGGTAATGCTTCTTCAATTACCACATGTGGATAAGGATCTGTTATTAGTTTTGGTTTTTTGTTCAACAAAGAATACATGCTTTTATTATACTTTTAATTAATCTAAATGTCTAATTAAATCTGGAATATTGACATTGAAATCTATTAGATCATTGAATCTTTTTACTCCTTTTGGTTTGGCTTTTCCTTGGGTGGTTATAGGAACAGTATCAGTGATATACAATTCATGGTTTAATCCTAAATGGTGTGATAGTACAGGGTATACTTTTTTGTGTATCATTTTTGCATCTTGCATTTCAATTACCTTTGTACCTTGCCTACACCATAATAGATTTACAAGCCCAGCACCATGTGGTGCTAAAATATGACTAGCACTTGCAAAGGTTTTTATTTGATCTGCTATTGAAAGTTTTTCTAGTGCAACAGACTCCCATCCTTTCAATGCTAACAACAGATCATTATGATTTTTTACCTTACGTGTGACTGCACCTTGTCGTTGTATGTAAATTTTTCTATCTCTAGTTTCGGGAACTTCATACCTACCTTTTATGTGTCGTAACCACGGAATTAGATGTGGTGTAGTAACTCCGTCGTCATGGTTACTCATAGACGGTACCAGCAGATGTTGAAACCTCCATACCTCTCCTTTAGGCATCACTTCATATTTCAATTCCGGAAATAATTCTTTTACGACTTTGTCGAAGTACTTGCTTCTATTTGGCAAAATATAAACATACTTGGCAAAATTAGTACTCCATCTTTTCTCTAATAATCTAAATTTTGAAATGACATCTATCCAGATGTGCCATGGATTTTCTGCACTGGCCTCGTCGATTGGCAACCATACAAACTGGAATGTACCGTTGAATTGTCTTGTTATTGGTGGTAAGGCAATATCAATTTCTTCATCCCAATGGTTCCATAGACCGTGTTGTTTTCCTTTGTGTTTTGTTTTATGCAATAATGGCCATACATGGTCTGTTATCATGTGTCTGTCCTCTGTCAACAACAAAGGCAAGGTATGAACAGAACAATTTTTAAATTCTGCAACAAACGTAGGTAAACTATGGAAATGACTTTTTGCATCTTTGTGGTATTTGACATCAAATGCATACTCATGGTCCACTGTTTCGCCTCGTTCAAGGAAGTATTTTAGGCTGGTAATATTTTTAACTGTTTGCATTTCTAATAATTATACTATAAAATAGTCATATGTCCAAATTATTTTCCAATGGTTGTAGCTTCTTAGGTGCCCGTCCTAAAGATAACGTTGATACTTTTGTAACAAAAATCTTAGCCGATGAATATAATTTACAACTATTTAATCTTGCTATGGGAGGTAGAGGAAATGATAGGATCAGTTTTACTACCAAATTATGGTTTGAGCAAAATAGCAGTAAAGATACCTTTGCAATAATTGGGTGGTCAAGCTCTCACAGGAATGATTATGTAACCAACGACGGCTGGAAAAAGGGTAGGATACCAGATAGCGAGTTGACATGGCGAACATGGAAAACATTAGACAATGTAAGTTTTATAAGGCACAACCAAGGCTGGGATATTGAAAACAATGCAATTATGTCATTCCTAGATAATGTATTTGATTTACAAAATTATTTTGAAAGGAAAAAAATTCCATATGTAATGTACAATGCTTTGCCAAATGATTTCCGAAGCGATGTAAGTGATTTTGAAGTCATAGCAAGATCAATTAATATGAAAAGATTTTTTAGTCCTAATGTCAGTCATTATGAATTTATTGCCGATAAAAAATTAATTGTAAGTCCAAACGACCCACATCCGTCTGCGGAAGGTCATTTAGAATGGGCAAAGTTATTAAAGGAATTTATAGATGCTAACAATCTACGCACCATATAACAACAAAAAATCAAAAGCATGGGAGGTGTTTGACGGTGTACAAAAATCTTGGCCGGAGCAGGTAAAGACATTAGATAATTCTCAGGAAATTGATCCTGTGCCTAATAGTATGTTTTGGGGATTTGTAAATAACAATCTACCACTTGTAAAAAAATTAGAAGCTCGTAAGCATCAGTTTTGGTTCACAGATACTCCCTATTTTGGAAGATTTGATAACAACAATCTTAAACCTGACAATCATTATTGGCGTATCTGCAGAAACAAAATTCATGCATCGTACATCAAGATGTGTAAGTCGGATAGATTTGATAAATTCGGAATTAAAATTAAAGCACCCAACTTCAAAGGCAGACACGTGTTGGTATGTCCTAGCTCGGCAGGCATACACAATTATTTAGATAAACCAAATTGGACCAGCGACATTGTAGAACAAATAAAAAGATACACAGACAGACCAATAAAAATTCGACACAAGCCTAGGGGCAGAGGAACGTCGGGACCGAGTGAAGCAACGGTTCCCTTATCAGAAGATCTCAAAGACGCTTGGGTATGTGTAACAAGTTGTTCTATAGCGGCCGTTGAGGCACAATGTATGGGCATACCTGTAATATGTAATGAGAAAAGTTTTGCCAAAGAAGTTGGTGGACAAGAACTTGCAGACATTGAAAATCCATTCTTTGTTGGCTGTGAAGATTGGCTTTACAGTTTGGCCTATCAACAATTCACACCGGAAGAAATTGAAAACGGTAAAGCAGTTGAAATATTACTAGACAAAGGTTTACTATGAGCATAGAACAAATTAATGGTGTATGGGTACCAAGCAACGACATACATATCGCAGAGTGGAGAGCTGGCAAACCTTTCACACAAAATAAATGTTTGCTACGTTTTATCGAACACTGTGAATCAGAAAACAAAAAATTTAATCATATTTTAGATATAGGAGCATGGGTAGGCACATGGAGTATAGCAATGAATAAATTTTGCGGAAGGGTAATTGCATTTGAACCAGACGCTTTACATTATGAATGTTTAGTCAAAAATGTTCCCGACAATGTAGAGACACACCAACTTGCAATAGGATCAGAAAAAAAATTAATATCACTGTCCGATGACAATTTTACACAAAGCAAACGTGTTATGGGAGAAGGATCTATTCCTATGGTCACTATTGATAGTTTGGAACTAGACGATATAGATTTAATAAAGATAGATGTAGAAGGTTATGAAATGGAGGTATTGAAAGGTGCAGAAAAAACCTTACAAGATGTTCAATACATTATGATTGAATTGAACAACAACACAAAAAAATATGGCTCGAGCAACGGTAAAATAGAAGAGTATCTAGAGTCGCTAGGATTCAAATCTCTTATTAAACAATGGCCAGATCAAGTATTTCGCAAAAAGTAGTAATTTAAATACTAAAAATGAAAATTTTTATAACAGGTGTCGCAGGATTTTTAGGATCTCATTTAGCAGATTTAATGCTGTCGGAAGGTCATACTGTTGCCGGTAATGACAATATGATTGGCGGCTATACAGATAATGTTCCTCAGAATGTAGAGTTCCATCAAGTGGATTGTTGCGATTTAGAAAATATGACCAAAGCCATGGAAGGGTGTGACATAGTATATCATACTGCCGCTACGGCTTACGAAGGACTATCAGTATTTTCACCTGTGCTTGTTACACGAAATATATTTGAAGCATCAGTCACAACTATTACGGCGGCCATAAGAAACAAAGTAAAACGTATTGTATATTGTTCTAGCATGGCAAGATACGGACATCATGATGAGATGCCATACAAAGAAACTTACGAGTGTCGTCCCCAAGATCCATACGGTATTGCAAAGAAAGCCGGCGAAGATGTGTTAAGAAACTTATGTGAAACACACGGAGTAGAGTATGTTATCGCTGTCCCACACAACATTGTTGGCCCAAGACAGAAGTATGACGATCCATTTAGAAACGTGATGTCAATCATGTTGAACAGGATGTTACAAGGTAAGCAACCAATCATATACGGAGATGGCAAACAGCAAAGATGTTTCAGTTATATTGATGATTGTTTGTATTGTTTG